>ERZ773276.51-NODE-51-length-156460-cov-58.971734_pt1 | contig 156460 bp, 187 predicted proteins | sample MGYA00511386_ERZ773276 | MGnify/ENA primary metagenome ERZ773276 (study PRJEB29015, sample SAMEA2737778) | human gut metagenome | biome: human gut; feature: human-associated habitat; material: faeces | place: China | collected 2012 ...
GGTAACTATATATTCTCAAATAACGTAGCCTCTGTCTCAAGGCTTAGGCTAATAATCAGATCCTTATGGATATATTAAAGCCCTATAATGAAATTATATGGAATTAATATTATTTTTGATTATATCCTTAAACTCGTTATACTGTTTCATAAGAAGCTCATAAGATTGAACAACCCCTATCTTACTTACTTCCGTCACGCTCATATCATGGAACATATCCTCAAGCTCCTTATCAGCATATCTCAGACGTTCCTTGTCATCATAAAACACAAATCCAGACGTTCTGTCTTCCATAATGCTCTTTGCGGTAGACGCATATGTCGTATCGAAATCCAGATCCATACCGAAGCTGGTAGCCAACTGGATTATGAACATCAACCTAGAATTGACTTTTACAGCCTCTATATTCAACATCTGTATCTTATGAGTCATCTCATGAAGAGAGACGAAATCCTCCTCCTTTATCAACGATGATGATTTAAGGGCTATCTTCTTGGTTCTATCCTCAATCTCACTATAAAGACGCTTGCTCTCACGTTTTATAGCCATCCAATGTCTTATATGAGTATCTGCTTCTTCTTTAAGATAATCCCTGATCTCTTTCTTAATATCCTTATCCTCTTCCATTACGCGTTGTAATCGTTATTATTTAACTCAATCTCATCACTAATACTTTGGTCTATAGACCTCAATAGATCTCTGGTACTAATATCCCGCAAGAAGCGTACATTACCACCATTAGCCCTAGCAACTCTCCTTAAAGCGGAGTAAAGTATATCACCCAGCGAATATTCGGGTAACTCACGGCAACCGACTTCCATAACAATAAGAGCATGGATACGATCATCTATCTTACTTCTTACGGGACTTCTCATCGCTATTACTTATAAGCTTCCCCTATAATACGTAACGGGAAATGTTTGAAATTACGTTCAGGATCATCTTTCGTATAACCCATGAGAGATAGATGTTTCTCAAAATGACCTTCCGTATATTTTGAGGTATCCAACGTCATCCTAAATATAGTTCTATTCTCATTGTCAGGATGTTTGTTATATGACACGTCTCCCATACATCCACATCCAAGATGATGCTCCTTGACATGGAAACCATCTTTATGGGTGATAAATAACACGATTTCTATCTTATCACCTATTTTCTGATCAAAAATATTTAGATAAAACTCGCTCTCGTCATCCGTTAGTCCTATATCAAAGGAATCGTTAGGGCACTCGATATTAAAATCGTTATGATCGGCTGTTATCACCTCCATAGCATTCCATTTAGCTTTCTCTCCTTCCACGAACTTCAATGGGCATACCTCGGTCTTCATCCAAGCCTTCTCCTTGATAAAACAACCACACAACGAGCATCCCGGTCTTCCAATCAATCTATGGAATAATACCTTAGGCGGCAATTTAAAGAACCTGATATTAGAAGAGTTCTTAGGACATTTCTTGCATAATTCAAGACGATTCTTATACCATTCGGGATAATCTTTCTTATCCTTAGGAATCCTACCCAATAAACTGTCTTCCCAAGCTTGGGCTATCACTTGGGCTTTACCGATTGTTTGCATATTATTTCTTAAATTGTTTTTGTTGAAAATCCTGTAATTGTTCCCATGTCATTCCATACCGACATTGATACATGGCCTCATGGTTATCACGTATAAGAGGATCTCCGTTCTTCAACCCCTCCATATCCTCTATCGCCTTAATCTTCTTATCCAGACAATCAAGCTCAATAGGCATCCTTTCATCCGGATAACGATTACCTTCCTTGACAAATATCCGGCGTATCTTATCACGCCTTACCCGCATCTCTCGGAGATTGCATATAACGTATCCGATAAACGGGATTCTGATAGATATATTGTCAGTATACCTAGCTAGGTGGTGGACGTAAGATACGGATGCTTTCATGCACCACTCTACCTGTTGTTTGGTAAACTTCCCATCAGATCTTCTTACCACCTCATCCACGATATCCCTATCGAATGAAATAAGATTCCTACCCATCAATATCCAATTTGTTTCTCTTGAACACAAACCCCATTACACGGGTATCATCACCCTCCCCGTCAAGAATAAAATAGTTACGTAAGCTTCTCATCTCAATAGACAGCTCACGGGTACGGAAGTTCCCGTTCTTCTTGTCCACCAGAAAACCCCCACGTTTAAGCTCGTTGTTCAGGACAGCGACGTAAGATTCCTTCTGTCCATGACAATCCATGTACTTAGCCCTGGTATCATCCGAGTATCCGTAGTTGATGTAGAAAGAAAGTAAGTTTATCGTCCTTTCGGTAATCAAGCTTCTACCCTTAGAATCCAGATAGCCGTTGTATATCCTTAAGAACTGCTGGATCATATCCAGTCTAGTGTCGTAAGGTAACGCAAATACGAAAGCTTTCCTCTGTTCGGCCATATAAAATTAGTTTTCGACAAAACTACTTAAAAAAAATATCGTTGTCAAGAAATTATGCCATAATCAACATAATATATGCTGATTAGCATGTATTTACGAACATCCAAAGGGAAAAGGTGGTGGAAATGGAGGAGGAAAGCCAGATAAGTCCACCGTAAGCCACGGCAACGAGGCCAGTTGAGCACCGGCCATACATGCCTCCGAGCGGCGGTGGACAGCTCTATCCTGCCTCACGGGACATGACCACACCTTTTCCCTTTGGATTCCTTCTTGCTATGTTATGGGATATAAAGCCAAGGGGAAATGGGAAGCCTTGGGCGATGGAGCCTGCCGTAGAAGATACGGACGGCCGGAGCGCGAGCGATCGTACAAGACCTCGCTTTTTCTTCTTTGGCTTATGCTCCACCCGATCCCCCCCCTACCGGGGTACCGGCTTCCGGTATAGGATACGGCTTCTACCAGGTTTAGCCTGCGGTATCCTGCCTGACGGCACCATACCTTGGCGGTAAAAAGTAATGTTTTATTAAATAGAGACTTTAAGTGGAGTACACAGGAACTCGACGTCAGGAGAGGTTCTGTGTACGGATAGAGATATTAGAAAGTAGTATATGTTTATAGAGTTAATTATATTTAATAAATATACCTATTAACGCGCGCGTAACAAGTAGGTTGAGAAAAAACGATCGTTCACGCGCACAGCGTTTTACGAACATTACCTACCCTCCTTAAACAACAAATGGGCGACCTTCACAGGCTACCCATCCATCCGAATAACTTGTTTCGTATTGATGAAACTTGTATATTCGCAGCAAATAAAAAATCTCATGGAGACAAAGGTAGCACTTTTACAGAAAATGAAATCAAATTTCGATAAGATTCTTACCGAAGCATATATCCCAAAAGATATACAAGCAAAAAAAGATGAGCTTGGATGCCTAAGGCTTCCGGCAGGATCACTTGTCTGTCCAGTAGATTACAAACCTGTAACTAATAAGGACGGGAAGAAGGTTACGGCCGTAAAATACTCGAACAAGAAAGATAATATAAGAGGTTCCGGTATGGTTATAGAAAAGAAGTGTAAGCAGGTAACGGCTTATCTTTCTATCATAAATGTACAGAAGCATGTATTTTTAAGAAATAGGATGAGAGATGGTTACCGTGACCGTATCGAGATCAATACCGATGATTTTATAGATATCCTATCCGATGGCATAGCTTATTTCTGCTACAGACATGTTATAGAGGATTGCCATGAGGATATAGACTATCAGCTAAAGACGCTTAAGGCTTATGCCGAGGGCGAGATAAGAATAGCTTTATCTGATATCATGATCTACTCGTATAAGGCTAAGAAGAATGAGGATACGAAAGAAATATTCGTAGGTAAGAAAAGATCCGTATACAAATGTCTGGATAAGAATTTAAGCTCAGACGAAAGACGGAATATGGCTAACAAAAGCCGGAAACTTGATCGGGTAAGAATCCTTTCCAAGATAATATTCAGGGCCAGAACCAGAAACGTACATCATATATACAAAGTAACTAAAAGAAAGACAATTAAGTTCAATGTAGCATACCTTCTTAATGAGTTGAATAAGAAGCTTGCTGGAATAGGCATGCATGAGATATCTCAGTCAACTATATACAGATACATAAGCATGTTCTTAGGCATGTGTAAGAAGAGTATATCCGATTTGTATGACGAGGTAAAAAAAAACAATGGAATAGCGAATGCCAAAGACAGGAAGAACGTAACTATCGGACACCTAAGACTATCATACAGAGGAAAGATAATGCATATAATCATCGCCGAAGATTTTATAAAAGACGTCTTTTTAGGGGTAAAAGGGCTCGAGATGAGTAAAGCTGGATGATTTGAGTATCAGATATAAAATTTAATATTTATATATTATTCACATTTATTTTTAATAGTTAATTATAACTATTCGTATCTTTGTACCATAAACCTAAAAAGATATGGTAAAAGAAGATTTTAAAAATGAAAACGACCTCCTTCGTCATATTATGACGGTGGATAAAAACGTGGAGCAAGGTCGTGCCTTGAAGAAGATTTTCACCACTAGGGAGAATCTGTTTATTACCGGTAGAGCCGGTAGTGGTAAAAGTACGTTCATGAGACGTATCGTAAAGTTCTTGGGTAAATGTGTTATTGTAGCTCCTACTGGCGTGGCTGCATTGAACGCAGGAGGGCAGACCATCCATTCGTTTTTCTCTATAAAGAACGATCCTTATATCCCTTCTATCGAGAGAGGTATGTTGTCTAATAAGGTGGATGTAAGTCCGTTTATGAAGAAGAAGATCAGAAACCTTGATACTATCGTTATCGACGAGATCAGTATGGTAAGACCTGATTTGCTTGATGAGGTGGCTGACATACTTAGACAATGCAGGCGTAGCAAGGAACCTTTTGGTGGCGTTAGGTTGATTATGTTTGGAGATCTATCACAACTACCGCCTGTGGTGACGGCGGATGATTTTATCGACAAATATTATGAGAGCCGGTTCTTTTTCTCATCAAAGGCATTAAGAGCGTCAGGATTCTCGGTCATTACCTTCGAGAACGTATTCCGTCAAAAAGATCCTCAGCTTCTTTCCGTACTTGAGGATATAAGATGTGGGGTTATTACCGATGAGTCAAGACAGATATTGGATAGTAGGGTCAAGTATCCGGATAATATGGATAATACTATAATTATATGCTCAACTAATAAAGAAGCTTATGAGATAAATAAGACTAATCTTGATAAGATCAATAATAAGGTATTTAAGTTCGATGCTACTGTATTCGGGGAGAAACCTGTAGCGCCCTGTGAGGATGAGCTTATAGTAAAGGTAGGAGCTAAGGTCATAATAACCAGAAACGGCAATGGATATGTCAATGGCTCGATGGGTATCATAACCAGCATAGATACTGTTGATGAAACGATATATGTTCATCTAGATAACGATACTGAGGTAGAGATAACCAAAGAGAAATGGGAGAAGATGAAGTATAAGCAGGTAGATGATTCCCTTGAAGGCATTTCTTGCGGCTATATAATACAATATCCATTGAGGTTAGGATACGCCATAACTGTCCATAAATCCCAGGGAATGACTTTAGATAATATATTTGTAGACATCAGCAGAGCCTTCGAGATAGGACAGATATATACCGCTCTTTCAAGATGTAGGTCTATAGACGGGCTTTATCTAAAATCAGTGCCTAAGGAAGATATGGTACTGCTAAGCGATAAGATATCTGACTTTATAGAGAAGGTGGATGAGAATGAGGGTGTATTGAATCCGGAAAAGATATCTGATATCGGGAAGGATATGATTAAGAAACAACAGGATTTATTTAACTTCGAGGAATACGGATTATAATGGCTAAGAAAGAACTTTTTTCAGACGTAGATGAGTTAGTATCATCTTTAAATAAAGAGCTTGGAGAAGGCTCGATAATGAACTTCGGTGATGATAAGCCTATAATATCCATACCAAGGGAAAGTACCGGATCGCTGGTGGTGGATAAGGCCCTCGGCGGCGGATGGGCGGTAGGCCGCATCCATGAGCTGGTCGGGATGGAATCTTGTGGCAAGACCATGATGTGTACGTTAAGTATGATCGAGTTCCAGAAAAAACATCCAGATAAGCTAGTAGCTATAATAGACGTGGAGAATGCTTTCGATATTGAGTACGCTAGGAAAATGGGGTTGGATATAAACCGGTTCTTGATCTCCCAGCCAAGCTACGGTGAGCTGGCTATTGACATTACAGCCAAGTTAGTCGAGTCCGGGAAGGTCGGATTTATTGTCGTGGATTCCGTAGCCAATCTGGTACCGAAGAAGGAGATCGAGGGTGATATGGAAGACAGCAACATGGGATTACAAGCCCGGTTGATGTCAAAAGCTATGAGAGTTCTTACCGGGATCGTAAACAAAAGCGATTGTGTTCTGGTATTCATCAACCAGTATCGGGAGAAGATCGGTGTAATATACGGTGATCCTAAGGTAACAACCGGCGGTAATGCCCTTAAATTCTACGCCTCTATCCGTATGGAGATGTCAAGGAAAAAGGTTATTGTAGGAGAAGATGGCTCTTCTATCGGCCATGAGGTTAGGATAAAGATATTGAAGAACAAGACAGCTATACCTTTCCAGATAGCAGAGACGGCTTTGTATTATGGCGTAGGATTTGACAAGGAGCTTGAACTTTTGAAGTTATGTGAGGAAACCGGTATCTTTACCCGTAAAGGATCATGGTACTGGTACGGAGAGGTCCGGGTGGGCAATGGAGTGGATAATACGTTAAGTATCATGAGGGATAATCAAGAATTGTGTCAAGAATTAAGAACTAAATTGAATTTGTAATCATGGCAATAGGAGTAAAATTTGTAGACGTAATACCGTCCAGTGTAGAGAACGCTGTCGAGGTTAAGAAAGGGGATGTGAAGAACTATCTGTTCGTAGGTATTCCCATGAGTGAGTTTATTGGGAAGAGATATGAGTATGAGGGATTCATATACATGTGCCTACAGGGTGTCACCGGTGGCACGGAACTTGGCGGAGATATAGCCATAGCCGTATTGAGACCGGTTCGCCCCGCCGTCGGGCAGGCATCTTATCATTTGGTATCGTATACACCTCTTACGTATACGAGATCTGATGTGGCGATATTCCTTCGCAATGGTGATTTTAAGGTTGTTAAACGTGACGATTGTAATCTTATCTGATCATGGGAACATATATATCGATAAAATCAACAGTAAACGCATTCAGGTACGGGATTGATCCTATACCTGAATGGTTTGATAAGATATCCCAAAGAACCAAGGAGCTTGATGTGATGGTTGACGGTCACAAGGTAAAGGCTTTGGATATAATCCTAGAAAATGGCATTCTACGGGCTTTTTACGGTTATTATATAGGTATGTATCCGGATAACTCAATACAGGTGTTTAGACCGGAGGATTTCCATTCATTATATACGTTGAAGTTATGAATATATCAATAGGTATAGATCCGGGTATAGACACCGGAGGATTGTCCATGATCCCGGAGAACGGGGATATTAAGGTAATTATGACTCCAAGGATATCGGTTAAGGGGGATATAGATCTTAGGGCTATATCAAGCTTCTTCCTCGATGCCGCTGACAAGATCCAAGAAAATGGAGGCGGGACGCTGGCGATCGCCGTCGAGGACGTCCATAGCATCCACAACAGCTCGGCAGCCAGCAACTTCACCTTTGGCGGGAGACGCCGGGAACCGAACGCCCTATTCGCTATGATGGTTGAGATGATGGAGCGATACGGATCTCACCCGGATGTTAGGTTCATGTTCGAGGAGGTGCAACCAAAGACCTGGCAGAAGGAGCTTCATACGACAGCCGATCGGGTGTATACGGCGGCGAAGTTAGACACGAAGGCTACCTCCATCCGATGCGCCATGCGCCTTTTCCCTTTGGTTTCTTTCGTGAAACCATGGTCAGGAAAAGGAGTACAACCTACTAAGATACAAGACGGCATGTGTGACGCTACGCTTATAGCCGAGTATATTAGACGTAAGTTTAAACTATTTTAATACTATTAAGTATTTATTGTATTTGTATTAATATAATTATGATTACATTTGCAATGTCATGTAAAAGTTGTTTATTATGTTGATAAAGTGCTTGTCGAAGTCATTAAATGAGAAGTTGGGCAAATTGGAGACGGTTGTTAAGAATGCCGGTCCCAACTCCCTTTATAAGGATCTTAAGATAGATGTTGTCAATAATCTGGCTTATATCACTTCCGTAAATGCCAAGGTATGTGTTATAGAGCGATTGGAGGTCGAGACTGACTCTAACTTCTCCTTCTTGGTCGAGGCAAGCTCTTTTATCAGGTTTATAAAAAAGCAGAAGAATGGCGAGATTAAGATCACGCTTTCTGATAAGAAGGACAGTATTACCATATACTACGCCTCTGGAGAGTATAGTTGTCCGGCGTTTGACGTAAATACCTTCCCTATGGTATATAATATTCCTGATGGAGGTATTAATGTTAAGATGAATGATTATGTATCGATACTTAACAAGGCCAGTAATTATACGGAGATAAACGAGCTTTATCCTTGCATCGAGAATGTGGTTATTGATATTGACGATATTAATATTAATATAGTAAGTACTGACAGGAATACTATTTACAGGTATTTTGTTCCTAATCAGGATAAGGTAGAGAAGGTATTTATCCCGGTATCAAACGCCTCCTCTATATTACTTGATAAGCATATAAATAAGTCATTAGATACGTTGTCTATCAAAGTAGATGATACTAGGACTTACTTCTCTACCCCTGATATGGATATGTATGAGATTCACTTTGACGGTAATTATCCTAACTGGAGGTTCGTGGACGAGCATTTTGTCAAAACAAGTACCTATGTCTTTGATAAGGATCTACTCGTCCATGCCCTCCAGAATAATATCAAGATAAATGAATTTGATCATTGTAAATTGATATTTACGGAAAAAGGATGCGGTATTATGTCAGAGAACCCTATGTCTGGAAGATCTTGTAAGGAAAGGCTTACGGCTTTATCGCATAACGGTAATGATATTATATGCGATGTGCTATGTGGTAGGTATCTTGGTATAGTTAAAAGCATATCATGTAATAGGGTCGTTATCGAACATGATCATAAATCTCATTTCAACAAGATTTATGGGGAGGATAATAAGAACGAATATTTCTTGTCATCATCAATTATTGTTTAATTTTTAAATATATATAATATGGGAGTTCGTGAAAATTCATCAGGTGGTAATAACCATTACTTTAAAGTAAGTGGTAGCGGATTATTATATCAGTCATCAAGAGAACCAAAGGAAGGTTTCGAGGAGCATATAAACGAGAAGACCGGAGCCGTTTCTTATTGGAGGGTGTTCTGGAACGGTATCGAAGGTTATTTGTCTGATATTAGCGTAAGAGAAGTGGAGTTCAATGGAATAAACGCCAAATACTTATCCATAAAGATAAGTGATGAGGATGGTAATTACTTTATAAACGTTCCTTTGGTGACTCAAAAAGGAGGTATTAATAATTACGTGAAGTCACTGGTAAGGTACTTGCCTAATATCGACCTGAAACGTAAGGTGGTGATCAATCCTGCTCATGCTAAGAAAGGGGATCAATATGCTCCCGGTAATTTCTTTATCTCATACGCAAGGGAGACCCCTGACGGTAAGGACGAGCTTATCCAGCAATATTATAAGAACGGGCAGAATGGATGGCCTGACAGGGTTGAGAGTACTGATATAATGGGGAATAAGAAGTTTGATTATACGACCCAAGACGCTTTCGCTTATCAGGTACTTAATAAATATATCCAAAGTATTAAGACAGATGGTGTGAAACCTACTCAGTCGGCAAGCCAAAACAACGCTGGTGAGGCTATAACGCAAACGCCCCCACCGTCATACGCTACGCAGGCTCCGCAGCAGACGCCTCCTCCATCATACCAGCAGGCTCCGCCTCAGACAGCCCAAGCGCCTTCTTTTGGAGGTCAGCAGCCGCCACAATATCCTCCTTTTGGAGACGACAGTGACCTACCTTTCTAATTAACTAATTGAAAATGAGTAATTTAATGGAAAGCAATTTTAATATATCTACTAAAGTGAACCGTGTCTCGATGCCTACCCAAAATAAGGTAGATACGGTTATGAAGAACCTAGGGCATCGATCTTGTATAGCGTATTCCGAGGAAAAGGATATGTATTATAAGGATGGAGAATGGGTAGCGTCAGATCTTGACGCTACTATCTTACCTCTTAGGGAGATGTTCGAGAAGACATCTGATTTGAAGTTAGGATTGAAGATCGTTTATTTAATAATCAAATTATAATGGCCAGTATTGAGGATATTAAAAAGCTTCTGGAAAGCAAGTCGTTTACATCAGCCAGAGACCTTGATGAGCTTGAGGAGAAGCCAGATGATAAACAAAACGAGGTTAGATTGAATTGCGACCCTATGGTAGGGATGATGGAGGAAGATGGGAAGATCTTCCTTAACTCCGTAAGATTCTCGAAAGCATGGAACTCGTTGGGTAAGGATATTCCTATCAAGCAGGGTAATGCTTTCCCATTAGGACAGGGTGATGTCCTTGATATAGACACAGGGGTATGGGCGTCGTTTCCGGATAATACCATAGGGGTGTTGATGATGCTGCCGTCGTTTACCGGAGATACTGGACTTACTTTGGTAGGATCACCGTTCGTCTCGTCTAATAACGGGAATATCATGATCAGGGTCACTAATGTCCGTAAGGATATGGCTATAGTCGAGAAAGACAAACATATAGCTGAGTTAATTATAGTAGGCAAGATAAAAGCCGATATTTTTAGAACTTATAAAAGTAATGAACATGTTCGGATTGAAGATAGTAAAGAGTAGCTATATAAATACTCTAAAACAGGATCTTGATGAGGCTATTAGCTATTCAAGTAGATTAAAAAGAGATTATGAGGATTCCCGCAAGAAGATAACGGAATTAGAAGAGAAAGTAGGGTATCTTGAAACTCTTTCCGATTCCCTTAATATGGATATAGAACAAAAGGATTCTATTATAATTAAGATGGGTAATGAGCTTAGTAAATCAAGAGAGATATATAATGAGTCGGTAAAAGATAAAGAGACTCTTAAACGGGCTTATATGGATATCGAGAAGAAACATAAACTATCATCTAAATTACTCGATGAGGCTAGAAGAAGATATAAGGAACTCGAGGATCAGAATAAGGCTATGTCCGATCGTATCCAGTATCTGGAAAATCATATCGATCCAGAGGCTTTAGACAATGATGTACCTGATGAGGTTGTTGTTGATGAGGATAAGATGGATCCTAACTCAGGTCATATTGATATACCTGAAAATAACGCCCCTGAGGTCGCTGATGCCGGTATTGACGTAAATGTCGAGAATAAGGCGGAGGATAAGAAGAAATCTAAGAAACGTAAAAAATCTAAGAAAAGTGAATAAGATCTTGTTTTTCTTGTTAACGTTATTTACCTTAGCGGTTGTCGGATGCAGTACGTCAAGAACCTACTATACGGAATATGATACTACTGATATATCTTATGTGGTAGATTCCATAGTGTCTTCCGGGACCGTGATGGGCCAATGGAAGGAGTGGCGGTTTACGCTGGACGACGGCAGGGTCGATAACTTTGGATTTACCGCCCTATACGACGCCAAGGGAAAGGCTAGGGGGTCTATACAGGTAAGGCAGAGATCCGATACGTTTAATATTAAGATAATTGATTACCATAAAAAAGATAGATAATGAAATACGGACTAGGTTACATACCTTCACCAGCGGATGACAGGGACGCTATTATGAATATGCAGCATGAGGCTGTTCCTGATGAGTATAAGGTCAATAACGTTGATAGCGTAGTGGATCAAGGATCTTCTCCTATTTGCGCTGCGGTAAGCTTAGCTGAGATACTTAACTGGAGAAAGAGTATAAGGGCTATTAAAAGACCGGCTAAGATCTCTCCCTACGATATATATGATCTGAGAGAGGATAAGGATCAAGACGGGATGGTTCTTCGTGACGCTATCAAGTCTATCAAGAACATAGGCGTAGATGGGGAGAAAATAAACAGTTACGCTAGGATCATAGATCCGGTATCAGCTAAGGTGGCTTTGATGCTGAATGGGCCTCTGGTTATAGGTCTGTATTGCTATAATTATGGTAATCGATTCTGGCAAGGCCAAGGGCAGAACTTGGGAGGTCATGCCGTTATCCTCACCGGCTGGGACAAGGCCGGCTTCGTCCTACAGAACAGCTGGGGGACGGGATGGGGTAGGTCTGGTATAGAGACGTTCCCGTTTGAGGATTGGTGCTATATGCTAGAATGTTGGACAATAGTTTCATAAAGTTACTATATAAACTTCGAGAAATTCCTTTCCACATCCTCTTGTGAAAGACGATGTGGTGTATTTAGGACCCGTAGCTCAATTGGTAAGAGCAACTGGCTCATAACCAGAAGGTTGTCGGTTCAATCCCGGCCGGGTCCACGCTATTTTTTGGGGAAAAACTAGCATAGAGTTTTGTCATTAGGTTTTTTAAAGTTTAGACGTTTGATGTCCTGGTTCGTGAGAATAAGGACATATGCCCTAATAGTTCAATGGATAGAACACGTCGGTCCTAACGATGAAATTTCGGTTCGATTCCGGATTGGGGTACATGGTGTTTTCTTAAACATATTCCCGTAGGTCGGTAATTAACGATAACCGGTAGACAGCCTACGGGAATTAATAAAATCTTACGTGCTTAAGATCGCTTTCAGTTCTATTTTTCGTGTGTAATCTATAGGAGGGTAGCACGACCCTCCTATTTATAATAACTATTTGGGATGGACATTAATCAAATAAAAAAGTACCTGCCATTAGGATGGGATGTGGTTGATCTAATAGATCACGGCATAATTGATCTTGATATCATGAATGGTAAGATGATGGGTGAGTATGTGGCTGTGTTGATGATAAAATCTTATGATAAGACCAATGGTCATATTCTAACCACTTTCTCGTTCCATGATAAGGATATGGAGAAGTTGAGGATGTTGATAGGTAACGCTATAATGGCGGTAGGATATAGGAATAATCCTCTGACAGGAGATGGGAACACGGCAATCAAATAAAGGCACGGAATACACTGAAAGAGGGATATTGGATATCCTTAACAGACAGTTCTTGGTATCTCCTAGATGGATTATAAACAACTTGTATGTCTATAACTGGGAGTCCGATTATCTGGCTATAACCAGATCCATGTACGCTTATGAGGTTGAGGTGAAGATCTCGTTGGCTGACTATAACAAGGATTTCGAGAAAGAGGGTAAGCACCAAGTAATGCAAGGCTGGTTCGAGGCTCGGAAGCAAGCCCTATACGAGACCGGGGACTGGGTCAGGTACGGCCGCCCCAATTACTTCTACTACTGCGTTCCGGATGGGTTGGTTGATCCTAAGGACATACCTCCGTACGCCGGGCTTGCTTATGTTTGTGGCAGGAATTTGAGAAAGATCAAGGACGCACCTATCCTGCATCGTGATAAATTTGACCCCGAAGCTTATAAGATGGCGGACAAATTCTACTACAATTGGTGGAACGAGAGACGTAAAGCCAGACAGATAGAAGGGAAGGATATGAAAGATGAGTTCAGGAAGAGCATGAAAAAGGTGAAGGAGAAGATAACCGTCGATGCCAAGATCAAGGCGATGGAGGCGTTCTGGAGCGTCTGCGATTATGCCTACTGGCCGTACGGGGGAAGAGGGGTGCCCGGAATGAGACCCAACTGTTCCGCTTGTGGCGAGGAATGTAAATTACAATGTCCGAAAGGAAAGGAATTTAAAAACAAGATACGATGAGTAAGATTAAAAATGTATTGGCAAGAGCCATTTCATTGGCGTCAGAACAACCAATGAGTTATAATGAGGTAAAATCATTACTTGAAGATATAGATACTTGTAAGGTCAAGATATGGCTGGAAGAAGGAGCTATATTGCCTAAGTACGCCCATAAGGAGGACGCTTGCATGGATCTGTTCGTCAAGGATGTAGAACTTGACGGAGGCAGGACCATATATCATACCGGTGTACATGTAGCATTGCCGGAGGATTATGAGATGGAAATACGCCCTCGTAGTAGCATCACCAAAACAAAGTCTGTTATCCAAAACGCCCCGGGAACCGTTGACGAAGGATATAGAGGCGAGATTATGGTAGTATGTAGACGTGTGGATTGTTATGATGATCCTTCTTATTCGGTTGGGGACAAGGTAGCTCAATTGCTTATCCGTAGGAGGGAACGTATCGTATGGGATCAGGTGAAGTCGTTGGATGACCTCGGATATACCGATAGAGGCGATTGTGGATTCGGAAGCACGGGGAGATGATCATGAGCGGAAGGGTTAAGATAAAGATCAAGGATAAGAAACCTAAGATCGATGTATTTAAGGTAATAGAGAGCCGGTTTAAGAATATGAACGAGCTTCGTGATCTGATCGACATGGATCCAAGGAAAGGGCTGGTCAGGATCCGGGACGGGGCCGGCTTTAGGGAGGTGGAGCGGGGCGGATGCCTGCACCGGAACTACCTTAACCTGTTGGAGGAAGAGCTGGGCGCTAAATTATCCATAGATCTTATAGAAAGGTATATCAAAAGATAATAATATATTAAATCGTAAAATATGAATAGGTATGTAAAGAAACCAATTGCAGTAGAAGCTGTAAAATGGAAGGGCTTTAATAATCATGAGATCGAGGATTTCGCTGGTGATAACGTTAAAATAGAAGTTATTCGTGAAGGTGATGCGGATAGAGGGATACCTCCTTCTGTTGATTGTAGTATAGAAACTCTTGAAGGTGTTATGAAAGCCAATGTAGGTGATTACATCATCAAGGGAGTAAACGGGGAGTTTTATCCTTGCAAGCAGGACATTTTTGAGAAAACATATTTACATGAAGATGATATGGGTAACGTATCCGACGGATATCATACATTTAACGAACTATATAAATATCGAATGCTTTACAATGCCGCTTTCTTCAACGAGTTGGCCAAAGGCGATATAAAGGTCTGTAAATCATATAAGCATTATGATGGAGAGGAATGCTTCGGCGGAGGGTGGTTTATCGTAATGGCAGAACTGCCAACTGGACAGATATCCAATCATTATGAGAACCAGTATTGGGAGTTGTTTAATATCCCTGAACTTGATACGGCATGGGAATGGGATAAACATACGCCTAATGAGGCCGCTGATAGAATAGAATCGTATTTGAAGTCGAATTGAGATTAATATCTGCCCTAGGAATTACTTAGGGCAGGTTCGTTTTATATACCGATGTGTCTACCACTATCTGGTTATCCAGATCCTCAATCAACTCAATGATCTCATCCCTTATATCATAAGAAAGCAAGATCGGTATTATGGTTAGTATAAAAGATAGTATTATTCCTGATCCTATTATGATAGTAATATCATCACACTCTATATCTAACATCGGCATGACAAACATCAACCCGGCCGTGAATATCATCACGAATAACGCCGATATCTCATTTATTATATTCCGCTCCATCGTATCCTTAATCATATCTCCTCAACTTTAGTATGGTTTATTATCCTACTGATATGACGGATACTTAATCCCGTCCTGTCCTTTATCTTACCATATACGTAGTTCCTTGACACGACAGTAGCCAAATCACCTAACTCGTCCAGTATCTCATTATACATCCTATGGATCTCGTTGTTGCGGATAACCGTACTGTCCCTTACATATATCTTCTCAACGTCATCGTCGCAGAAGAAGATCTTAAGCTTATGAAGTATGTCTCTAAACATGATTATAGTTTTGTCCCAAAGATATGAAAATTTGAGGATAAAACCAGAAGAAAGCCAAAAAGAACGGGAGGCGGTGGGAGGACGGGGGAGGCCCGGAGGGATGAGGGTCTCCTTCCTTCCCTTGGTACTACACTATCCTTACCGTTACTCGATAGTTACCATGAGAACTTTTCCCATAGGCATAAGATTCACATCCCGAACAAAGATCAGTTACTATACAATTATCGTTTAATACATAATCACCATCCCAAGTTACATAACTTTCATCTAAAACCTGAGTCTTTAATTCAGGTCTGTAAGTGAAATTAATAATCTTCCCAGGATCGGTTATCACCGTTACAGGAACAAAATTAGTTATCCTATTCCCGTATATCACCTTATTAGCCAACTCGCAATGCATACCCGAATTATATTGATACGTAAGGGTTCCCTCTATAATACCTCCACTTATGCCCAAAATAATATTGTACTCATTTTTCGGATTTAGATATTCTATCTGTCCTCTTATGCTTATAGTTTTTATCTTCTTATCGCGATATATATCAAGATAAGATCCGTTAAAACCACGTTGATATGTATCTCCATCAATATATATATCTACAGGATTAAGACACATTCTCTTGTCTATATTAATACGGTAGTGGATCTTACCGGAAGAAGAAGTCCTGCGCCTAAACATACCCCCTCCTTATCTGAGGGTTAAAATACCCCCCCCCCCACCCATGTATTTAACTTCTTTATTCATAATATGTTATGTTTTAATTATATCGCAAATATAATAAAATTAATGGGATTATTAAGTCGTGAGGGGATGAGGGATGGGGACATAGGAATATGTTGGGACGCCGGACATATTGGGATATGCGGGATATGTGGTGAGGATGGGGGATATGCGGAGATATGTGGGATATGTGGGATATGTGGGACGGACCACCTCCCCGAAATCGGCCCGGCCGGGCTGCCGTTTTTTTGGTCCACCCCCCCACCTATATAAATCATAAAACAGGAACGGCAAACTACCAGCTGGACGAAAAAAGAATGTTTATTTTCCGTTTAACTTGCTGATTATCAATCATATAAATCAATATTTTAATATACGTTTACATTTGATTAGATTTATTACATATAATCGTCGAATTTTTATTGCAAAATATTTGTTTGAAAATAAAACATGTAGTATATTTGCCCTTGTAAGATAACAACATTAATAAACAAGGTGTACCAGATACCAATACAAGCCCCAAAGGTATGGGCAAAACATTATGACAAGTAAAGATATTAACAAAGTGCAAAATGAAGTTAAGAAAGCTAGTGAAAAAACATTAACAGGCGCCGTCAAAGCTTGGTGCCAGCTGTTTAAATCTAGCAAAGAGGTTAACGAAATACTCAAGGATAATGATATAAAGGTAGATAAGGATATAGTTCCTGCTTTGGTAGCTTTGGCTAAGGACAAGGAAACTGTAATACAGCTTTGTAAAGAGATATTGCCACGTGTAGATGAAACTTTTTGCGCCTACAAGGAGATCGAAAGAGTATATTTCGATAAACAGGATCAGGATGGAAACACAAAGTTATCAGAGGATAAGGTAGCAGAGATATCGATAACAGGCAAAGCACATAAACGCTTTGGGTATAACGAGCCTGTAGAATATGAAGGGGGTGTATATTATGAAGTGTTTAACGGATCAGACAAACGTATCGTAAAGTGTGCCGTACCTATTAAACGGTATACATTTGCTTTAATAGCTAAATGTGTTACATACTATTTAACACACCCAAAAAACGAAAGATAACAAGTATTTAGCTCCTATATTATTTATGTATAGGGGCGTTATGGTGGTAATGTCCATACGTTCACGCCGTGCCACTGATCTAGACTAAATGGACACGATATTTAACATATTGATATAAACATACTGCATATTGTTATGGTATAGAGAATTAGCAGTAGATAGGCCGCCGCTTAACAATGTGGTTTAAGTACTATTATGGTCTATAATAGTATTATTATCTTTAGGTTTATATCAATCCGGTAAGTACGCTGGGTCAACCTAGTAGGCCGTGTACAAACACGGGGTATATTGGTGTATATACGTATGTATAGGGCGTATGTTGGTATGTTGTGTGAGTAACTTCTACCAAGTGTATTACGGTGTTATTTCCGTGCCAGTATATCAATACGATATATGTTAGGGTAGCTTAAATACCTAACATGTGTACGGATAGCAAATAACAACCCTTATAAGGGTATTTTGTGCGGTTAAATTGACGGACAAAGTGCGCCTTGTCGATACGTATCACGGGCAACGTATGTACGTATCTGGCCGGCTTCGTTGTCGGCAAAGGGACGAAACCAAAGAAAATAAGGGGGGGGCGTGCGGGCGTTCGGCTGATCGTATCGATAACGCCGGCCGTATTGTCCCCGGCTTACCGTTTCTTATTGGTGCCATTTAAAACGAATAAATTATGTATAGGAGAAAGTTTGATAATCTTAATAGAAAGCTAGCACTTAAAAAAGAAAAGGCTTTAAACGCCGCAAGAAAGTCTCAGATTGAGTTCTATGTTGAGCTTACCAAAGAACTGTACAATTCTAATAAATTAGATTGTAGTAGGGAGTCGGATAAGTGCAGGCGTAAGCGTGTTAGTTACATGGCAAACAAATTGAGGCAGTAGTCGTTTGTTTTTATTTGATTTTAAAGTTTGTGCCCTTCTGTACTGTAGTGATATAGGACGGGAGGGCTTTTTTGTGCCTATATTTTACAATATGATATCATAACAATGCTTTTGCTTACACATAAAAGTGTTAAGGCGGTAAATTTTAAGCCTTGACCGAAAATGTGTAAGTAAAAATGCTTTATTATGTATCATTCTGTATATATTTATATCCATGCAGGCGGGTATATTGTGCCCTTATGTATGGTTTCGTGCGTGAATCGATCCTAAAAGGTATATAATAGGCGGTACTTATTGTATATTTTTTATCTATATCTGGGCTTATCTTTCCTTAGAGGAAGCTCTAGGGATTGATATATATTATATTATTGATACTCAATTGATTATATTATTTTGGCGTAATTTTAAAATCGTGTTTACTTATTGTATATTTTATGGGATTAGTTATATATTTCGTACTTACTTTGTTTTGTGGTTACATGGCGTTTGAGTTGGGGCGGTATGTTATAGCTACGGGCGATGCCCTGCCTTTAATCATAGTTGTTTTATTGGCTTTATTATCAATACATTGCATAAAGCAGATATATAAGGCAATCAAGAGCAAAGACCTCGATATCCTAGGCTGAACGGGCGTTCCACGTGGAACAATCGGGAGGAAGGTCTTGGTTTTTGCGCTGAAAGTTGATGGATTGGATGTGTTTTGTGGGAGGGGACACCTCCAGACAAGGTAAATCAAGGTAAATCGAGGTAAATCAAGGGGAATCGAGGGAATCAAGGGAAAATTAAGTAGCCCAAGTGAAATAAGGGGAATAAGTGGGATAAGGATAACCTCCAAACAATGGTACTCTCCAATACAGATAGGGATCTTATGGGTATGGAGGTATGTCTATGTATGGGTGTGTGTTTCTTTGGGTGATGGAGGGAGTGTAGGAAGCCAAGGGAAACGAGCGGCGGCGATGGCGTGGGGTCGGCCCCGCTGGTCGTCCGTCCCTGTTTCCCTTTGGCGTTAGTGTAATATTAAAATCTGATAGTGATATGACGAAAGAGGAAGCGAAAGAAAGGTTCGGTGACAATATAATAAACAAACTATTGTCGCTTGGTGCTGAACCGACAAATGTATGCAGGAATGACGATATTGTGGAATGGTGCAGTGATGGATGCATAAAAGTGGGCGATATTGAAGTATGGGCTTACTATTACTTTTATGAGGGAGAGAATCCGGATTTATGCAATTGGGAGGATCGCATGAAAATAGATACGAAGGAATGTTTTTGGTAAAATCAAAAAGATATGAGAAGGAAGATTAATGTAAAATCTCTAGTATTTAAGAGCAAGAAAGAGATTATCCTATATGCGGATGGTATGGGTACGTCGGATCTTGATTCCCCGCATATAAGTATTGACGCTGAATGGATTGGTAGGATATTCAAACGTTTCCCGGGAGAAGCGTGGAATAATAATATCATAAACATGAATATATGTGTTGAGTACGGAACTGGCGATCTATGGTATTCCAGAGTGAGGACATTTGAAGGAAGCTGTTGTGCGGAATATATTCTTACATCTAGAAAACCTAGGAAGAATAACCGGAGAGAGCTTGTGAATAATCCCGAAGATCAATTATTGGATTTTGATACGGTAAGGGAGACTGTATTTGGGATGAAGAAAGAATTAAACATTGATGAGAGTGTTAATGTGAAATTCGATTATGAGATTATTTGAGGTGGTTAATGATACCAAGGGGAATGCGGGCGGCTGCGGGGAGGCTGGACAGGCCTTGTCGCCAGCGCCGTCCCTTTTCCCTTGGCAACAATAGAAATAAATATGGACGAAATAGAACTACTAAGATTACAAGATGAAGCGCTATCTTACCTTCGTGATAATATTACAAAGGATGAGGCGTATTATATCCTTACGACCGATAAGGATATAATAGAGATTCTTATAGCTGATAAGAAGGACGGAAGCAAACGTATCAAGATTCTTGATGCGGAATATACTATAGAGAAGGATGATATGTTATTTCTATTCGATACTGATGGGGTGATAGATGAGTGTCTTTTGGTTGCCAGCTACATAGGGGTAAATATGTATTTTCGCAGGCAAGATGTCAACGCTATTTTGAATAACATCAATAGAGAGAAAGTTATGAAATATCCTTACATAGCTATTCAGTTAGATAATATACAGACTGTAGAAAAGCGTAGGGTTGTTTTTGAAATTACCGGGCATAGGATGGATGATAACAAAGAGAGAATAGATTTTATGTTTGTTTATTTTATGGCTAGAATGTTATGAGGGCGAGAAGGACTGTGAAAGAAAGAGATATTGTGAAGATATTGGTATTCGGGTATGATAGGACGCTTATAAAATCCATTAAGGATTCCGGATTCAGAAGTATGTCGGATGTAATATCGTACGCCAATAATATGGTCGGGGATAAGCCCATTGATCATATTAGGGTGTCGAATGAGGCTCGTGGGTGGTGTGGATCATATACTAATTATGGTAAAATGATAGATTAGTTTGATAGGAGGATATGATATGAGAAGGATTATAAAAGAGAAAGACGATATCAAGGTATCTATATTTAGTGGGGATAGATTGGCTCGTGTTTTCATTGATTCTGGGTATAGGAATATAGCTATGGTGATAGCCGATTGCGGCAGAATAGCTAATGGTTGTTATCATATACATCATATTAAGGTGGTAAATATGGATAGGGGATGGTATGGTACATACACCTTATATGGGAAGAAAATAGATTAGTCGGATAGTGAACAACAAAGGAGGTATATATGGATAATATTATAACAAACGCGGATGGCGTGAAAGTAAAAGTAAGAGTATATGATTTTGGCGACGAAGTGGCTGATAGATATACCATAGTATATGTAAATAAAAATATAAAGGATGGTTATGGGGTGGTGTATTATCCTGTTTTCTCATGTAGTGAGGATCCATTCCATCCATTAGGAGTGGGGATGTATGCGGGAGATTATTATCCGCATAGAAGTCATATGTACAATTTTGGTAAAAGAGTGAAGGATATAGATTCACTGCCAAAGAAAGTGATTGAATTTATAAAATATATTACACGATGAACGAAATAACTTACAACAATTACGATTTGGTTGCTTTTGAGCAGAATGGGGAAGTGGTAGTAGCCGTAACATTCTACAGGTATTACAAGAAGAAAGCTAAAGGTGAGGTTAATTATAGGTGGAGAACCAGATGCCCGGAATTGGTGGATAAGATCGTAAAACACCGTACCAAGGTGTTTACCGGTCAACTTATCCAGTTAGCGAAAGTGTATGGGGAGAAAAAGGTTATAAAATATCAAAAGGAGGAGGAAGAAGTATGTCAAAATACGATAGAGACGCTATAGAAATATATATACTGGATCATATAGATACAGATAATTATGGTAAGCAGTTTAAATATGATAGGGAATATCTATCTTTTATGCTTAACGTGTTCAAGGATGAGTATAAAGAACATATCAAAAGGGATGGGATTAAGAAAGCTTTTGAGGATTATATAATGAGCGTTCCATCCATATTTAGGATTCATATAGCGGATTGCGACATTAGATATTTATTACGTTCATGGGGCGTGGAGTTCGATGAGGATGATGATGAGATATACATCTTGTATAAGAGGATCATAAGAGAGGTCTTTTTTAAGATGTGTGAGGACATGAAAGTTTGTTAATGTTGAACCAAGCCTTGGCGGGGCGGAAGGAATACCATGATCGTACGTGTGCGGATATGGTCCGGGGTCGGTTCCCGGCGCCTTGGCATAATTTAAATATAAATGATATGGGAGATAATATTTTAAGAAAAGCGGCTGATGAGTTAAAGAAGGCCGGTTGCAGGGTTTTCGCATGGCAGGATGATACTTATAATAGGAGTTGGAGCAAGGGTGATTATACGATGTTGTATTACGCCTTCCCTGATTCGCCCAACATCGGGTATCTGAGTCATGGGGAATATGGGATGAGCGTAGCGTATAGTAGAGCTTATATACCGAGCTGTGGAAGTGGATCGGGGTGTTGTGTCAAGGAGGAAGCTACGTTTGACCTTGAGGCGGCGTTAGACGTGCTGAACGGGCCGTTACCTAGGTGGTGTAGGTCTTATGGGGTTTATCCAAAGCAGTACGATAATATTGATAAATGGTATAATAGCGATAATCATAACAAAAAATTATTTAAGGAGATTTGATATGGAGGTAAAAGATTGGGAAAATCTGGTTTTGAATACAGAAGTAGGATCACATTGTTTTGTTACGCTGATTGATAATAATGACATCAGTAGAGGTTACGCGCAGATCAGACGCGCGGAACATTTCGGGTATAACATCTGCTTCACTCGGTTATATGGGAATAAGTTTTATTTCGAAAAAATAGAGGAAGGACGTACGCAACAATACATCAATAGGAGAAAATAATATGGTGATAGAATTTGATTTTGAGATATACAAAAACGGAGATTACGATAAGGTGTATCTCCGCAACGGGAAAGAGCCAAGAGTATTATGTGATAATGGGAAGGGAGATCGCCCTATAGTCGTGATGGTTGAGGATGATAACGCGAATGATTATATTATTCTTCGTTATAACGAAACTGGCAGGAGGAATATTAATGGTAAATCGAGTCTTGATCTCATGTTATCTGTAAAAGAACGGGAGCCAGAATTATGGGTTGTCGTTATATCTTACATGGATAATAAGGATAAGAGGCAAAAGATGGTCTTGCCTAATTTTTTCTCAAGGAATATAGGAGGAAATATATATCTTCAAGGAAGCTCTAAATCGAATGTATCATATTATGTTGGTAGGTTAGAAGAAGATGGGTGCTTCGATGAGCTGTGCGAGAAGATAAGGGTAAAAAGAGATCGTATTTATAACATGGAAATAATATCACTATCAGATGACAAGGCGACAGTTTAATCAGTTGATAAATGAGCTAGACGGCAAAAGCCCGTTTATCGTATTACATAGGGATGCCGTTGCGCCTAAATACGTGGGCGTGGAGGTGTCGAAGGATGGGATGGTATACAGATATGCGATAATAGGGATAAACGATGAGTATAAGGCTAAAAAAGCCCTTATTTCGAAAATATTAGGCATAGCTAGTTACCTAAATGGCAATAAGCCCTTAAAAAAGGGTTAATTAGATGTATTTATGACCTGCGGCATCATATACGATATAATGCCATAAATGACGTTGTATAGAGGATATGTATGATAATATGATAGATAACGCATTCGTGTCTTGATATCATAATATTATGCCATTATATCCTCTTTTTGTATAAAAAGGATAACAAATAATATAAATATCTTGGATATGGAAGAGATTAACATAGGTGATAAAATTATGTTTCATGTTGCTGGGAATCATAATATTGGATATACCAAAGGAAAGAAGTATGTCGGGACGGTATTAAGCCGGGATAGTCGATCACGCCTTCATGTGAGGGCGAAAGGCATGCCTAGGGCTTGTATTGATGAGCGGGATGTAGAGTGGGTTATTGATCCAGATGGGGATTTTGATATGGATGAGGCGATCCCGAATCCTGTGGCAAGGGAGTTGTATAAGTTGATGGGTAGGTACGTTTATACGTTCGGTAGGTCTCATGAAAGTATCAATGGCTATATCGTGTACGAGTGTATGATGATGGACAGGGATTTAAGATATAATGTTATGTATGCGTTGCATGATCATGGATTTGAGATACGGCATATTGATAGTTATTCTTGGTGGATGACCAATGAGAGGTTGATGTCCGAGGTGACATACGCGGAGGGTGATATTCATATAATTGTTCATGAGTGCATGGAAGATTATGTGGATAATGTAAAATTCGGGGAGGAGTTTTATAAAAACAAGGGAACGTGATAAGATACTTACTTGTGATGGCGATGATAATATTAACACCGCCAAAAGGAAACGGAGGCATGCCCCTCGCCCCGAAGCCGGCCGTGGTCGAGGCACGGGTATGGGATAAGCTGGCGACCGCCCTGTCTTTCGTGGAGTCAAGGAATGACGATCGGGCGCACAACGCCACTTCAGGGGCGTTAGGGAGGTGGCAGATGAAAAAGGTGTATGTAGATGAGGTTAATAGGATATTGTGTCTTAAACGGGAGAAAAAGCGGTATAGATACGATGATAGAACAAATCCTGTCAAGGCTAGGGAAATGTTCGAGATATATCAATCTCATCATAATCCTAAAAAGGATATAGATCGGGCTATAAGATTGCATAGGGGACTACATTCTACTAAATATGTTAAAGAGGTTAAGCGTAAATTGAGAGAATAAAAAGAATATAGGAGGATAAAGACATGGACGAGAATAAAGTGATACGGCCGATGGATTTTGTTCGGCTTACAAATATTGACGAATTAAATGTGATTAAGGACACTAAAAACCATATAGGGCTGGTCAAGGAGGTCAGTCGGGACGGGAGAATGAGTATAATATGGATAGGTGAAACTTATAGTCAGTTGGCGTGGTTCAAATCGAGCGAGTTGGAGGTGGTGGATAACCTTGTGAGCATCCTGACATGCGGGCTGGCTAACTTTCGCGGAGACGGAAAAGAGAGCGCGGATAAATTTTATTCGATTGGCTAGAAATAAGGACAATTAATTAGAGGAGAAAATTATATGGATCGTGAGACATTAGTAAATATCGTTTATAGCGGTAAAGTAAGATTTATACCAGTAAGAAGATGTTCATTATGTGATGAATATATAGGATATAAATTCGTTAAGATGTACAATGGGAGTATAATCCCAGTATTTTCTAGTGGATGTGGATGCTGTGGGGTTAATAATGGACAATTGTTTGAGAGGACATGGGATGAGATGCTTGACTTTATCAATGAATCTCAAAACAAGCCTATGGATAAGAGGACAGAAGCGGATGAAATTATATTAAATAAATTGCAAAATGGCTATAAAATCTTATAAAGGATTCGACAAGAATCTTAGATGCAGAGACTTCCAATACAAAATTGGAGGGATATATGAGATGGATGGAGAGATCAAGGTGTGTAACAGAGGGTTTCACGCTTGCGAAAGCCCGTTTGATGTTTTTGATTACTATACTATGATAGATTCTAGGTTTTGCGAAGTAGAGCAAGACGGGAATATATCCAAGGAGGATAGAGGGACAAAAATTTGCTCATCGAAGATTAAAATAAAAGCAGAGTTAAAATTGGCTGACATGATCAATCTTGGAATTGAGTGGCTAAAAGAGATCACATTACCTGAAAAAATAAAAACGAGCATAAAGGATAATTCATCCGGCGACGATGCCAAGATCGGCTCGTCTGGCGACGATGCCAAGATCGGCTCGTCTGGCTACGGAGCCCAGATAGGGTCATCCGGCGACGATGCCAAGATCGGCTCGTCTGGCTACGATGCCAAGATCGGCTCGTCTGGCTACGATGCCAAGATTGGTTCGTCCGGCAACGGTGCCCAGATTGGTTCGTCCGGCAACGATGCCCAGATTGGTTCGTCTGGCGACGGAGCCAAGATTGGCTCGTCCGGCAACAATGCCAAGATCGGCTCGTCTGGCGACGGAGCCAAGATCGGCTCATTCGGCGACGGCGCCAAGATTGGCTCGTCCGGCAACAATGCCAAGATTGACAGCACTGGCAAAGACTGTGTCATTATGTGCGCAGGTATTAACCCAGTAGCAAAAGCCTCAAAAGGATCATGGATAACACTATCCGAGTGGTCTTATTCTGAGGGAAAACAAAGATATATCCCCATTTGTGTAAAAACGGAATTTGTTGATGGAGAAAAGATAAAAGCAGATACATATTACAGTCTGAAAGGGGGAGTTTTTGTGGAATGGATCAATGATTAAGAGGAGGTGTTATATATGAAATGGATGGTAATAAAAGGGGTTAGATATCCTAGTTCCATGATATCAGCATTTGCGGCATATAATATGGATAACCCCTTCTTGAAGGTCAGGATAAGAAACAAGTATCATATAGTGCCTTTTGATGATGTTAATAAGATGGCTAGTCAGATGGTGTATTTAATGAACAACTATCCTGATTTCGTTCAGATAGGGAGATGGTGGATATCCAAGAAGACGGTGATGTCTTGGGTTCCCAAGGGGCAGGCCGTGGACGGATCGGGCTGGGTCATATCCTTTACCCTGTCCTTTGGTTTGGATAATGGGACTCAAATTAAGTTTGATGAAGAAGGTGAATACCTAAGTGAGATAGATAGGTTAAACGAGTTGTTTAATGTAATATTATAAGGGAGTATGTTGATAGATGTAAATAAATGGATTGATAAAAACGGGAGCTTCGATGAAGCCGGCGGATTGGATTTAGTGAGGCACGGATATGAGTGGATTAGACGGATGCGTAAATTCGAGAATAAGGCAGATCGTCATACTTTTCAGAAAGTGTTTGGCAATAAAAGAGGCAATGAGTTATGGGACTGTTTTTTAGAGGTAGAAAGATCTATCTTCATATTAGAAGATAGCTATTTCCTGATTAACGACAGGAACGTCTTCTCTTTATGTTTAGCAGAGTGTAGTGATTATGATCTATATGAGCTTGTTCATAATATTGATACGGATAGTGATCAAGGCAAATGATGTTGTTTAATTAAAAAAAAATAAATTGTTATGGAAATTAGAGAATGTTTATCGGTTTATCTAGAGAGTGGATATCTTTTTGACGATATGTCAGGAAGATTAAAGTGGTTTGAGATTGATAAGATCTTGATCAGTTTTACATATGGAGTAGTTAGATATGTAGGAACATGGGGAGGATGTAGGACTGAGAAGACATTAGATGGGAAATTATTTTATTCGTCCGAAGAATGTTTTAAAAAGGGCGAGAGCATTCCTAAGACAAGACTATCAATATATGATGTTTTTGAGTCATTATATGGGTTCATTCCAATAGGTGATGTGTGGAAATACAAAAACGGAAGAGCTGTCAAGGATAAGTTGGAATATTTTGATGTTGAAATAGATGATAAAGGAAAAATTTATTGTAAGGAAACATATTACAGAACACGTGAAGATGTGTATAAATTCAATGACTTAACTGTAGTTGACAGGAATGGAGACATAAGGTTAGTGGAATCATCAAAAAGTAGATTAATGCTTAGTAATGATCAATTGGATGTCGTGGAGAGAATGAAAGGCATCATTGATGACATGGTTAGGTTAAAGATGATTATGTATATTGATCAAGACTATAATCTTTGTTTTCTGCCGGGAGATAAAATAGAAGATTTGACAATGGATGAAACAGATGGATTTGTGGATACCACCGGTATAGTGACATCTATAAAATCTAAGAATGTAGTGGAGTTTTATGTAGAAAACCCATTCGTAAAGATAAAGGATGAGTAATATCTGAATCTGGATTGTGGTGGTTCGTGAGAATAGCCACAATCATATCTCTAAACGTGAACACGAGGAGGTACGTATGTCATTCGATTGACGTTAGGGATCTAGTTGTATTAAAAGAGGAGGAATTATGAAAGAGATTGTATTAAAACTGTATGAGTTTGATGAGTTACCAAAAGACTCACAAGAAAGGATCATAGAGCGTGAGCACTGGAATGTAATGGAGCAATGTATGGATGCTTATAACGTAGACTATAAAAAGTCAATGGAAGCTTTTGAGGATCTGACAGATACTAAGGCTTATAGTTGGAAAGTTGGATACGAGAGATATAATTTTAGTTACGAGTTTAAATACGGAGATCCTATTTATGAACATCCTACAGGTTATCATCGTGATATATTCCCTAAGAATCTATGCGGTAAATTATTGTTCAGGTATATCAATAACAACATTATGCCACATATCACGAAAGGTAAATATTATTCTACAGGTAAATATATAGATGGGGAATATAATTACAAGCACAGACGCAGTCGAATAATATTGGAATACGAAGACAATTGTCCATTAACAGGGTCGTGTTATGATTATTATCTTCTTAAACCGATAATTAATTATTACGATACTTGGTGTACTTACCCGGGTGATTTCTCGTTTGAGGATCTGATAGGGCGATGTTACGATAGTTTCTTCAAGTCCTGGTATGAGGAGTATGAGTATTGGGCTGATAATGAAGATGCGATACGTGAGGAACTTCATCATAATCAATATGAAGATCGACTTTATTATGAGAATGGGGATATATATGAACATGTAAATTGATTAAGATATGTGTAATGTATTGATTTATGATATACCCTTTGGAATAAGGGTATTCATGCATAGGGACGGGGTAATCCGTGAAGCGAAATATCGTGGCATGATAGTAAAAGATCCAGGTATTTGTGGGAGAAATATGTATGTCGAATATATTTTTTGGTTTGGAAGCAAATTGGGAGAGGGTAAAATTGAGACAAGTACGTCTATATACAAAACTCTTGAAGATGCTAAGCGGGAAGTTAATCCTATACAACATAAGATATTAGATATAAAGTCTTTTTCTCTAAGATATCTATCATGTCTTATCTGGGATGGTATACAGTTTTATGGCTGGTTATGGGATGGATCAAGACCAATAAAAAGATCGACACGAGAATCTTTAAATGCCTGTGAGATATATAGAGATAAGATTGCTTTCATTGATTATCATGGGAATAAGTATGATGCCGAATATTTCCAGAGATTTACCCAAACCGCTGAGCAATGCCGGTCGGCAAACAAACCAAGAATTGTTATGCTGGATGAAGAAGAACCTCCATATAGCGTTAATCCAACTTACATCCGGAATCTTCAAGAGATGTCAGCGGAAGCTGTGGAGAGATTAACGGAGTTGAAATGTTATAGCAGAGAAGAAGCATTCGACATCATTCAAGACTGGGCCAAAGAGTTTACAAAAAGATATAACAACTACGTTTTTGATGGAAGTTACTATAAGATGATAGATACGTTTATTGAAGAGAAATTAAGAACTATTTAAAACATATCTTATGAAAACACAAGAAGAATATGCCCGTGAAATTGACGAAATCGTTCGCCGGGATGTAGAAAATTGCCAGAGTGACTGGTTTAATATTGAGAAGGAAACATTCATGCTTCCAGAAAACAAGAATAAACCGTTTATTCTTGGAACCAGAAAGACCGGATGTGACTTAATTGTACTGGGTGGCACTAATTGTAATGAAGGTAGTATGAATTGGCTTTTTGGTGGTATTGGCAATGAAAACTTCTATGTATGTCAGTCACTTACTTTTTATAAATCACAGCAAGAAATTAAGAAAGTGAATCCGCTATATGCTTTCAAGGTGGCCACTGCTTATTTTAGAGAGAATGGAATAATTCCGGTGTTTGAAAATGTAAATTGTAAACTAATAAAGCTATGATAGAAGTAATAAGATACAGGCTTCCGGTTTATTGGGCTTGCCCGTTAATCAATGATGATTACACTGGATTAACGGATGAAGAATGTGAGGAAATCAAACGCTTCTTGGAAGCAGCAGAAGGTTATCCGGTAGATGTAGATTTTGAAACACAAGGATTCTACCGTTGTAATGACGCAGGAACACTCCCCGGAGAATGTGCGGATTTTATTTTTCACAAGTACAATGATTAAACTAAGGTAATTATATACCATCTGTAATTACATAACAAAAAAACATTGATATGAATAACTATATGGTAGCTCATTTATGGGCGAACGAAAAGAAAGAATCAGCTAGAGGTAGCAATTTCTTCTTTGAAGGTGAAAGTATTTATTCTTATGGCTATCACTTTGAGGTTGGAAGAATCGTAAGAAATAAGTGTGGTGAAAAGGCGTATTTGCTTAACGATAAGTATTATTCTTCTTCCACCTGTAAACATCAACGTTGTGTTCGTAGTGCAATACCAACTGGCTCAAAGGTATTTTCTGTTGGATATAATATGTCTGATGATGGCAGCATGGCTTTTATCACCGGTCAATTGGAGCTTATCAAAGAGGTTATCGAGAAATACAAGAAGGTTAGAACAAGCCTGTCTTATAGGGATGTTTGGGGAGTATTTAGAAATCTAATGGATTATATTGAGTTCTTTAATATGGGTACTCCCAAGAGTCTTCTTAAAAAGAGTGCAAACACCTGGATCGGAACTAAACATGAGTTATCTTATGAATCGGATAAGATTAAAAGTGAATATGTCCATGAGTTAAAGCGTGTGTTTGAGGTATTGCTAAATCATCAAGCGTTAGAAATTTTAGGAACGACCAATGTGATAGTAGATGAGATTTGTGGTGAAGGAACGTGGGCTGAGTATGTGGCCAGATGTCAGAGATGGAAAGACAGTCAGGCGAAAAAAGAGGCTTTAATTTTTGAAAAAAGAAGAAAAGAAAAAGAAGATCGCAAGAAAAAATTTGAAGAACAGATCGAGATGTGGAAGTCTGGCAAGATTCTGGAATTATATCTACATTATTATTTGGAGGATGATCAGCCTAACGTATGGCTTCGCGTTAAGAATGGCATAATTGAGACTAGCAAGAATATCAAGATAGAACGAGCTGAAGCTGAGAGACTTTGGAAATTGATAAAGCTCTTCCATAATGGCAGTAAATTCCAACACGATATGGTATTGGATATAACCGGTCACAAATGGAAGATCAATAGCTATAAGAATGATATATTGGTTGCTGGATGTCACAGGATCGCGTATAGCGAGATGAAAGGTATTGCGAGACAATTAGGATGGGATTAAACAGCTATCAAGTAACATTTGAGAGCTGTGGCGATCACTATCAGATTTACGGGAGAGACATCCAAGATGTCATGGGCGGCGTTACCGGTGGAGCCGGCGTGTATGGGTAAGGCGGTCGGGGAAGCGGGGCGTCCGCTAATGCTTTGTGGTGCAAGGTTGTATATAATTACCTAAGAATATATCCCGGAATATGAAAATAAAGGCGACCAAGTACAGAAATGATTACAGGGTATGGTTGGACTATGCAGGAGATTACAGAAACGAAAATATAGAATAATATGAAATATCAAAATTTTATGTGCCCTTATGAGCTTGCGCTAAAGCTGCATGAGTTGGGTGTAAATTCAGAGTCGGAATTTTATTTTGTGAAAGAGATGAAAGGAGGGGGATCCCAAACAGAATCAGTTACACAAAATACAATGAGGTATTCATATAGAAAAGAAGGTGACCTCATACCGGCTTATATGAGTCATGAACTTGGAGAGATACTACCAAGTATGATAAATATCAGTAAATCAAAAATATGGGATGACTGGTTGCAATTGACACAATATTTCCCGAATAAGGATAGCGAATACTACGAAGCTGCCTATGTTCGTTACAATGCCTACGATTCGCCAACAGAAGTATATAGCGGATTTGGGGAAACAGAGGTGGAGTCAAGGGCGATGCTTCTCTTTGATTTGTTGGAAAAGAAGATATTGACACCTGATGGTTTGAATTTAAAGGAAGTGGATAGGAGAAAGGAATATGAGAACGAATTTGAATAGTACAAGTATGAGAAACACATGTCCAGAATTCCCGCTTTTCGGTGCGAATTATCCAGACGCGACTTGCATAGATGGCATATTGTATGATCTGGATAATGTAGGTGATGATGGTGTTCTAATCAAGCCATTGGAAGAGATTCCATGCCCATTCTGCCGAACAGAGGAGTTTATCAGATACGATCCATTCAATAAAGAGTATAGCATGGATAGTGAAGAGGATATAAGAGATTGGTATATGAGCTATATTAATGAAATGAGAAATAAGTATGGGGGAAAATAAGAAGAAACAAACACCACGCCGGAACTTAAAAGATTGGCATACGAACAAATGAAGGAGGTAAACGATGGAGACAGTAAGATTATCAGATTACTCTTCTTATGATAAAAACAAGGGAGGAATACAAAAATTGCGTCACAAATTCAGGAATCAAATACTTGAATATTGGGGAGAAGATACCGGGATTTTGATAGGAATAACCATGGTATATGAAAGACATTTGTGGAACGAGGAAGTTAAAGTAATATGATTATGGACGATAATAGGATAATGGAAGCGGCTAAATTGATAGCCAACTCCTCAGCAGCCTTAATACAGGCTATAGGGATGATGAGTGAGAATATAGAAAGGGCTAACAGAGGGGAATCTTTGGCTTATACCGAAGATCAGTTTATGAAACTAATTCAAGATAACGGAATAACGTATAACGATGTAATACAAAGGGGGGGGGTGGATATGAAAAACGTAGAAAGAATAAACGCATTAAATAAAGTTTATTATGAATAGAATGAAAATATTTTTTAATTACTTATTCTTTAGGGATATGGGTAATCTTGGTGAGGGATGTCTTATAAGCGCATTCATCTGGCTTATGATCATGCTTGTCATTATTGGGGTCTTTTGCTTATACTAAAGATCATTTCATGAAAATCAGGATAACGTATAACAATGTAATACAAAGGGGTTAGAGATTATGAAGGACGTAGAAAGAGTAAATGCATTAAATAAAATGCTATTAAATGCGAACGTAGTAGCTTATGGAGCTATGGTTGATTTGATTAAAAGAACAGGGAGACTTGATCTTGACATGGATAGCGGAACCCATGTAGATGATTTTCCGGCTGAAATAAGGATCTTTACCGATAACGGGTTGATTTGTTTATCTATAACATCCGTGTATTTATCGGGGGAAGATAATTTGATGGTCGATGGATATGATGACGATAATGAGAAAATTGAGGGAGTGGATGTTTATTACGACCAGATAAGTGAGATAGTATATCTAGCTAAAATCATATTAGAAGAAATGGAGGAAAAAGATCATGGGGAAAGCAGTTAAAACAGATATGGAATATAAGGAGATATTAGAGAAATCATTATCAGCTATCCAATATCTAAGAATACATGGATTCTCGACGTACATGGAATCGGAGGGGATTGTTAATAGGATAATGATGTTCAAGGATAAGAATGAGATGAGGGATCGAAGGATTAAATCAATTCTATAGTGGTTGATCATAATGGTAGAGAGATATAAGTACAAGTGTATTGATGCTTATGAGGAGCCGGAGAATCCAATGGAATGGTTGCCGTGTCCACGATGCGGCCTCCGGCCTTTGGTCTGGGAGTTCGATAACGGGAGGGTTACGGCGTGGGGCTGTTGTTTGTTATCGAGTGGTGGGCAGTCCAGAGCCTCAAATACGGTAACATCCAATAGTCCCCACGCTTCTTTTATTTAGGAACCACCGAACGAAGGGGACAGGGAGGGCAAAAACGAACACACAATGAAAAAAGCATTCTTATTTATCAGTACGGCATTCTTGTTATCAAGTTGCGCAGCGGTAAAGTCTCCGGTAACAGGTTATGTCTATCAAGAGACTCAATCACCTTATAATATATAAAGGGGATCTAAGCAAAAGAAGATTGAAAGATAAGAAATTGTTTTGAGAAAGGTAAACAATCTCAAAACAATAAATAAGGTTTAGAAAGGTTCATAGAATGTAGTAAGATCAAAAATGTGAACTTCTTCAAGATCAAAAAAAAGAAAAGATTTAATAACATTTAAAAATATAGAAATCAAATGAGTTTAAAAAGAAGTATGCTCAAAACATTAGCAATGTTAGCTATGGAAAGTACGATGACTGCCGATAAAAATATTTATTCTAATCAGAGATTGTCAAATGAAGGGATGAGATTCAATCCTGATTATCGACGTCCATCGACTTCTAGAGAGTTGAAAGAATTCACGATTAAAGGACAAAAGATCTGTGCATACTCAAGAAAAGATGCAATCAAAAGACTTAAAGCAAGAGGGGAATTATGAAACAGACAGTAGAAGTAGCGATTGAATACGCAGGATCGGTTATTAGTTCGTTTGGAACAAATGGAGTACCGAACGGCATTTCTGCCATTAAAGAGATGATTGCTTCTGGTTTTAAATCCGGTGCCGAATGGCGGTCAAAGCAATCACCGTGGATAAAAGTAAGCGATGGGCTACCGGATGTAGATGATTATTATCTTGTCACTGATGGAGAAAGTATTTCCATGGCTTACTTCTTTAAAGGCTGGGGCAAATTTGCCAAGTATCATAAATATCCGCATCCATTTTACGATGACGGGGTAGTTAAATTATATATGCCAATACCTCCGATCTCTTTAGCACTTGAAGGAGATAGAGGGATATTAAACATAGGTGAATTTAAGAGAAAGGAGATTGATTATGAGCAGAAGTAAGGAATATAAAGCGATAAAGAATTATATCCATAATGAGCTTGGGCTTACCATAGAGCAGTTGATTGAGATTATGGTGGATAATAAGCTTAGCAATAAAGATTTTAATGTCATTCCAAGAACAGTAGAAAAAATATTAAAAGATAAGACGTTAAACGATATAGAGATTGTTATAATAAACAAGAATTTAAATGATCGAGGATATGGAGGATAAGGGTATTTTAGATAAGGCAAGAATGGAGGGCATGAACCAAGGAATATGGCTGGCGGTTCAGGAGCTAGCCCACGACGGGCGATGGACGCAAGCTGCGGAGGAACTGGTATCTTCTTGTGGATTGACCGAGGATGAATGTAGGGAGCTGCAAGAAGAAAGCGGATCATTCAATGATGAGATGCTTGATTTTATTAACAGCGTATTCGGACATGAGGATATGATAAATAATAGTATAACTTTGGAGAATATAGGGTATCATAAGATAGGCTCTATATTTAAATATAATATTGGTTCGAAAGAAGTAAAACTGGAGGTGGTTGAATCCAGTGATGCTAGTTGTAAAGGATGCGTATTTAATAATAGTAAGAATTATTACTGTAAGGATACCCATTGTATTAATGTAGATAGGAAAGATGATATAGACGTTATATATAAAGAGGTAAAAAGATCATGAGTTTAATAGATAAATTAGAAGATTTGGTGGTCAAGGTAGACACCGAATACCAAGAGAAGATGGAGGCGGTGATCCGGGAGATAGTCCCGGGGATGCCAGAAGTTAGCGTACATCATGCCGCCGAGTGTATGTGTACGGACAGGATGGGGAGCATGATGGATATCGATATTTATATATTAAAGGAAGAGGATAGACCTTACGAATGCCATTATCTAAAGGATCTGCTGGAGGATAGGGTAGCTAGAATAGCCAAAATGCATGAGGATGAAAGTTATACATACAATATGGATGATAATTATTGGTGCGCCACATGTGGATCCCATTCTCATAAAAAGGATTCCAAGACAGGGTATTGTTGGTATTGCGATACAGTTAATTGGGTTAAAGAGGATAGGAAGGATGTTGGAATATAATCATCAAATGTTATAATATGGGATATTATCCAGACGAAAGTCAAATTCCACAAGGGTTTGAGGAATGGTCATTCTCAAATATGCCGGAAGATGGAGAAATTGTAGATGTTTTGAGATATGGTAAGATTAAGACTATGAGATTTGATAAACCATATATGGCCTTTAATCCTTATTCTTCTTATGCTAGATTAGAAGGTTGGGTTTTAGGAGTTAAACATCAAGAGGGTATAACACATTTCAAAAGGCATAATAAATAAAACATGGGAAAGAATAAGAGTATAAGAATAGGTCAAAATGAAAATAGGTCTATAAAAAAGGTACTTGAGGAAATAGAGAATAAGGCTATTGAATCTCAATATACAAATATGTGTGACTGGCAGCGCAGAGATCTTTCAAAAGAGGATCTGTTTGAATATGCGGAGGAGATGAGAAAATGTCTTGATAAGATATTTGATTTGGCGATTGATGAAAGGCTTAAATAATTCAACATAAAATCATATAAGATGATAACTTCTATAAGAATAGACGATAACAAGAGGACTCCATTTAAATATACCTCAAAGATAAAAGCGTTAAAAAATGGCTCTGAGTTTATATTCAAGCCCGGCGTGAATGTGATTGTAGGCAAGAACGGGAGCGGGAAATCAACCCTCCTGAATATGATATTGAAGTACATGTTGTGCGAGAAAAAGATGTGTTCTGAATTACCGTCAGAAGCATTGTATTTCCCGGATATATTTGATGATGACAAGGTGCTTGACGGGATCAGTATTAAGTCGGATTATATTGGGAAAGTCTTCCATCTCCTACAGCAAACTGAAATGAGAAATGATGATATATTGAATAATATCAATAATTTAAGTTTGTATATGAATGGAGCATCTAGGTCCTCTGGGGAGAAGAACCTTCATGCCATGAACTCGCTTTTTGATTTTGTGTTTAACCAAGATGAGTATGCGTTTCCGATACAGAAGCTTATGGAATTTAAGAAAAAGTCAAATGAGTTCTGGACAAACAGGATCGACAATCTTTTGAAATACTACAAAGACAATCATGTGGTATTAATGGAGAAGGATTTTGAGTATACAATCCTTATGGATGAGCCGGACAGGAATTTAGATATTGACAATATCATGGATCTGTACAAGGTATTGTCATTTCATAAACCGCAAACACAAATTATAGCCGTAATTCATAACCCGGCTTTGATTTACAAGTTGAGCAAGCTGGATTGCGTGAACTTTATTGAGATGACAAAAGGGTATTTGAAGAAAATTACTGGTTTTATGAATAAAAAATAAGAAAGGAGATGAGAGAAGAATTGAGAACAATAGGATCAAAAGGACGCCATGTGTTTACAGCAACCTTTGTTAGATTTGGATTTAGGAATGGATACATTGGACCTGTAAAAACGATGCTTTTACAAGATGTGACACTTGATAGCAAAATAGTATCAGATCATTTGTGGTTCGATTTAACAAAAGGATTTAGTGGTGCTGATTTATCGCCAGGCGATGTGGTTGAGTTTTGCGCAAGGGTTAGTGCTTACGAGAAAGGATACAAGGGGCACAAGGATGATGTACTTAATAGACCGATAGAAAGAGACTATCGATTATCAAGACCGACAAAAATTAAAAAGATCGGGAAGAAATTAATATTAAAAGATGAGGGGAAATAATACATGATAATTATATGCCTAAAAAATTTATAATTTATTAAAATATAATGATATGAAAATTCAAGTAGAATTAAATTTGGAAGATGTATTCGAGGAAGCTATGTACAATGAAGCGACGTTGAAAGAGGAGTTTACCAGCTCGGTCAGGTTAGCCGTAGTACGTGAGCTTAAAGAAAAGTTCAAGAATGAGTTAATGAGGGAAATATCCAATCCGATATCAGAGAAGATTGAGGATATAGCGAGAGAATCAATGAACGATCTTGTCGAGAACGCCAGCGAGAAGAAATATAGATTCAGGTTAGATTATATGGATGAGGAGTTGACAGTAGACGAGTTTATAAGAGGCAGGATGAAGAAAGTTGTAGACAGCAACATCGAGACAATGGTAGAATCAAAAGCCAAATCTTTTGTCAATGAGTTAAGGAAAAGGTATGATATGGCGTTCGCTGCCTTTGTCGTAGATAACATGAGAAAGCAAAATATGTTGAAGGAAGATAAGATAGCTGAGCTGTTAAAGGACAACCCAAATGAGAAATAGGGAAGATGCCAAAGGAAGACGGAGATCGGTGCTCATGACACCGCCCGTACCGGAGAAGGTCAGGGTATTATCCCCGGCATGGTATAGGGCGGCAGTGGAGTTTCAAGGTAGGCCGGAGCAGGAGCGACTAGCCTTTTGCTCGTGGTGTTGTTGTCATGGAGGGTGTAATTTGTGTATGGATATAAGCAAATACAATATAAAAGGGCTTAAGATATATGGAGGATAAGGTGATTATATACCATTTTACGATTTTAGTGTAAAATGGTATATAATCACCTAAGCGTATTAACTATTAATAATGTTTATTTAATTTAATTCAAAAACAAAATGTCTACTTTTGTAGACACATAAAAATTATACATATGAAAAAGGGTAAATTTGTAAAGGAGTTAGAGAGGATCATTGATATGGTTAAGGCCGAGGATGATGGTTTCGAGTATGGTGGTAAAGTTGTCTTCTATAAAGAAGATGATGATAGCTATGAAATCTGGGCAAAGAGCATTGAGATGGCTATGAAGGTAGAGGCCAATGCTATAGCTAGTCTGGATGATAAGACTTTCGCTTGTCTTATGGGTGAGGTCTATGAACAAAAGTTTACAAAGGCTATAATGATGTCGGAGGATGAGGATGATGAAGACAATTGATAAGATGACCGATCAGGAGATATATGATCTTACTGATGAGCAGGTAGAGAAATTGATCGCAATAAGATGTGCGGAGGAAGGTGTCAGGTTTATGGATGAGCCTCCAGTCATGAAGACGTATGGCTATAAATCTATTTCTCCATCTCATTTCTTCTACTATTTGGAGGGCTTGAATATAGCCGTTCTTGATCAGAATGATGCTATTAAAATAGCTAAGTTATTAAGTGAATTTGATCTATACAGGACTAGATATGATTTCACCATATCCAATGAGGAGCTATGCAGTAGATTGGATATAATCAATATCAGGCATGTTCCGATGTTTGACACGAAAGATAAGGAAGCTTATAAGTCTGTCAATGATAAGAACAACGAGATCGAGGAGGAGTATAAAGATCAGGTAAACGAATACAAAGAGAATGTAAAAAAGATGGGTGAAATCCGTGCCGAGATATGGTCAAAAGTAATTGATGTAAGGCGCAAGATTGATCACATGAATCATCTTAAAGTTCTTTTCGTAAAGGAATATCTTCCGTTGGTGGATCACGACACGGACAAGGCTATGATATTTTTCAAGAAGGCTTATGGCGTGGATGATGATACGGAAAGATATATTCGTGAAGGAATAAAAGATTATCCTTTGTTTAACAATAATATAGATTAAAATGCACAATTGGTTTAAATGTACGGTTTCTTATGAGACCGATGCCGAGAACGGCATGAAGAAGAAGGTAAAGGAAGAGTATTTAGTAGATGCCTTTTCTTATACCGAATGTGAGGCTAGAATCATAGAGGAGATGAAGCCATTCATATCCGGTGAGTTTAGCGTTGATATCAAACGATTCAGGATAGCGGAATTGTTTGCCATGGATGGAGACCGGTTCTATAAGGTCACGGCTGATTATATTACGATAGACGAGAAATCGAACAATGAGAAACGCAAGGCGTTTAACTACATCGTTCGGGCCAATGACCTTGATCATGCCAAAAAGAATTTCGAGGAAGGCATGAAAGGAACCATATCAGATTTCGTTGTCACTTGTATCAAGGAAGAGAAGAAACTGATGGACTTCTACGAGTTTGATGGTAAGATCAGGAATCCGGAGAAAAATGAGGATAGTAGGCAGTAAAGCTAGCTACGAAACCACGTCGTCCATAGCCGAGAAGTTGATGGAGATAAGTAAAATGGAGGGTACGATTTATCGTATCCTCACATTGTCTAACAAAACTTATCTAGCTTCTAAATTAGGATATAGCAGATCGGGGTTCTATAAGAAGATACAAAACAGGAGTTTTAATATCCGGGAACTAGCTCAGATATTCGATACGATCATCAACTTCAAGGATCAAGATTGGACTGAGGGTAAGATTAATAGGCTTAAGAGGTATAGGGCTATGAGCCTTATGGAGTTCAACAAAAGTTATAAAAAGAAAAAGGCATGAGAGGTAGGATGTTGCCGTGTGAGAGATGTGGGAGGATGGTAGCTATAAGGAGTAAGGGGTTGTGTCCCGCGTGCAGAGCCAAGGAGCTACCGCCAAAGGAAAGGGCGGCGATACGGGTGAAGGCCAAGCCAAAGGGGAAGAGCCTAGCCGTTTTCTTTGGCGCCCATGTGGCTAGATTGAGTATGACAAGGAGATCTGCTACCGGCGCATACATACCATGCCCGGGGGTAAGCAACATATGCCACTTATACCCTAAACGGAAATATAAATCAGTTGCTGAGGATAATGATAACATTATCTACTTGACGGCTGATGAGCATACAAGATTCGATTATCTATTAGATACGATGGATTTCAGCCGGCTCTTGGACGAGTTTGGCAACGTATGGCTGTTGGCAGCCAGACGGATGAGGGATCTCGCACCTAAAGTCGAGGAGGATGGTAAATTAAAAACCAGATTATTATCATGGATAGAAGAAAACAAAGATTACTTTTAGACCTAGGATATAAGGCTATAAGTGACACAGTATATAGTTATGGGACGATCATAGAAGTCATAAGCGATCAAGAATTGTTTGATGAGATGAAAGTTCGTTTATCCGAGAGACACAATGTGGCTATTGCGGATGATGGAGAGATAGGATGTTCGGCTTTAGGCAAGATTTTAGGCAAGATAAAGGACGAGAATGCGTCGTCATATTATTGGCGATCATCATTACCAGTATTAAGATCATATCATACAGATCCTAAATTTACCGCTTTCTTTGGCATATTAGACGTTTTATCAACGGTCCCGAAGAAAGATATGGTCGAGGAGGAAAAGCCTGTTGAAGAGCCTAAAAACGAGCCTAATGAGGAGATGGAGGTTGAGTATGATCTGGAGACAGAGCAACAGTATTATGCCGCTGAATGGATAAAGGATATCCCGACACCTGTGTTATATAGAATGACTGTCGCCGGCAAACGTGTGTATTATGAGATGGATGTTGATGGGTATCCTATCATATACGATGGAGCCACTAACAATATCGCCAATGGGTATTGTGATACGTCCGGAGCCTTGGAGAAGTGGAAGAATGAGATGAGGCTCAAGGGTAAGGATCCTGATGAGTACGCTAACTACAGGGCTGATCTGGGTACTATCATGCATTATCTATTTGGGTTGTATCTGACCGGGGTTAACGTAAAGCTGATCCCGACATGGATCAGGAAGGTGGTCAAGGAAGCCAAGCTAAGAATAGACAAGTATAGGATGGAGCGGATATTAGTGGATAACATTGATGAACTGATAGAGGATCTGATATCATTTGCCATATTCTGCAATGAAAGACATGTAAAACCTGTATTGATCGAAAAGATGTTGAGGTCAAGGAGATTGAAAGTAGCTTCTTCGGTGGACGCAGTGGTGGAGATGGATGGCGAGCCGGAGATGGTGGAGATAGAGGTCGAGACAGGAGAGTTCTATAAGACGGGAGCCAAGAAAGGTCAGCCTAAGACGGAGAAAAAGAAGATAAAGAGATGCAGGAGGATATTCGCTATATTGGACTTCAAATCAAACAGGAAAGGCAATTTCTATGACGAGTATGCTTTCCAACTTGAGTTATATAGAAGAATGATATTAGAGAACTATGGAAAGATATTGGAGATAGAGGAGATATATAACTTCGCTCCGGGTGATCCTACCGCAAAGACCAGCCAATATAAGTTGAAGAGACAGACTGACAACCCTATATTGAATATGGCTACCGTAGTATATCTTCAAGGAAAGTATAAGTTCGAGAAAACTAATTATACGGTTACATCAAGAGTCGGATCCTTGGACATAGAAGGCGAGTTTGATGTTAATAAGTTGGTAAGGAAAGAGCCGCTGAGGGACTATATATATAGAGTCATGAATGAGAGGAGAGGGTGATGGAATTTAGGGAGTTCAATAAGAGCGTTCATCGGTATGAGCTGGATCATAGCAAACCAAGGAGGAAGCTGACGTGCCCGCAATGCGGCAAGGATAAGTGTTTTACGCCGTACGTGGACGTAACCACCGGTCAGATCGTTGGAGAGCAGTTTGGGGTGTGTGATCATAAAAATAAATGTGGTTACTTTAAATATCCAACAGGGAGCGAACTTGGGAACAATGATCTTTTTACCGATTCAAACAAAGTATTAAGGAGGTACAGACCTCCTATGGATCCGGATATAGCCAACTGCATTCCGGTAAGCAAGATGTTTGAGACGCTTAATCCTTTCGAGACATCCGATCTTCAGGATTATCTATCCAATATCTTCGGATCGTATCATACCAATAGGGCATTTAGCTTGTATAAGGTGGGGATGATGAGATTCGGGGACTGGGGTAAGTGCTGTGTGTTCTGGCAACTGGATAAGAATTGGGTAGTGCGGACCGGGAAGATAATGGACTACGGGCCTGACGGGAAGAGGGTAAAGGTTCCCATGGATCATGTATGTTGGGTGCATATACTGGACGGTCAGGATTACCTGCTTAGGCAATGCCTGTTCGGGGAGTTTCTTATCAACTTCTATCCCAATGACGCTCCGGTGTATATAGTAGAGTCAGAGAAGACGGCTGTTATCTGTAACATCGTGTACCCTAGTAGGTTGTTTATGGCCTGTGGCGGTATCCATATGCTGAAAAGGGAGATGATAGAGACATTGGGTAGGAGGCGGATAGTCCTGTACCCGGATAAGGGCGACGCTTTCAACGAATGGAGAAAGAAGGTAGACAAGGATATGAGGGGGATGAATATAGAGATAAGTAATTTTCTAGAATCAAAACCCAATATAAATGAGGGAATGGATATAGCGGATTATTTTATTATTAAACAAATTTACAATGGCAAAGGTAGTTAACAATTACAAGAAATTCAAGGTGCTTGAAATAACAAGACAGGAGATGATGGATAAGCTCACCAGATATGGGTGCTTAGGTATTTGCGATATGTGTAACAGACCTACGTCCGTGGGCTATTATGTAGCGGTAATCAATCAATGGATGTGCGAGGACTGTTATAATGATTTCATCAAATCGGTTGACAGGTATGAGGAGGATATGAGAATAGAGAACAGAAATTTTGATAGATTCTGCAATCTATTTAATGTTGAGATAGAAGAAAAGGTATGAAAGAACTGTCTTTAGCCCAGAAAGCTATGTTAAACGGATCCGTATGTCCATATTGCAAGATCCCATCCACTATGATAAATACGGTGGAGGGGAAGCAAGTTGGGTGCGAGAAGTGTGGGGCTTGGATGAGATCCGATCCTTTTGGGAAACCGATGGGGAGGCTGGCTAAGCCGGATCTTCTTAGGAGTATGGATATGGTAATGACTGAGATTAATATATTTGCGTATAGGACAAAACGGGATGTACAGGATATTTACAAAAGCCTATCTGGTGAATTGGATATACCAATAGAACATGTATCCCCATATAAGATGTCTTTGCCATCACTACTTAATACCATGAGATATATTGAAAAGTATGGCGATAATCATATACGGATATATGATAGAACCATGGTAAAGAAGGCTTGCCCTAGGCACGGAGCGGTGGCGATCGGGAGCAACGCCTGCCACGGGTGCCCGGAGTTCCTGTTCCATGTGGTAAACGACACGACCGATACGGTGGTGTGTGATATGGATATGAGCTATGGCGACTGTATAAAGAAGAGAAATAATAAATTTGGTAGATAATATTAATTATATAAAAGATGAAGGTAATTTTTATTCATAAGCCTACTGGATATTATGTAGGAGGGTCGATGTTCGACAAGTCTTATTGCAAGGATAAGATGATAGAGAAAGGAATAAGTAAGGATCGAGCCGAGAAGTTAAGTGATATAATAGGCCCATACGCATGCATATGGGAGGTGGAGAACGGAGATGACCCTTATGAGAGTATGAGATCTAGGCTAAAGGATAAAGCTTCATATCTGGATGGAGAGGATCTTATCATGGAGAATTATGATGATGAGGAGGACGAAGAGGATGGGGAGATCGACTGAATATTACAGAACACATCCGGAAGCCAGAAAGAAGAAGGCTGAGACGGATAAGAAGATCAACGCCAGACCTGAGCAGAAAGCCAAGAGACGGGAGTTGGGTCGTAAGAACTACAAGACCGATAAGTTGAAGGGAAAGGCTTATCGGAAGGGGAAGGACCTATGCCATACAGCTAAGGGGTTAAGATATAAATCAAGATCAGCTAACAGAGGATCTAAATCCGATACGGCTGGCGATAGAAACGCAAGAGGATGAGTGAGGATAGGATATGGAGGTCATCCAAGGAGATTATCATGGATGCCTATGAGAGAATAAGAAAGTATCAGTCGGGAGAGCTTCTCCCGGCTCGTACTGGATACGCTTATCTTGACAAGGCGTTGCTGGGAGGGTTCTACCCACAACATGCGGTGGCTATCGGCGCCAGGCCCGGAGTCGGCAAGTCTTATTTGGCGCAGAAGATCATGAGCAATGTGATGAATGTCAATATCAATCCACAGGCAGATGATTATGTATGGTTAAGATGTGAGTTTGAAATGAACCCAGAAGATTTGATGTTGCGTTCACTATCAAAAAAAATGGGAAAGGATATACAAGATATTCTCCTTAACGAGATGTCTGATGAAGAGATAAAGGAAATGCAGAAATGTCTTAAGGAGGAAAACTCCAGCAGAATAACATACATCCCTAAACCATCAACCGTAGATGAGCTTCAAAACTTTCTGTGGAATGAGTATATGCCAATAAACAAAGATAAAAAAATGGTATTCGTGTCTATAGATCATACGGCCCTGATACAAGGTTCAGGAGATGCCAAAAGGAATATCGACTCGTTGATAACCATGTGCAATATAGCTAAAAGGACTTTTCCTAATATTTTCTTTCTTATAATATCCCAACTCAATCGTGATATCGAAGGACGACGGGATCCAAAAGATCATATGCCAAAGCAATCTGATTTTTATCAATCAGATACATTGGGACAGTTATGTACGGCTATGGTAGCGTTAAATATCCCGAAGAGATACGGGTACTCCTCATACATGCAATTTCCGCAAGGATGGTATCCTAATCTGGAACGTTTTAAAAGTGAATCAAGGCGATCTTTCCGTGTGGATGGATTATTATTCCATCATATCGTAAAGGTCCGTCAACGGTCATTAGAGGAGATTGATGCGATACATGTAGATATCATGAAAGGATATGAGCGATATTATCCTGATGGAGGGGTGGTGCGCCAAGAAAGACCGGGAGGCTCGGATGCCCCCGTGGGTAGCGGCAAGCCGGACACGACCGTGGTGACGCTGCCGCCCCCGCCTCCCAGTATCCCGTTGGAGCAACAATATATACCGCCTAGTGATGATTTCAATGTAGTACATGACGAAACACCTTATTAAGCATGAGATTGAGAAAAAATTTTTTGCTTGTCATCATAAAAGGGATGGAGATGTTATTAAAAGCCAATTTCTCCACCGAAAACAAGATGGGCATACGAGAGATCATATCCTCATTAAAGGAAATGGCCGAATACAGTATCAGGTATATCATAAACCGGGACAGGGAGAAGGAGATCATGAGCATCTGTGATGAGGTATCCAATAAAGTACAGGAGTATAAAAGAATGAACGATAACTCAATGGTATTGGAATTGGAGAACTTGAAGCGGGAGGTAGTGGCGGTAGAGGATCTTCTTAGCTCTTACAAGGGGGTTCTTGATGCCGAGCTGGTGATAGCCGAGGATGATATCAGGATCATACGGGACAAGATCGCTATAAGCCTTAGAGAGGACGGGACATGTAAGAGCATGACTGACGCCGATAAAAGGGCTAGGGTGGACGTAAGATACGAGAGGGCGTTAGAGGATTATCGCATCCTTCTAAGATGCGCCAATACGGTTAGGGCTAAGATGTCGGTTATAGGACATCTTAATCAATCAATAAATCAATCCATATCAGTTGGCAGGGTTGGTATGGCTAATGAATCTTATACGGTAAAACAATATGAGAAAGGGAAAGAGATTATCGAAAGCAGACGGCCTTAGGGTATTGATAGGAGCTTACAATGCTATAGAATGTAGACGTGAGTTAACTATGTGTGCAGCTATAACCGAAACGGCTAATATGCTTGGATTAGTGGATAGAAAAAAAGTTTTAGCATATGAACTTATACCTGAGTTGAGGATGTTTAAGCCGATAAATAGTCGTATAGAGGAAGCTTGGTTCAATCTTTCCGATAAGTATACAAGGCTATATATATTACGCACGTTGATTAACATATACAACGATACCGATCATCCTGGTATAGTAGAGAAAATAGCTAGAAAGATTAGGTCAATATTTTAACTCATTAACTTATGTATATTAATTTTGAACAGATGATGACATCAGGATTAACAATGTCCGATGTCGGGTATCTTTTGATGATCCGGCAGAAAGAGGAGATGGCTAGCGTCATTCCAAAGGAGAAAATAGATAGTTATAAAGCATCTGGTTATATCGAGCTTCAGAAGAATGGGAAGTGGAAGATAACACCAAGGGGAGGGTCGTTGCTGATGTTGATAGAGACGCCCGGCCTGACACCGGAGGTCGAGGGGATCCGGGACCGTATCATTGGGGTATATAATGATATGGGGAAGGATACAGGAGCTATCAAGGAGGTAGAGAAAAGGCTCGTATGGTTCGTGGCTAATACCAACTTCAAGGAAGAACCTATAGTAAGAGCCGTAATATCCCACATAGATCTTAAACGTGAGTATACGATGAGATTGGATAACTTGATCTGGAAACCATCAAATGTGTATAGCGTGCATATGAGTTTATCGGAATCAACGTTATTCGATACGATCATAAAAATGTATGGCATGACGTCTGACTTGTATCTTAGGGAGAACAAGAACAAGGAGCTGGCATGGTTGTTCGCCATAAGCCGGCTTCCGGATCCCCCAAAGAGAATGGATAAGGAATACGCTATCACAGGCGATGTTAAGATGGATATCGAAAGGATATCGGATATAAAAAAAGAATTAGGTAGAAGATTGAAAATGTCGATTTAGTATGGAAAGAAAAGAAGTTGAAAAAGTAGTCAAGGAGGCGATATTCGAGAAGATGGGTGAATTTAATGGTCTTGATCATGCCGCTCAGATAATGAACGAGGATAAGCTGGATACGGATATGGCTATGGATTCCCTTGATTTTGTAGAAGTCATAATGGAAGTGGAAAAGAAAACGGGTAAATGTATACCCGATGAGGCACTTAACGTCAAGCCTTATCACGAATTGACGGTAGGAGAGCTTATGGGTATGTTGTATGATTATCTAAAAGACAAATAAATGGATTTCGGATATGATGATTGGGAAGAGGGGCTAGAGACCCCTCTTGTCGATGATTGTGATGACGATCATGAGGAGGAAGAATATGATTTCAGTTAAGGAGTTAAGGCCGGGCAATCTTGTAAAAGACAAAGCTGGCGATATATGGAGAGTAGGGTGCGTTACCGGTATGCGTAATAAAAGTGGATCATTAATCCTTGAACGTGAGGTTGATGATGGGATAATGAAATGGTATTCAGGGGAAGATGATGTCATGCCTATTGAGATAGACGATAACCTTCTTGACGCTATCGGTTTCAAGAGTGACAAGAATAGGGACGTATATCGTGGACACGGGATGACCATGGAGGTTTTTGGCGACGAGTATTATCTCGGACTTAGGGATATGGAGGATGACCTGAGCGAGCTTATCCAGATAAGGTATTTGCATAACCTACAGAATATTTCGATGGATTTATATGAGCGTGACATAAATACGGAGAGGCTTTATGATCGTTCCGGAGAATAACTTGCTATGCAAGACGATAGGCGGTGAGAAGGTGCTTGCCGCATCCTACTCACAGATAGACACGTTTGTCCAATGTCCGTATAAGTGGTATAAGACTTACGTGGAGGGTCACAGATCCACGGAGAAGCACGAGGCTACGTCATATGGTACGGTTATCCACCAGACGATGGAGTACTTCTTCAAGAACGGATGCAGACCTTCTTATGAGGATATGAGTAAGGCTTTCAATTACTACGCCGATATAGAACAGATTCCTTTTGATAGCGTAAAATCCCAGATCGAGTCTATGCAACATGCGGCTAGGTTAATAAGATGGATTGTGGGGTTGTTCGAGAAGGACGCCGCTGGCAATTATAAGAAGGCATGGTCCGATCTTACGCCAATGGAGAAGGTGGTCCGGGGGTCGAGACCGGCCGGCGTGGAGGAGGGCTTCGTCCTGCCCTATAAGCTACCCAAGCCCCTTACTTTGGATGGCGTGACGTACGATAAGGTACATATCATAGGATCGGTGGACTGGCGTGGAGAGTATAAGACAAAAGACAGGATAGCCATGTATACGATAGACTGGAAGTCCGGGAGAAAGTTATTCGATGAGGATAAGCTGCTTCACAATCTCCAGCATCCGATATACGCCTTCTACATACTGAGAAAGTACAAGGTATTGCCGGATATGTGCAGCTATTTCTTTACCCGCATGCTGGACAATCAGAACGTGAAGGTAGATAAGGAGAAAGTAGAGAGATCGGTCAAGGAGCTTAACGATATTCTCCTTGACATGTATGATTTCGAGACAAATAAAATAGATAGCTATCAAGCTCACGTTTGGGACGACGCCAAACAGGGGTATAAGTACGAGAAGCGCTACCTCATGGGACGCCAGCCGGCCTGCCTTGAACCCCGCCCCAAGCCCTTGTGTTTTTGGTGCGATTTCTCGATCCACAAACAAGGGACATGCAGGTACTCATCGGATTGGGATGAGTCAAAAAGAAAGAATAAAAAAGATTAACTTTATTAAAAAGCCTAGGTAAATATCTAGGCTTTAATTATATTTGTGTCAATAAATAAATGATTATGGATAAAAACGAAAGAGAAAAACAGGTATTGGATCTTCTGATGTCTAGAAAGGATATTAGGAAATTGGTAGAGAAATCAAATGAATGTTATTCTAAAATGGATTTCGTTGGTGCCATGAAATGCCGGCAGGAGATAAAGGATATCGTAGACCGGGAATCGAAGATCATGTTGACAAAAAGCGAGTCTTTGGTGAGTTTGATGAATAACGCTGATAATGAATATAAATTCAATATGCTGGTATGGCTACATTCCATGATGTGTATGGCGGATGTATTTAACGGGATATTGGAGGATTTCAAGGATGGGGTAAGAAAAGCCAATGGCAACTCCAAGTTCGTTAAGTTCGATAATCTGGATCGGTTAATGGCAGAATGTAAGAAGGAGATTGATTACCTGATGAAAGGCACAAGTAAATCGTTCCAGATATCCTTCGCCGTAAGGAGCGATGAAATGAGAGAGATGATAGAGAATATGGTAGGGGATAATATCCGTGAGGGGTATGACGTGTTCAGTAAGGAGGCAGAGATGGTTAATGAGACGGATAGGGACAAGATCGAGGAGTTTAACAAAAGTCTGGCTCATGAATAAACACATATCAAGATGGCATATAAATTAAGATCATATCAAGAGGAATGCGTTAAAAGCATTTCAAGTTATATAAATTCCGATAGGAATGATCCGGTATTGGTTATAGGCCCAGTAGGTTGCGGGAAATCCTTGTTGATAGCGGAAGCGGCCAGATTGATGGGAGATAAGACACTGGTCTTACAACCATCAAAAGAATTGCTACAGCAGAATTATGATAAGCTTACATCATATGGCATACCGGCTACCATCTACTCCGCCTCCTGTGGCAAGAAAGAACTATCTAACATGATATACGCCACATTAGGATCTGTCAAGAAAGTTATTGGTCAGCTTAAGGAGATGGGGATCAGGAACGTGTTGATAGATGAGGCTCATGCCGGGTATAGCCCGGAGGACGGCAGTGAGTTCATGACATTCATGAATGAACTGAAACCGAAAAAGGTGATAGGGTTTACCGCTACACCATGCAGGCTTAAAACGATGTCGATAGGGCAGGTGTCATATTCCCAGCTTAATTTCATCACTCGTATGAGACCGGTATATTTCAAGAACCTAATCCATGTCATACAGGTGGAGGAGATGATAAGGCAAGGATTTTGGACACCTCTTAAATATGAGATATGGGATTTCAATGGAGATGCCCTTAAACTTAATTCTAACGGCTCCGAATATACGGCCGAGTCTATTAGTGAGGCGGTGAGAAAAAACGGCTTAAACAACCTTATTTTACGTCGGTTGATGGTATTAAAAGACGTATGCAGATCTATACTGGTGTTTATGGATTCTGTTGAGAGCTGCAATACCGCCGCCGAATGGATGAACGCAAAGATATGCGCTGGCATGGCGGAAGTGGTTCAAGGAGGCACGCCAAAGAAACAGCGGGAGGCTATAGTCGAGGGGTTCAAGTCAGGTAAGACGAAGGTAGTGTTCAACTATTCCGCCCTCGGTACGGGATTCGATCATCCGGGTCTGGATTGCGTGATAGTAGGAAGGCCGACATTCTCGTTCTCGTCGTTTTATCAGTGGCTTGGAAGGGCAGTCCGTATAAAAGACGGAAAGGATAGTGCTTTGGTCGTTGATTGTTGTAACAACTCGTCAAGGTTCGGTGATATAAGGAAACTTAGTATAGAGAACTACAAAGGATATGGATGGGGGATGTTTATCGGCGATAAGCTAATAACTAATATCCCGATGGGGGATAAGGTAACGAAAACAGATCTGGATATCAAAGCAGCCAAGAAAGATCGTAGGAGGGGGCTGGCGCAGGGCGTAACCGCCGCCCCTGTTCCCGGGAGACCGGATCATCCCCTTGGCTCTACGGTAATGACATTCGGGAAATATTGTGGGTGGATGTTGCATTCGATCCCAGTATCGTACTTCAAATTCATAAACGAGACATTTGACTGGGATAATGATAGGAACAAGGATATAAAAGAATACATAGATTTTTTAATCAAAAACAATAGATTATGACAGGATGTATATATCATGAGGCTGATCTTGACGGAGTAATGTCAGCGGCTATAGTAAAAAAGTATTTCAAAGGGGACATTGATCTTCTTCCTTACAATTACGGCAAGGAAATACCTGACGTGAATAAATATGATAAGGTGTTTGCAGTTGACGTGTCATTTGGAAACAGAACAAGATTCCTTTTCGATGAGTGGAAAGAGAAAGGTATAGATGTCGTATGGATAGACCATCATAAGACCGCCATAGACGATATGAGGGATTACGAGGTAAAGGGCAAGAGACGTATCGGAACGGCGGCTTGCGAACTTACATGGGAATATCTTTTTGATGATATCGAAACCCCTGACGTGGTAAAATTATTGAGCGCTTATGATGTATGGGATCATGATCGCTTCGAATGGAGTGACGTGCTCTCATTCCAATATGGGATGAGAGGGTATTGCGGGCTTGACGTTGACATGGTCAGGGAGGTGCTAAACAAGGCAAATGGTGAGTTTGTTTCCGATATGATAAGAAATGGCGAGGCCATAATAGAGTATATCATCGAGAAAAACAGAGGAGAAATGAAGATGTTCTCATTCGAGGCAGATATATTTGGGTACAAGGCTATATGTATGAATACCACGGAGTTTAACTCCACCACATTCGAGTCTATGTACGATCCTAGAAAACATGATTTGATGATGCCATTTTGCTGGAACGGAAGATTCTTTAGATGTTCATTCTATACTACCAAAGAGGAGGTGGATGTCTCGGCGCTGGCACGCAAGGCCAATCCCGGTGGAGGCGGTCATAAGGCGGCTGCCGGCTTCCAACTTAGCGTGGAGGATATGATGGGATTCTTGAAAGAGAGGAGGATGTGATATGGTAGGATTGATATCTATTATTATAATAATAGTAATCTCCTTTGTCATGATGATGGAGGGATGGGAAAAATATGATTCACAAAAGTTTTACACAGGGCTGCTTGTGATAGGTATAAGTATCATAATGATATTTCCAGTAATGCAATATAATATGGAGAATATGAAAAACGTATATAAGTTCAAAAAGCTTAGCAAAATGAAGCTAGACGATTACGGCTTCGGTTTATTCGAGTACAATGGCGTTCTTTATTTCAAGGAGGCAGAGGGTGAGAGATGCTTTGATGTAAGAAGCGGGAACGAGGTTATTATCGGGAAAGATAAAATTGTAACGGCCTTGGAGGATTGATCATGAGAAAACTTGACGACACCAACAGGACAAGAAAGAAAAACGTACGGCACTCGTGGGTAAAGGCGGGGCCGGGGATCCAACGCTGCGCTATTTGCGGAATTACGAAGCAAAGCGAGTGGAGAGACGGGAAGACCTCGAATTGCGTATATCTATCATCTGGTGAGCTTTATTCCATAACAGGTGAGACACCAGAATGCAGGGATCTTAGCGAATTTTATTAATCTAAAACATGAAAATATGACATGGTATAATACTTACGAGGAAATAAAGACCAAATATCCGGATACTGTTTTTGAGGAATATTGGTTAACGAAAGATGATGCTGATAAACTAAAGAGACATGAACCGATTAAAAAGGGATGGGTTACAATTGAAAATAATCCTGATACAAGCGATTTTATTATATCTAGTAACAAATGTGTTATCAATGGCTTTAAAGCAGAAAAGAATGATGGGGATGAGCGAAGCATATTGCTGCATATTGGAATAATGTCTCCTTTTAATGATGATCCAGTAATAATAATAAAACAAGAAGGAATTTAAAATGAAAGAGGAATTTAGCAAATACGACAAGGTCGTTTATGATGGTGATGTATTTGAGGTACTTGAAACCGCCGATCGTACAGGAATGATGAAATTAGGTCCATTATTTAAAGCATCATATGAACATGTTTGGGCTAACGAGGAAATGGTTGTATCATTAAACAGGGCTATTAAATTAAGGCTTATTGATGAGGAAAAGGTTGATAAGCTTACGGATTATAGCTCTATCGGCGAGGATCTATGTAATACCGATGAGTGGGAAGCGACAGATACGCCGTTCGTAGGAAAGGACGGCAGCGGCAAGAATGACCGGGCCGACGGCAAGCTTCGGTGGGATCTCCTTCCTTTGGCTGAGATAGAGGATATCGTGAGAATATATACGAAAGGAGCCAAGAAGTACGCTGATAACTCATGGCAAGATATACCTGATGGATTCAATCGTTATCTAGGCGCACTCATGAGGCACTTGGTTGCTTACACGAAGGGGGAGAGATATGATAAGGAGGGATTTATGCATCTATCCGCCGTATGCTGGAACGCCATAGCGTTATTATATTACGATAAACATAACAAAGGGCTTATAGAATGGAAGAGTCAGGAAAAAGAGTAGTAGATGAGAGATTAAGAGCTATCGACAAAAGAACAGGTAAATACGTTAATGTAATCAAGCGCACTATTGATGATAGCCTATTCCCGATAGTTAAGTATCTCAGTTACAGTTATAATGAATTAAATTATGATTATGTAAAGAATCTGAATTTTGATGTAGACGTAAATTGGGAGCAGCGTAGATATCAGATTGTTAAGGATTTATTATCTAACAATTTCGATGGGAGAAAGATGAGTATAGATGAGGTAGATAATGCTATATTTACAGCGGATTTAATTATTAACAAATTAAAAACTATTTAAAAATGGTAAGAATTGATTTTTTCACGAAGAAAGACGCTGAGTACAGCGATTACATGCGATATATTATCGCCAACACGTTACAGGAGTATGAGGGTGAGGTCACGTTAAACCAGATCCCGGAGAACAAAACCACGGATGAGGAGATATCCAAGTACGGTATAGAGGTATATCCTACTATTATCGTCAGTGGAGATAATATGGATGGCTTTAATAAACTTGAGGGGATGTGCAGAAAGGCTGATCTTATTAACGTCATGTCATTATACGATAAGAAATAGGCTCATGACGCTAAGTGATAAATATTTTGGCTGGAAAGATATATTCTTTGACAGGTTCGTGTATTGTTGTAATGAAAAAAGTGATCAACCACAAGGGAGTAATATACCTCTAGCCAAAATAAACTTCGACAACAAGACGGGATATGTGGAGGACGGGACTATTAATATAGCCGAGCTCCTTCAATATCTTTGGATAAATAATAAGGTCTATAGGTGTGAATATGCGCCCATAGATATATCTTCCGCCTTGCAAACATTGATCAGATTGACCGAGAACGCTAAACATATGTTTGAGGATCAACCGGGTGTATATGACATGATCCCATATAGAGGGTTTTTCCTTAGAGATGACTTTTCATCCGGGAAAAATTATTCACTTGATTTGGATAAAATAGTGAGCGGGATGGGAGGATGGTATGGGGAGGATGAGGATCCATGCTACTCGATGTTCGTCAGCCAAGATCAGATATGGAACTTGAACCCGATATTGAAGGTATTAGCTGATGAGGGATCTATTCTAGCCAAGGAGCTTGGGTATGATATGAACTCATATGTCAGCGATAATGGATACACGATATACAACCCATATCTGTCATGGATCAATCATTACTATCATTATTGCCCGACATTTAACGAGGATAAATTAAAGCCTTGGGATAGAGTAGAGGATAGGAAAAATAAGTTCAAGATGACGGATAAGGTCAAGAGAGGCGCCAATAATTGGTATTATTCAGGCGGGACTATATCTTGTGTAGATAGCTTCTTAGGGAAGAAATACAGGAAGAATCTCCGAACCTTTATCTATCGTGGAATAGTATTCTTCCTTGACCGGATATGGCATACGCCTTTATTTGAGAGGATGGGCGTGAAAATGAAGTACAACGCTTATTATTGCTATGCCGCTACCTCCGGGATATGGTATGATAATGGATTCAAAAGAAGACTAGCCAAGAGGTTTAACAGGTCGTTGAGCGGCGGCGGGGAGCTGTTCGGGGCTAACCTAGCCTGCATGGTATGTGACCGTAAGGATATCGATTGGGAAGCGCTTCGTCTTTGGCTTGAAAAATACGATGATCCTACTGATAATGGTATGGTGAATAGTCCTATCCAATTTATGTATTTATATTTATATTACACTTTTAACAAATAATTTGAAATGAAGAAGATAAATAACTGGGTTATAAGAACATTTGGGTTGAGAGGCTCATGGAGCTGGGCTAAGAAACAGATGTTAAATGGAGCGATCATTAAACGTAAGTCTACTACAGGGACATACAAAATAGCTATTGATGATGACAAGAATAGGTTACTTGTAGCTACATGGGATCATCTAGATCAAAGTCCTGTATGGGAAAGGTGCCCGCATAGTTTATTAGATGAAGATGCGGTTGATTATTTTGTCACGGCTCATAAGGAATTATCATATGGAGGCATAAAGATCAGGATGAAAGATGAATTTAATTGTAACGATAAAATATCGAAAGTATGAAAAAGATTACCGATAAAGACATAGAGGCTCTTAAAGCCGGGAAGAAGATAACAAAAGGATTTATCCATATGCAATTAGATGATAAGGGAAGATTGAACTTGTGGAGTGATATCAACATAACTGACAATTATAGAAGTTTTAAGATAGAAGCTAACAAATTGTTTGATCATGAAATTTTTACCGATAAATATGATAAGTTGAAAGTTATAAATATAGAACAATAAGGTAGAAAAAATGGATAAAATTATATTGGATGCTTGTTGTGGTTCCCGGATGTTCTGGTTTGACAAAAAGAATCCTTTGACATTGTTTGTTGATATCCGGGACGAGGAACACGTTCTTTGTGATGGTCGAGATTTAAAAGTCCATCCTGATCTTATCGCTGATTTCACCAATTTGCCTTTTCCTGATAAAAGTTTCAAGCTTGTCGTATTTGATCCACCTCATCTGCTTAAGGCAGGTGATAATAGTTGGCTTGCCAAGAAATACGGCAAATTGCCGGAGGATTGGCCAAGCTTGATGAATCAGGGTTTCAATGAGTGTTTCCGGGTGCTCGATGATTATGGTGTTCTTATCTTTAAATGGAATGAGGATCAAATAACCGTCAAAGAGGTTTTGAGAGCTATTGATCAATCACCTTTATTTGGACATACAACAGGCAGGAGTGGCAAAACCATGTGGATGTGTTTCATGAAATTACCTAACATTATAATATGATTTAAAAAGATTATGACAAATAAACAGTTAAAGATCCCGTTTAAGGACGGGAGACCATGTAAATGGGTTAAGGATGTTCATGATGAGGAACGTGATAATTATGAGTTTGATGAATGCCTTGAGATATACGGGTTCGTCCGTGGACGCTCTTCGGCTGTAATGATATTAAGACCGGCGAATGATCATGGAAAGGATTTCGATTATGCCAGTAGCGCCTATTACCAAGTATTCTTGACAGACAGTAAGGAAGTAATACAGAATATGATGCATGGAATCATATATGGTAAATGGACTTTTGTTAAGAGAGGCGAAAATTTTGGTATAAAATTGGTTAAGGTCTTACCTAAGATACATAAAATATCCCTTGATATGATCGCAAAGGATATTTTTAGGTCTGAGAATAAATAAACAATATGAAAGTATTATCATTATTTGACGGGATATCATGTGGGTGTCTGGCGTTACGAAGAGCCGGCATACCTATCGAGACTTACTACGCCTCGGAGATAGACAAGACATGCATAAAGGTAAGTCAAAAACATTTTCCTAATATTATTCAATTAGGGGATGTTAATAACTGGAGAACATGGGATATCCCTTGGAAAGACATAGATCTGGTCATGGGAGGGTTCTGTTGCCAGAGCTTCTCTAGCTCAGGTAAGGGTAAAGGATTCATGGACGCTCGTGGAAGGCTTTTCTTTTGCTTCTCGGACATCGTAAAGCATTTAAGGAAGGAGACCAAAGGTAAGGTCCTGTTCTTGGGCGAGAACGTCCGGATGCGGGATGAGCATCGCCGGGTGATAACGGAAGAGCTGGGCGTGGAGCCGGTGGAGATCGATAGCGCCTTGGTCTCGGCACAGACCCGGCATCGTCTTTATTGGTGCAATTGGTCGGTAGAAATGCCGAAAGACAAGCATATATCATTGGATGATATTTTAGAGCATGACAAGGGATGGAATCCGGGAGTCATAAGAGGAAGATATATAGGAGTCATTGTCGGTAGAAGGATAGGAGAGGACGGGCATCGAAAGGATTATGACAAGAACGTGAAAATAACGCAATGTTTGGAGGTAAGAAGGGATAAAAATACTGTTTCTATTAAGAAAAGTAATTGCCTGACAACAGTCATGAAAGATAACGTGATATCATCATTACCGCCCGGAAGATATCTGAACGCCTTTGACCTGAAAGATAAGTTCAGATACCTGACTCCTGTGGAGATATGTAGGCTACAGACATTGCCGGATGATTACCTTGATGGGATAGCCCCGAATACGGCCATGTCTTTAGCTGGAAACGGATGGACAGTGGATGTGATAGCCCATTTGCTAAGAAGCATAGAGCGTAAGCAGATGAATGATATTGTAAAGGAGTTTCGCAAGATCACTGATGAGCTTATGTTCGGATCATCAGAAACGGGTACTAATGTGACATGTGATAAACATGAGCAAAATGAAGCCATACGGAAGAGTCAAAACAGTTAAGGGGTCTTCATGGAAAAAGGATATACATCCACCAAAAGGACACAAGAATTGGTGGGAGGATATATGTGATCCTATATCTAGAAGTATTATGAAATTAAATTTCAAAAAGGAAATAAACAATCAAATTTGGTATGAGCAAAAGCAGGGAAATGATTAAACAGGAATTAAATTTATCAGATCAAGAATATAACTTTCTTGAAAAATATCAATCTATGAAATTATCACAGAGGTTTGGTAATGTTTTCGATAGATTAAAAAATGATAAGTCTAAAGCAATTTACACTCATGATGGGTCAATACAGTTGTTTTATATACAAGGTAAAAGAGTAGATAAAGAAGAATGGGATAAACTTCATAGATCATGATAATTACTAAAAAATGGTCAATGCCGAATAAAGAGACATTCAGCATAAGACCGATAAGGGAACTTATAGACAAATATCGAGAAGAGGGGATGGTTATAGTGGATCCGTTCGCCAGAAACAGCGATATAGGGACGATCACCAACGATCTTGATCCTGAGACTAAGGCTATGTATCATAAAGATGCCACGGACTTCTTGTGTCATCTTGATGATAATATAGCTGATATGGTATTATATGATCCACCATATTCTGCGAGACAGGTATCTGAATCGTATAAAAGACTTGGAGGTGCTGTTAATATGCAAACAACGCAATCTAGTTATTGGACTAGACAGAAGAAGGAGATAGCTAGGATCACCAAGAAAGGAGGGGTGGTCATTACCTGCGCGTGGAACTCCGGCGGTATAGGGGGCGGGCTTGGCTTCGAGCAGCAGGAGATTCTTCTTGTGGCTCATGGGGGATGGCATAATGATACGATCGTTACGGTAGAGAGGAAGATGATGGATGGTATACATGATAGTATCCCGATATTGATGGGAATAAAGAAACTGGATGATATGTCACCGAAAAAGCAAAAATCATGAAGGAACGGATTTTTACCACAAAAGAACAGGGGAGGGTGCTGGTCGAGGCCGGCCTTCCTATCTCCACCGCCATCGGTTTCAGAGACAAGTATCTGGATCAATTACATTCTATGGAGGATGACGCTGGTCGTGTAGGACTGATTGAGGCTGTTACCCCTGATGTATTCAATCCTGTTTGGGATGTAGGGACGTTACTGAATTTACTCCCATATGAGATAGATGGTTCTACATTCGAATGTTATAAGCTAGAACATGCATGGTCTGTAACGTATAGAGATATAGATGAGATTCCTATATATTGGAGTAGTGAGAAACTTCTTGTAGACACATTGTTTTCGATGATGATGGAATTACTTAAACATAAGATTATATGAGCATAAAGCAAATAACAAAATTAAGGTACAAAACGAAAGATAAGCCTCCTATGGAAGGGGTTCCTCTTTTAGGATACAACAAAAAATATAGCTGTCCGTGGGAAGTAATGTACAGGAGAGGGGATAAGTACTACACCTGCATGAAGTATGATGCTGAATTTGAAACATATCCACCGGAAGAATATGAATATTTATATCCATGAGAACATGAAGCAAGTAACAAGAATAAGGTACAAAACTGAGGATAATCCGCCTATGGCCAATGTCCCTCTTATAGGATACAGCAAAAAATATGACTGTTGGGTAGCGTTAGTATACAGAAAAGGGGATAACTATTACACCAATATGGAGTGCGATGTTGAATATAAGACATCTCCTCCAGATGAGTACGAATACGTATATCCGTGAGAACTAGAAGGGATATATTTATATTTAAGCATGATTAATATTATTTTAATATTATTCATGCTTTTATTTTTGTTTAAATCGTATTTTTGTATCAACATTAAAAACCTGATTATTATGGATGAAAACAAACAAAAAGTCAATGAGCTAACGATGAGGACGCTGGGTTCTCATTATGGAGGATATGCCTATGTAAAGGTAAAAAATCGTCAAGCTGATGTAAGGATAGACTGGAAACTATTAAGGGCTATAGAAAAAGGGGAGGTGGAGATAGACAACGAAAAATATCATCTATCCGGAATAGAGTACGTAGCTAAAAGATATCAGGACATGTTTTACGCTGGTCGTGATATTTATTATTTCAAGGGTATGGGAGAAAGAGGAATAACCAATCTTCTTAGAAACGCTATAGATGATTTGCTAGATACCATAAGCAGCAGGGAGACTTATCGTAGCGCAGAGCACAGGGTGTACGCCCAAATGAATAAACTTACGGAAGCGGGAGCCATGATCAGCTTGGCTATAGAATTACTAACATCTAATATCCGTCATAGTTATGGAGAAATTAATTTTGAACGATATCCAAGACCTGTGGAGGTGGAGGGAGAAGATAAACATTGATGACTTCAAAGAGGATCCTATGGCTGAGGATATGCCATTATATTTCCCGTGCGCCGTCGTATGGCATGTGAATTGGGGTGAGCATGACGCTGATAATTATATATGTTATGGATTTGTTTATGTAGCAGAAATATTAGGGATATGAACATTAAAAAACAGATAATTCTTGACGATAAAGACTATGAGCGATTAGTGCACGATGCTAATCTCAGTAATGATGAGATAAAAAGCAAAATCGCCAGCGCTCTAACCACTGATATGGTATTTAGTTTCGATTTTGATGTAAACAAAAAAGTTACGGGGAATACGAGGATCGAAAGCGCCACCCATAATCTAGGATATAATGAATATGATAATATCGTAAGGGCTAGAGACGAGAATATTCACCATGCTGTTTATACAGCTATATATGATTATCTTGAGAAAATAAAGAGAGATAATAATGAGCTAAGCGCAAAAGATTGGATATTATTTACATCTATAATCTTATTCGTTTTTGGGATGGGATTTGCAGGTGGATGGTTGGCATTTAATTGATTAAATAATGGGTAATTTAAAAGACATACAAGATATAACCGGTCTTACGTCAGAAGCTATATTCAATATACGTAAACCTGTTGATTATATGTGCAGTGATATAGACAGTCATATAAAAGATATCAGGGCACAATGTGATTATATGATGGATGGGGATGAGGAGGATGTTAAATACTATTCAAAATCAATCAAATCAGACGTAGATTCTTATTTCGAAGACATACGGTCAAAGGTCGAGAATCTCCGTGATTGGGGAGAGCAGTGGAAAGTATTGGCTAAAGATCTGTTTGATGAGTTGATGAAAGTAAATAACAATAAGGCCATAAACAGCTATCTGTCTTATGAGGCATTGGAGAAGATTAAGGAACATTTTAAAAATCAATAGATATGAGCAAATTATTATTTTTCGACTTAGAGACAACCGGGGTTAAGTTCTGGAGAAACGGGATACACCAAATAGGAGGGATCGTGGATATCGACGGGCAGGAGACTGAGAGGTTCGACATCCGCCTAGCCCCGAACCCTGCCGCCACGATAGAGCAAGAGGCGCTGGATGTGGCTGGTGTTACCTTGGAGCAAGTGCAGTCGTATCAGCCTATGGAAGAAGGGTACAGGCAGTTAGTTGGTATATTATCCAAATACGTGAATAAGTTCAATAAGAGGGATAAAATGTATTTGGTGGGGTATAACAACGCCGGATTCGACAACAACTTCCTACGGGCTTTATTTACCCAATGTGGGGATAAGTATTTCGGATCATGGTTTTATCCTAACTGTATGGATGTATATGTTATGGTGACACCGTTCCTGATGGGTGTAAGAAACGATATGGAGAACTTTAAGTTGATGACCGTAGCCAGGACTATGGGTATTGAGATCGACGAGAATAAGCTCCATGACGCTACTTACGATATTGAGCTGACTAGAGATATATTTTATAAGATAATCAACAAAATGGATGTTAAGTTATGAGGGGAATTTTAGAGGCTATGCATGATTACCCGGATGAGGCGCTTGGGTTGTGTTTCTTTTTGATGGTGATTGTCTGGTTATTATCAGGTATATTCGAGAAAAATGGATGATAAGATTGATGAGATACTGGATCTCCTGAGATCTCAGAACGAGATGATTAAGGATATTCATGACTACGTGAAAGAAGTTACCAGCGAGAAGTATATAGGAGAATCTAGGATGACCAGCTTCTCTATTAACTTGGCCGCTGATATACTTACCGAAGCCATTAGCCCTAAGATAAAGGAGATGATGGTGAATTTATTAAGGGAACAGGGATGGAAAACTGAGTGAAATATGGGGACTTACGATAAGAAGGTAAATCAATTAAAGGATTTGATGAAAAGGAAATACAAATCCGTTTATGACAAATCCAAGGAAATAGATATAGATATAAGCTCGATGACATATCTTCCGAAGCCGGATGTATTCGATGTTATGTATGCTGAGCATATGTCCGTTATTCTTGATCGGGTTAATAAGATCATAGATGATAACAAGGATAAGCTTAAGAATCCGACTTGCGCCACTTGTATACATCTACATGATCAGGAGTGGGCGAAAAGATATGGCAAGGTATGTTGTTCTATTTGGCAGGTGTGTGACCATTATATAAACCCTAACAGGAAACATAATAGGAAACAAACAACATACGTAAGGCGTCCAAGCAACAAAGCTTGTCCTAATTATGAGTATGGTGATGATAATTTTGAAAACAGAAGAAGATGTATAAAAGAAAAGAATACCCGATAAAGAGCTATGTGCCGATGCGCACCAACAAGGATAGGACGTGTATCTGCTGTGGCGATACGATCCCAGCCGGCAGCAGCAGGATGACACCTAGACACGCCAAGGCAAATCACGGTCTATGTTTCCCGTGCTTCAGGAAATGGAAAGATGTTGGAGGAGATCTTAAGCTTATGGACAACCCCGGAGATGCGAAGAAAGAATATGTCATACATATGTCTAATATCCTGAAAGGGAATTGTGATATAATAAAAGGTCGAAAGCTTTACGTGGCTTTTAAAAAGGCGATAAACGGCGGAAAGAAGATCGTTATCAAATTTGACACTGATCAACCGATATCTATGTCAACAAGAGTCATGAATCCTTCATTCGGGGAGATTATGGATGAGTACGGCAAGGACATATTCCAAGGTAATCTCAAACTGGTAGATGTCCCAAAAGGAGTTAAAGATTTAATAGTTAACTATATAGAAAAATATCGTAAATTGTGAACATAAAGACATTTATATACATGATCTTAACATTCAGAAGAATAGATCCTATACCTAAGAATATAGGATTTATGTTGAGTATAACATTCTGGATATCTATAGTATGGATAATATCCAACTTTGCTATATTGATAATGAGATTAATAAAATAGACAAGATGAAACAAGGAGACGTGATATAAAAGAATGGGATGGAGCTGTTATGACAAAGATTAAAGCAAGTATTATTATCCTATCTCTTATCATGATAGGATGTAAGGATAAAAAAGAAGAAGATGTTGATTATTATCCTAAAACTGTTTATGTAGATGATAGGGGTAATAAAGCAACCATGTTGAATGATTCTATTTTAGTAGTATGCACATGTCTAGAGTACCCAGAGAAGTATAAAATGGAAGTAATTAATATAAAGAACAAATAGATGGTTATAAACAACAAGCAACTTTACAAAATAACCCTAACAAGGGAACAACTGATGCTGATATCCCGGTGCGTGGAAGACATAAGCAGATACGCAGCCGGAGACATGGATCTTCAGCATACCACGGAAACTTTGATAGATGATATGGACAGGACGGAGTCGCTGGGGATAAGAAGCTTTATAGCAAACAACTCGATGGCTATAAGAAGAAGGCTGTTCCCGGATCTCGAAGACTATGAACATATAGGGTATGATGGAGGTAGTAAAGATATGATCAATAGAAAGAGACTTATCGGAAATACCTACCAGATATATAGATCAATACTGCATCAATTGGCTATTGACGAGAACTGGAATAACGTGTATAGCGACATGACGTTACCTTCAGGCGATATGGGGACGATTAAGGTGGAGAGGGTTGACGATGATAAGGATAACGATATTTAACGATACTGAAATATGAGCTTATTTGTATGCGCTAAATGCGGTTGCGTTGATAATACCGCTACGTCTAGTTACTGGATGTTGACAAACGAGTATATGGTCGATAAATTCGACTATGCCAAGGAACTACAGCCGTACAAGGGTATGGGGCTGTGCAGCGAATGCGGGAGGCTAGCTACCTCCCCAGACGGCCGTGATGTCGTGGTGCCCGGTAAATGGCACGGGAAGTTCCCGAAGGAGAAAGCTACCGAAGAGCAGATGAAGAAAGTAGGATACAAAAATCTGATAAGATGAATAAGATAAGAAGAGGAGAAGTTAAAATATATAAAGGGAAAGAATACATAGCTATCCCTGAGATAGAAGAAGAGAGTTGTACGGGATGTTGTTTTTACGACAAAGGGATTTGTTCAATAGATCATGCTAATGATCCTAATTGCCTTCATAGCGGCATGATCTGGGAGCAAAAAGAAAATGGTATGAGCGATATCAAAGAAAAGGCTATTAAATTGGCTATAGAGGCCATGAAACCTATCCCAGTATATTCATCGCCATGTTATAGTATAAACGACAGCAGATCGCCAGAGGAAAAACATGAGGAGGAAATGAGATTTTGTAGGGAGTTTAACGACCTTAAATGCGAAATGCTTATTGACATGGCTAAAAAAATAGAGGAATATTTATTATAAGATATGGTGATTATATACAACCTTAAATATAAGGAGATTATAAGAAAAATGGAGGAGATTGGTAATGATACGTGGAAATAAGTTATACATAAATATCACAAACCATTGTGATGTATGTTGCCCATTTTGTTGTATGAAATCAGACAGCAAAAAGCAATCATTCATGAACTTTGATACTATCCATAAAATCATGAAAGATATGGATGTACCATATATCGTGCAACTAGAAGGAGGAGAGCCTACCACGCATCCGCAATTTTATTTATTCATGGAATATATCTCCACGCTCGAAAAGGTGGAAGAGGTCGTGATAGACACCAATGCCTTCATGCTCGACAGGCATATCGACAAGATCGTCGAAATAGCGGTAAGGAACAAGAAGAGGATAACCGTGAAGTTATCTTACAACACCTACCTTAAAACGGTATTCAACCATAAGTTTGTCATTAAATTCGCCAATTATCTCAAGAACATCATCTCGGCTTGTGAGTTTATACCATATGTGAATTTTGCCATAAACGTAAGAGGATATACCGATAAGGAGCTAGATACGCTTAAGGACGAACTACCTCAAGAGATGATAGACATATCAAGCTTCCACCTATTTAACTCCTACGGCAAGGCTGAAAATGACAAATCTCTTCCACCTTTGAGGATAAACGACGTGTATGATGAATGGCGTTGTTACGCTTCTGATGGCGAGTGTTTTGGACATAATTTGGAAGAGAGGGCAAAACATGAATCTAAATTATAATAAAATGAATGCATTGAAATTTCAAAATATACGAGAGAAGAGGCAAGAATGCTTCAATGTTGACGAATATACGTTTAATGATTTTGACTTTGACGGGAAAAGGCGCAGGGTGTATTCGAACGTTAACCTAAGTATCTTTACTGACGATTACTGCAACGCCAATTGCAAATTCTGTGTTGCCCAGCTTAGGTTCGAGAACAAGGGGAAAATGTATAAGAAAAGCAAGATAGCGTCTGATGATGAGTATCTGTCCAGACTTGACGATATACTTAACAGGCTTAGACCGCTTAATCCTTCGATATCAATCACAGGAGGGGAGCCTACAAAATCAAGAAGACTCGTGCCAATCCTGAGGCTTATCGAAAAATATGGCTACAGGAAAAGAACATTGACTACAAACGGATCAGGCCTGTTTGATATCGTGGAGGGTAAGTCGATACTGCAACATATCACGGATAACCATTTCCAGCATCTCAATATCAGTAAAGCTCATTTTGACGAGGAGATAAACAAACACATTATGCAATATGAGAACGGATATTGTAGCAACGATGATATTGCCCGTATAGCTATATTCGCTAAAGCCAACAATCTCCGTCCACGCATGAGCTGTTTACTGCTAAAAGAGGGAATAAATGACATGAATGGAATTATACGTTATCTTGACTATTATAATAGTCTCTATATTGACAATGTCATATTCCGTGAGACGATGGACTATGATGAGCAGGCAATGAAAAATCATGATAAAATGGCTTATCTCAAGAATAACAAAGTATATCTGAATGACATATGGAAGTGTATTGATAAAGACAATAGATTTACCCCTATAAAACAATTACTTGGATACTACTACTATGTAGAGGTATATAAATATCAAGGTATAGATATGGTAAGCGAAAGCGCAAATCTCGTAAAACTGTATGAGCAAAAACAAATTGCCAATGATGTGGTGTTTGAAATGATTTTTCATCCAAACGGCAACCTTAATGGGAGCTGGGTAGACAATGAGGATATATTACTTGCGTATAATTCTTATAAATCATAGAGATTTACCTTAGGCAAGATAATAAAAATAAATAATTATGGTAATTATATATTATTTAAATTTTTAATCATGAAAAAATGCAAATTGTTAATAACAGATTTAGACGGGACACTGATTGAGACGGTATCAGGGAATACATTCCCTAAAGGTATATGGGATATGAAAATCAAACTCGACGTGTTTGAGGCTATCAAGAATTACGCTCCTGATGATATACTGATAATATCAAATCAAGGAGGTATAGAAAAAGGATTCGTAGACAGAGAGATGTTTGAGTATAAATTCGATTACATATCAAACGCCTTGGAAGATTACACGGATATATCCGTAAGCGCTTATTACTGTGACAGCAATAATAAGCGCAATGCCAATAGGAAGCCAAATATAGGGATGATAAAAGAGTATATGGATTTCATCGAATACATGAATAACGATGAAGATGAGGAAGAAAAGATCGTATACGATACTATCTTGATGATCGGGGACGCTTCCGGAAAAGAAGGGCAGTTCTCCGACTCCGATAAGAAGACGGCGGAAAACTTCGGGTGTGAGTATATGGATGTGGATGATTTTGTGGATAAGTATAAGGGCTGATAACAGTAGAAGGATAGGGTGATAATCGCCTATCCTTCTATTATTATGTAAATCCATTTTCGGATTACATTAAGCATCAATAGTATAACTATTTATTTATGCTCATCTTTCTTTCCTTGTTATCAAACATTCAATGCAAAACGCAGTTATCATACATACAATTGTTGATCTTCCCTCAGTAAGGTTTTTACCATTTTGGGTAAAAACTTTATAATAAATATCGGTAATTATATACAACCTTGCACCAAATGGTATATAATCACCTATCAGTTATCTTCCCCTGTCAAAGTACCAATTAGCGTCCTCACCGGACTCGTCCTTATCCCTACCTCCTAAGAAGAATCCCATCGTCATGCCGTTGGTCATCAACCAGTAGTCGGATGTCTGCTTAATATCCCTAGCCGTCTTGATATTATACCATTGCTTACCAAACGAGAACTTCATGAGCTGCCTCCATAGCTTGCTCTCTCCCTTATACACGCCGGTCTGGACGGTAGCGAACGGATCCCAGTTTCGAGGATCGGTGAGATCGCCTAACTTTCGGGCGGTAACCAGCGGATCTTGCAGCATATCTATGGCGTTAAGCTCCATGAACGGGGATGTCTGGGAAGCGATCTCATTGATCGTCCTGAACCCGATATAGGTAATGAACTGTCCGAACCAGCTATCCTCATTATCCTCCCTATATCCCATCAACGCCCGTCCTATGGCTATCATGGTAGCGAATACCGCCATATTGATAATCGATCTCTTGATATTGATCTGCTCGTAGGGGGTAAGTTTATCATACTCTTCTTTAAGCACGTCATATGCCTCTCCCATCCTGCCCTCGGACATCGAGCCATAGACATTCCCGGCCAGTCTCCATAACGTTCTCATATATCCTTCCTCGAATTGGTTGGTCTGAAAATTGAAACCGGCTTTCTTATATACCCGCTGCACGGCCAATATAAACCATCCACGATGAGGTAGCACCATGTTAAGGATAGCGTTCCGGCTAGCCCCCACCCGGTTCTGCTCGTTCAAGGCGCCGTTGCAGATCTGCACCATACTTCTGACCCTACTAGATAATGTAGGTATGTATCGGTCTACAATGTCCTTGTTAGCCTCGTTCTTAGCCACGATCTTTCCATCCTTGACGTCTACCATGTTCCACATAGAATAATCCCTTAAACGCTCCCAATAGCGTTTAGCCTCGTTAGCGGACATATTCCTGTCCTTCATCATCATCTCCTTGAAATTGGAGTATGACCAGAACTGACCCTCGTATAGGCGGGTATCATCCATGACCGAGATAATAACCTGCGGATCCAACGAGGAGTTAAGAACCTCCATCATCTTAAACGGCAGATCCCGGAATAAGGTTCTCCAGATCTTGTTGTACGCCGCCGATCGTACACGGTTGCGGACATTAAACACACCTAGGGCCTCTCCAACGACATATAGCTTGTTGGTACGGTTTATGTCCCCGATCTCCGACACGTACGTACTCAACTGCTTCTGGGCTTCCCCATAGGCGTATTTCATGGAGTCCTTGCTTATATACTGCCCTACCATACCTTCCAAAAGGAAGTTGGCCTGCCCGGTAAGGGCGCCGGTAGCCGCGACGAACGGGGAGAAGCCTAAGTTGGATTTGGATACGAATTTGGTAAACATAAGAGCCAGCTTATTAAGATCGACCTTATAATTACCTATATTCCATTCTGCCCGCTTATTATTTATCCTAACATCATAGATACTGGCGTTAACCCAGTCCTGAAACATTCTATAGGCGTGAGTGGCCTCTGGGTTCTTACCGCCGTCGTATTGCGTCTCCAGCATCATGTTCCTGTATCCCATGACATCATCCAAGGCCGCCCTCTTATACTTGTAAGAGGTCGCTTGTAAGGATAACATGGAATAGGAGTAGGCGAAGTCATGGGACACGTCATCGGCGTTCTCCAACTTACTAAGATAGTATTTGGGGATCATACGATATTTGTTATCGTTCTCATCAAGCCCTCCTAGGTCTTGTCCCTGACCATGTATAGGGTCATCCACCCTCTCGCCAACGATATCACGTACGGCGTTGCCGATGGCCGCCTTCGGGTCAACCCCGGCCTGCACCATCCTCTCCACGCCGCCCTTGGATATCTGTGGTATTTGGTAGATGTTCCGGAATCGCTCATCATAATCCTCCATAGCCTTACGACTTATGTTAAGCAGCTCCTTCCTCATCTCCCACTTATCCTTATTGATCGTAGCTTCCTCCCCTTCGTTGGTAATACCGTATTTCTTGAAAAAAGCCTCGTTCTTGTACTTATCGAACCTAGGCGTATGATACCCATAACCCAGATCGGGATTATAATTAGGATTACGGAAAGAACTCTCGGCATCGGCCTCATCAAGCCACTGGTTGTTGATCGTCAGATCAATCATATTAATATCGAACCCGAAACGGGATACGCTCTCTTTCTCGGATATACCATTTTCTATGGCATCAAAGAACTCGGATACCTTATACGTACCGTTATTTATCTTCCTGACGAAATCAGAATATCCCTTGGGAGAGTATTTCCTCATATAAGGATACAACCGGGTTCTGGCGTACTCGACAAGGATCTTATCAGTCTTACCCATCGCTATGTCGTTAGCTAGCTTATTATTGAAGTCAGGACCGTATTTCCTTCTCAAAAACGATACCTCCACGGTCGTCCATGACGGGTTCTTCCTAGATAGCTTAGCGGCCATCCTATCCACCTGACTCCGGGAGCGGGCAGACATATGTTCCTTGGCGAATTTAATCTCATCCATACTCTTGTCGTATGCCATGGCATCCCTTAAAGCGTTACGGTAAGAATCCGTGACTCCACTCTCCACCGTATCAGGCATATCCATCTCAATAGCCTCAGCGGAAGCGGCGGCGTTAATAACGCTCTTAGCCTCAGCCAGACGATCATATAACTCGTTTATCTTTCTTAATGAGGCGGATCCACGTAACCTATCGAAATCATATTCCCCGTATCTCGTGCTATCCCGGTACTGGATAAGCAAGGGCCTTAGCTGGTCATTGATCTCGTTTATTGTCGCCATCGCCTCCTCTACCTTCTCTATCCTTGATGATGATACAGATTGCTCCGTGATCTTATCAACCAGATTCTCGTAATAATCACCCTCCTCTGATCCCCACATATCCTTGGAGAAGCCAAGATGACCGCCAGCTAGCAGGAACTCAAACGCAGCCTTGCCTCCCTCGGACCGCTCTATCCCACGAAGTATCTCCTTGAACTCGGCGGAAGCCTTACGACCCTCGTTGGTATTCCCGAACTCCTCGGCCCACGCCTCGTCCCATGCCTTGATCTCCTCGGACATCATCAGAGCCTCGGATCCCTCTTCCTTTGGTGTCCCATCGGAATACCACTCGCTCTTGGCTATAGCCCTGTCACGTAAAATATCCAGATAAGATCTCCAAGCTATAGGATCGGATTGAAACGCCTTCCAATCGACCTTCCCGTTCCTCACGAACTTATCCATAGCCACATACCGACTCCTGCGGATACGGGTCATGAAATCGGACGTGGCTTGCGATACCCTACGACCCAGTCTTTCCTCGACCTTCTTATTAACTTTCTCGATCTTATCGTAATAAGCCTGCACCATAGGTTTCTCTCGGTTCTCATCCAACCACTTATTTATCGTATCCAGATACCGTTGCTGATCCTCGAACGTCATGTTCGAGATATCAAAATTCTGGATGGTAGGTTTGAATACATGATATACCTCCTTCGTAATAGGCTTATCCCCGTCATATCCTACTATGTCGTCACGGGTCTTCACCTTAAGACCTCTATCGGATAGAAGAAGATCGATAAGTTGTTTCTCGGTCTTACCCGTAACATTCTTAAGATCATATATATCGATAATAGCCTTAGCCTGCTCGGTCCTGTATAGTAAATCGTATTTGGCGAAATCACGGGACGAGTCAAGGTAATCCGAGTTCTTCCCATTTATCTTCTGTATAAGATCCTCATTATCCTTTATCCCCCATCCACGCTCTTTCATCATCCTAGTCATCTTATTGATATTAGATATACCTTCGGTATGGGCTTCACTATGAGCCTTGGCTAGACGTTGGCCTAACATACCTAAAATAGCGTTACCACTATGCTCCAGCGTGCCAAAGAACCGGGACATGACATTGATATCCTTATGGATGTTATTTATCAACTTCTTTATCCCATTCCAATATCTTTCCGGGATATTAAACATCCTGAGCTGTCCATCCAGCCAGTCCTCATTACGATCACTTCGAAGAGCATTTATATCAGACATGGATGTCTCAGCCATACGTAATATATCATCCATATCCTCTACCATGCCAACCTTATTGCTGCCATAATAATCAGCCGCCTGATTATTGACGAATCCACGAAGGTTCCTGATCAAAGGAACTATCTCCCCATATACGTTATCGATAACCTGTATCGTCTCATAATCCAATCCTTTTCCGCTCTTACGTAGGCTACTGGCGACAGTGACCAAATACTCCACCTCAGCCTTGGCGGTCGCTATGACGCTCTTGGTGGATAATAGGTTGTTATTCTTATTTAGCTCACCCCCGACTTGTCTTACCTTCTCGCCTATATCACGTAGAAGGGAGATACTCTCACCGATCCTCTGACTCTGGCTTGACCTCATCCTCTGCAATCTGGTATATAGTCTTTCCAATGACCTACCGTTCTTGATCAGCTTATTAGCCACATCAACATCCGATAATGAGTACATGAGATGGTCGCTATCCTTTAACAGAAGCACGTCAAATGCGCTTGGATCATCAGCTAACGCCGACTCCTTTATCCTATCAAGAACCTTATTCAAGTCTGATCTTTGAGTAGAGAAGAAATTCCGTATAGCCCGGATTATCCTGCCAAACAAGGAGAGCTGGGCGTCCTCGGACGAGGCCAGATCCTCCACCGCCTGTTCCATGCCCGGTACGAACCGCTGGGCCAACGTCTTACCTAGGATCTCCCGCTTCACCATCCGATCCAGTTCCTCCCCTTGGTATTCCTTCCCATACACCTCATAGTAACGACCGGCAAATTGATTCCATAATGGCGTGCCGACAACAGAGTCCAGAACCTCGTCAATCTCCTGTTGGTTACGATAAGTATCGATCAAGAAGTGAGCCACCTCCTCATTAAGATCCTCTACCGTAGCTCCCTCAGCCAGGGCAATAACCCCATTAGCCATATCGGATAAGGCCCTAGCCGAAGGCTCGACACCATTACGCATCTTATACTTATCCATATACTCAGACATACCCATCACCCGAATACCTAACGTGGATAAGATGTTGGTGATATCAGTCCTGTTCTGAAGATCCTCCGCCTTCTCATTCTCAATAACCCCACGGACATTACTTCCGTACAAGGCGTTATCCTCCATCATCAACGACAAGGCTAGCTCCATGAACCCATCATACTTATTATTAAGCTCCTCAAACTTACCTTGCCTTAACATGCCCTTTATCTCCGATCTGCTTACCGTAACCTTCTCCCCTGATGTCGTGATAAGATCAAGATCGTTATTTACCTCCGTATCAAAACCGATGGAGCCTAATACGTTCATCTCAGAAGACATACTACCAAACCTGTTCCTTAGTCTAGACAAGGCGTCCATAGCGTTATAGATCTTAAGACCATCAGAGTTGCCGGCTCCGGTAAGATAATACCTATCCCCTAACCTTATACGCTCCCCGCTCAACAGACCTTTCTTGATAAGGTAATTGACAAACCCTCCACGAGTGCTTATATTAGAGCCTGAGCTGATACCAAGGACCGGGATGAACGAATCACTGTTGTTAAGGGTTATGGAGGACGAGCCAAAGGAGATGTCAGCCGTACCAGACGGGACGTCGCCCTCCTCGACACTGCCGGCCAAGAACCCGGCCTCGACCCGCCCGCCGGACGAGCCTTTTATGGCGTTGGCGTAAGTATCATATACCTTGCCATCATCCGATCTAAAGAACAGGCGAGGCTCACCGGAATCATATACCAATCTTGAAAATGGAGGCGTATAATTCTCGATATCATTTAAAGGCAAGACATTACCAGAAAATATGATCTCACCATCTATATTTCCACCCTTCACCCTGATATTAGGTCGTTGCCCGGTAAAAGCGCTTTCAACGGCCTTCCATAACATACGGGCTGTCTCCTTAATATCTATATTCTCCCTGATAGCCCTTATATCATCCCATGACGCCTCTTTCAGTATCGTATCGCCAATATTATCCTCGTTTATGGAATCCAGATCCACCTCCTGTACCGTAGATGTATCTACCACAGCCATATCATTGACATCACCTACCTCTCCGGAGGTAAGATAAGCCACGACATTGTCGCTATTCCCAAGGCTTCTGGCCAACGCCGGGGCATCCATATCGCTTATGGCGGACAAGACCTTGGCTGACATAAGTTGCCCCCACTCGCTGGAGCTAAGTCTGGCGCTTATGGATCTGGCCGCCTCCTTATTCCTTGGCACGGATCTAGCCCAGTCACCGAACTTGGACCTGAACTTGTCGTTATAAATAGTCATATAAGCCTCAGCCGCCTTATCAAGATCACTTACGGCTGCTATACCCGCTATCTTATCGAACAAGGTGGATACCTCGCCGGAAGGGGTCAAGACACGGGTTATCTTACCTTCCTTATCCCTTTTAATTACGCAACTCGACATAACTTCATGTTTTTGACAAAGATAAACAAAAAGCCCCCACAAATAAGCGGAGGCTGATATTCTTATATTCCTTATAGAATTTATGACTTAATCCGTATTCTTGCTATTGATGAACTCACTAACGCAATCACCAGCGAATCCGGCTATATACGCTGCGTGTTCATCCTCTCCAACCTTAAATCCAAGAGACATGTTGCAAAATTGGCATACGCTCATTGCTATATGGAATGACTCGTGACATATATTTCTCATTATTAAATCATCGTCGCTCGAAAAATTCCAAAGTATGGCAAATTTATCATCATCGTCCCTATCCCTTACCAAATTCACGAAAGACGCCTCCTTATCCATATCATCTTCATCTCCCCATTTCCCCTCGTGTTCAGGTTCCATATTCTCGAAACGATCACACAACGTCTTATAATCTAATCCAACCGTGATAATCAAATCCAACGGATATATCACGAAATCAAATTTCTTTTCTCTCACGTTACTAAAATTATTAATTTTATTTATCAAATTCACATTCGTATCACAAAATGTTTACTCTAACCGGGTTAAACGCCAACCCGCTACCGATTATCTTACTGACGTAAGAATCACCGAATACTTTTCTTCCGATTCCGATAGCCCCGTTAATATCAGCATTTAGCAGCTTTCCAATAGAGCTTTGAAACAATCCACGTTTCTTTCTTTTGCCTAAGTAAACATCATGCTTTCCCAATTTTTCAAAAGCCAGATGATCCACTTTGGAGGTATAGGATTCCTCGTGGACTTGAAAGTCTATTCCAACCAACTTACACTTATAGGATATCTTTTCAACAAGTTTTGAGAATGGAATCTCAACGAACTTCTGGTTTATCCTCTTCCCTAGATTTACTCCATTCTTCCATCCTTTATTCAAACCCACAACAAGATTCCCAATATTGTTTTCAATACAGATATTTACAATAAATCTGCTAACCTTGTGGATTTTATCTTCAATCCAAAAATTCCTATAATTATTTAGCCGTCTAAGTCTCTTTGAAGTACCCTTATCGCCAATATACGACATCAACCTAGCTCTCTTCTTATTATACCACTGATTAAAGGACTTGATAATCTTGCCGTTTACAATGAAAGGCTTGATACCTACATTGCTTATACATGTACATAAATTATTCAATCCCAAATCAATCGAAAGAAAATTATCCTTATCAAGATTTAAATCCTGTTCCTTCTTCTCATAAATAACCTCAACCACATAGCAAGTAGCTTGTGGAATTATTCTAACCTGACATAACTTGTTATCTCCTATTTTAGTTTTGATTGGCCGGATTATGTTTTTGATGAAATGAATACATCCATCTTCTTTCAGTCTGCAAGAATTTTTTTGTAAAAACTACCATGTTCTGCTTCTTCCCTTTCTTGTATTTAGGCAATTTAGGTCTTGATAGAAATTTAGAAGGATTCTTCTCATATTCCTTCTTTGATTTCATCCAAGACTTTGTTACCGAAAACACTTGAGCTACGACTTGTTGGGACACTACTGATGGTAGATTCCTAAAATCAACCTGATTCTCCTTACATAATTTAGTAGAAAACTCATATTCATTTATGTAATCTCCGGAAAATATACCTTGTCTGACGTTGAAAAGAACATAATTATACAACAACCCGGATTTGAGGCATACATCCTCAAATCGGTTGTCTTTTATGATATGTCTCTCAACTAATCTCATTCTTAATATCTTATGCCATAAATATAAACATTCTTTATGAAATAAATAATTTATTCAACTATAATCCCTTTAATTTTTCTATAACCTCAAAACACATCTTACACTCAATCCTACGATACAACTGCCTTACGCCATCTATCGTAGTCCAATAACGACCACCCTCACGGTGCAGGAACTCGCTCATGACCTTAGTGTCAGACACATCATGCAGGTCATATGAGTCAAAACATAACCTACATATATCGTCAAGATCAAAATAAGTAACCTTATTATACGATATACAACTGATTTGTCTCCCATCAGGAATCTGAACATCGAAAACATTTAGCTCTTCCATTTTTTCAATCAATTACAATTTCCTCAATAATAGAAATAGGAACATTCACGCATACTCCTATGGTTTTCAACCCACATCCGTTACGCCTATTCTCCTGAATCTGCTCCTCTGATAAAGGGGTCTCGATACTACAATACTTTGTGGTATTTTCTTCATAATCATTCTCATCCTCCTTATAAGGTCTATAAAGAACGATATCTCCAGCCTTAGCAGCTAACATAACAATACCATGAACGTCTTTTTTGATCATGCCGATTTTACCTTCATAACCATGGTTCTTGACCAGATTAATGTGTTTTCTTATATCCATATACATAAAAATATGGGATACATATCCCATCACAGACCTGTATCCCCTTATAATAAATTAGCGACAAAAAGCATGGTGATGGACATGCGCCACAAATGTAATTACAAATTTTGTAAAAACAAAGCCGTTTTATGGTAAAATGTCCCTGATGAACCGCACACGATAGCGGTCGTTCTTAATGCTGCTCGTGATGCCATAGCCTGAGTCTACGCGGCCATTGCTGAAGTTCACGTACCATGCTTTTTTGGTGCCAGCTTCAGAACTAGACCAATAGGTGGTGGAAGTATTGAATTGTTGTCCACCAATAGCCGATAATGCGTTATTGACACTCGTCAAGTTCATATATATCAATGAAAGCTCACCACATGATGGGATATACCAATCATCATATCCTTTAGCGTCAACACTAGCTAAGAACGTATTAAGCACATAGCCAATTGTCGCATAGGAAGTATAAGACCCACCACCGGTAGTCACCCTTTTTAATACATTGGAGTTGGCTTCCCCCTTCCAATCAGATAAAGCCCCGTTTGTCAAGGCAGTAACATTTGTCGGAAGGTTAGGAGTACCATTGTATGAACCCGACTCCGATTTTAGGTAACCGTAAACATCATCTCCATGTGCTTTGTTATAATTTGTAATGCCGGTCTGATCCGTATTATATTCACCCCAATAAAAAACGTAAGTGCTGTCCTTCCCAGACCCGGCTATTACGTAGCTTTCATTAGAGTCCTCGTTCTTCTCAATCATAAATCTCTTACCTTGAGCGTTAAGGACAACACCTATACAATCATTGGAAGGTTCGTCCGTTATGCTTCCATCAGGGCGGACGTAAAAAACACCAGGGCAAGTATAATTACACTGACATGGAGCGTCACTCTTCAACACCCCATACACCCGGTTGTCGCTGGTTAACCACCGTTTCCCGTCGCTCGTGATATAAGCTTGCCTACATCCCTCCTGATTCACCGTAAGCGTCTTCTTAACGCCTTTGGGGGTTATTATCTCCAACTCAAGGGTACGGTCAAGGCCTTTGTTCATCACCGAGCCAAAAGAAACGGCGGCGTTACCGGTCCCGGACCCCGGGCTGACGGTCAGAGGCTGGTCCGTTACCTCGCCTACCCCGTCCTTCCAATTAATGTTCAAATCATTAGCCATATCTATATCATTTTTTGTTCTATTGCAAAGATAGTAAAACAAACAAACCCCAACCAGCTTAAGTCGATCGGGGTCTGAGTAAGCGAAAAGAAACTGATTATCGTCCCATCATTCTCAATACGGTTCTAGCCGCAGCTTGCGTCCATGTCCAGCTGTCATTAGATGTTACGTTAACCGTCTGTTGAGCACCATTTACATCCAAGTTAATAGTCTCCTTGTCAAGCTCGATAGTAGAGTCTCCAGCGGCTTGCGTTACCGTCACGTTGGCTGTCTGGCCACCAGCGGCGGTTACTTTCAATGTAGCTGTCAGCTCCTCGATCGTGACGTTGGCCGGTACATCCGAGATCGTGATGCTCCAAACGAACTCGCCAGCGGCTCCGGGGTCGTCCGCGATAACCGCTCCATTAACCGTAGTCTTTCCGGCCGCCGTGTAGTTAGCCGGGAGCTGCAACGTAAGCCCATTCTCCTCAGCCGGCGTGACCGCGAACGTAAGCTTAGTACTGTTAGACTTACCGGTGATGGTAACATTACCGCCTGTCTTTTGTACGGAAGCGTTAGGGCTGTCTGATCTTACCACCTCAGCAGCCGCTGCCTGATTAACTACCAACGCCTTCTTAGCCCCGCCGTTCGTGGTGACCGTAAGGTTGATAGTGCGTTGAAGACGACCGGTGTGTTTCTCACCGGAGAAATTAACCGCCTGATCTCCTGATCCTGATACCGGGTCGACGGTTACGAAACCAAATTTTTGTGATGCCATACTTAAATATATTTACAAATGTCATTTTATTATGCCAAAAATAACTTGTATCATATCACAAGCCAAATATAGGGGGGGGGTAGATACGACTAGCCCTGTACAACCTCAACATACAACCCTACTAAGTCCTTTAGATTATGACTAAGAGGAGTTCCGCTATCCCTAGTACACTTATATACATCAGCGTTCTGGATATAATACTTATCCTTGAATATCTCCATTGGAGGGAAATACGGGATAGGATCCCCTATGGTCCCGGCATGCTCCTTATCAATGACCTTGTATAAGGAAGCCGTATCCAATCCGGGTTCCCATTCCTTTGATAATGTATGTTGTTGAATAACCTCATAAAGGATATCCGTATCGTCCTTCACCACCCTGAGACAGAATCCGGCATCCACCGACAACCCGAACTCCGCCCCCTCTTGTCCCCATATAGGGAATAGGACCTTAACATCCAATTTCTCGTTAGGGGATAAAGATATAGCCTTGTTATTAACCACCATTCTGGAGAATCTGACAGCCACTTTCTGAGGATCGGAGGCATCTTTCTCCTTTGCCTGTTGCCGGACATAAGTCATGGTGATATTTACCTTATCTGGATAGCCGGACTGAGCGTCAATAGCCCTCACCTGCTCTACGGTAGTGGCTAAGCTTACTTCCCTCTGTTTGGCTCCTAACGCCGACATCAGGTCATTATCATACTTATCCATCATCCCGATCAAGATCTTGCCTTCCGTCATATCAAACTCCAGACCTATGATCGTTATCTTACCAGCTATAGCCCCATCAGACAAAGCGTTATTCCTATCATATTCAGGGATATAGATATTTTGGTCATCCAAGAAAAACTCATGAAGATTATTATTCTCATAAGTCCTGATCTCCTCATACTTAGCCGATTTCTCCTCATTAAGAAGCCTTGAGTCATCCAATTTAGCCTCGATAATTTCCTTAACCGTAGCTTTAGGATTGGCCTCCTTGAACGCCAGTTGCTCCTCCCCAAGTTCTATCCATGGGGCGGGATTCCCGTTAATGTAATCATCATAACTATAGCCCTTAGCGTAATTATCATCAAGCGGATCGTCCTGAACTAATTGATTGGGATATATTTCCCTGTTTATATATACGTAGCTCATGTCTTATATCATTAATCTTGTTCTTTAACGGCGATGCTATACTTACCTGAAGCGTAACACCAGATATTTATCTCGAAAGGCTTGTTAGCCGTAGTGGTGATAGAAGTTCCGCTCATGCTGACATAATTCCCGGAGTTGGGTATCGCTTGGGTGAAAGCCGCTGAGGGGACGCACCTGATCATCAATTCCTCCCCTACCTGCATGCCGGAAGCCACGGATAAGGTCGTAGCGGCTGATAACGTAGCCGTGATACTTCTCTTGCTAATAGGCAGGTTAGCTAATGTCGTGACCGTATTAACCCCTATAAGCCTGTTCATGGTCTTCTTATCGGCGGCCGCCATCAAACCGTTAGTAGACTCATTGGCTACGGCGTATGTCGTGTTAGGAGGTGTAGCCCAAGTGCCATCTCCACGCATGAAACTGGATGTGCTTCCATTAAGCTGTCTCAACAAGCCGTTAGCTGTAGTAGAGGCCAATCCGTATGTGGTATTGGTAGGTACGACCCATGTCCCGTCACCACGAAGAAAGGACGTCTGCTTACCAGCGGCAGGAGCCGGAACTAATCCCGCAGCACCAGCCGCCGAGGCCGTAGCCGCCTTCATATTGGCGTAAGTGGTATTAGTGTCTTTATAATAAGGGACACCACTGACAATAGGACAGGCGATATAGCCAGAAGCGCTTGTCACGGTACTTCCGTTCTTTACAAGACCTGTTGATCCATTAGCTCCCACAACACCATACGTTGTATTAGTATCCGTCCAAGGCACGTTGACATACATCTTACCACTACTATCCAGCTCCACCGGATAATTCTTGCCATTCTCCGCATATCCGATCATCACCAATCCTAAGGTCGTGGTATTAGCCTTAGCGTATGTGGTATTTGTCGGAACCACCCATGTGCCATCACCACGCAAAAACGACGCTTGCTTGCCGGCAGCCGGCGCTGGTACCAATCCCGCCGATCCTGCGGCTGAGGACGTTGCTCCTCCCATGTTACTATATGTGGTGTTAGGAGGAGTTTGCCATGTCCCATCACCACGAAGATACTTACCTTGCGCTCCGGCGGCAGGAGCAGGGACCAAACCGGCCTTTCCTGCGGCAGAGGAAGTAGCCGCCCCCATATTGGAATATGTGGTGTTGGTGTCCGTCCACGGAACATTCACATACATCTTACCACTACCGTCAAGAACAACGGGATAGTTCTTCCCAGTTGCAGAGTATCCGATCTTAACAAGACCCAACTTATCGCTCGTGGCTTGAGCATAAGTCGTGTTATTATCAGTCCAAGGAACATTTACATACATCTTCCCATTACCGTCTAACACCACGGCGTAATTCTTGCCACTAGTATCGTAACCGATCTTAACCAATCCTAAAGTATCAGCCGTGGCTTGATTGTACGTGGTATTATTATCTGTCCATGGGACATTGACGTAAGCGTTGCCGGACGAATCCAGTTGCACCTTATAGTTCTTCCCGGAAGTCGTATATCCTACCTTAATACCGCCAAGAACGGTAGCGGAGGACGTGGGAGGGGTGAAGGTACTTGGTTTGCCCGTAACCCCGGACCAAGGCACGGAGGAAGCCTGACTGGCCGTGTAAGGCTCATATCCATCCTCACTGCTTAATTTAGACTCGTCTTTTATCAGATACATCTTACCTGTAGACGTTACCTTTACCGTATCACCACTTTGAGCCGTAGCGGTGGTAAGGGCAAATCTGGCCGTATCGTCAGCTACCACGATCAATCTCTCCAAAGCCGCCTTAGGCAACCTATCTATACTGATGGTTCCGGACGCGATCTTAGAGGCATCAAAATTAGCCAATGTCGTGGAGATAGTTACGTTGCTTCCGAAGTCCGATGAAACACTACCGGTAACAGCCCCGGACAGCGCTATGGTCCTAGCCGCCTGTAATTTCGTGGCGGTAGGGGCATTATCCGTCTTAAGAGCATATTTGGTAAGATCAATATCATTAGCCTTATCCAAAAGCTGCTCTATCTGCTTGCCATTGTATTTACCTTGAAAATCTTCCATATCAAACTTATTTTTTGCTCAAATATAACTATATACATAAACACCAAGAAATCGAGGGGGGGGTAGATACGGGCAGGTGTTAGAAGCTGCCGTTCCCATGCAGGAACCCGGCACGGAATATAATAGCCTTGTCTTTAAGTTTCTGAACAGACTCCCATTCCCATTCACCCTCACAAGGTCTTATGACATATTTATTGCCCCAGATTTTGAATTTCCGTTCAATAACAAACATCTCCTTATCATTAAGGACATGAAAGATACTCCCAACGGGGAAATACTTATCAGTCCTCAATATAACTCGATGATGTTTCTCGTCATATTCAGGATCGCCTACGATACGGGCCTTATAAAACTGAAAATCGTTTAACGTCTGATCCACAGGCTCTATCCAATAATGTCCTTTAGCCATTGCTATTTATGTTTATTTATCTATATTTGCAGTGTAGTAACTCATAATGTTTTAAGTGATTTTCAACCAAAGGGGAAGGGTGTCCGTGAGGATGCCTTTTTTCATTCCCGCCCACCCTTCCTATGAACAAAAGATCTACCTCGAACAAATGTAATCATAATAAGGCTACGGTCAAAAAGAAACCCTATCGGTATTCTATTGCCGACAGGGTTCTCCAACGTTGTATCAAACTAAATCATATCACTCCATTTGATTGTGTCACCGACGAAGCACCGCACCGCCAGATACCTTACGAACGCCGTCCCTTCCGGGGCGTCAGGGTCTTCCAGATAAGCCAAGACAGCCTTGACTATTTTCTGGTCGCAATCCAATACCTTAGGAAAGTAGTCGCTATAGAACATAGCGAACAGGTATTGGATATCTCCCCAAGTGGCGTTATCAGGTTTCTTGGCCCCGCATTTATCGAACATCTGCTTAGCGTCCTCCATCGTCCATCTTCTCTTGGACCCGTCGGCGTTAAGCATCTTGTCAGCGGCTTCCCTAGCCAGCTCCTTGGAAAAGTGATATCCATGGGTGTCTATATACCGCTTATAATCCGGGTCATCGGCGTCTGCTCCTCAGTAGTAACGACTCCTGCGTCCCCTGCGCATATACGGCTCGGTACCATCGAACTCGTCACGGATGCCACGCTCACCGAACCATCCCCTGCGATACATCTCGTCCTCACGTTCATGGAGTCTCTCGCGTTTCTCAAGCTCACGCTCGTCACGTTCCAGCTCCCTCTCGCGTCTTTCAAGATCACGCTCACGGCGTTCTAGCTCATCCATTCTGCCGTCATGCTCCTTGCCATAGTGGTCGTATATTCCACCACCATAACCCATGTAAGTCCCATCCGAACGTCTGCTACGTCCACGGCCGCCTCTACGATCGTAGATCTCGTCATTGTAGTCCTCTTCGTGACCGCCGCCTAAATCTATAACTCTCATCTTAACCTAATTTTTTAATTAACAACTCTTTTAGCTCATCGAAAGAGGATCCCATCCTATCGACTTTCTCCTCAAGATTCTTGATCTTCCGGTCTTGATCCTTAGTCTGCTTAAAAGCCGGATTGATTTCCTCAAGGATCGAATCACAAGCCTCTAGTGTCCTCCTATGCTTATCGATACTATCGAGAATATCGGAGCTGGTTCTCTTAGCGGCGTTAAGCTGGTTCATGATCGGATCGACCGAGCAGGCCAAAGTTATGTTATTGGACATAGCGACATCCCTGCTCTCCGGTACGACATAGGTCATGGAAGACCCGTTTATCTCCACGGTAAGGTCTATCACCCTATCCTGTAGTTGCTGATATTGCCCCATCTGACCCATCTGGGGTTGCTGGAACCTAGGCTCGGACACGTTAACCACATTCCCCATCCTGAACACCGGAACATCGGACGTATCCAGCGTATATACTTGAAATCCTTTCTTTAAGTCTCTAAACATATCTCGATTTTTAAGCGGGAGGGAATACCCTCCCATTAGACATCCAATCTAACCTATCCCTCATCAACAGTCGTCTCCGACGCCGAGGCGGAAGTTGTAGGCACACAGCAATCCATGAGCCTCAATACACCCCTTACCTTGTTGAAATAAACAAGGCGTTCGGTGTTGTTAACCATAGCCGCTCCGGTCACAGCCACGTTGATCGGATTCACCACAGCCACGCCGGTTACCGGGCAGCATGTGTCATCACCTACCGTGGATACGGTGCTGTTCGCTGGAATAGCTATCTGCACTGGCAATGTCTCGCCTGTTGTCGGAACCACCTGCCGGATTTTCAGCAGCAGAAGGCCCTCGCATGGCAAGGACAGCCATATCCTTGGGTTGATGCCGAAGATGGTGTTGGTAGTAGTCACTACCACGTTCTTCGTGACCAACTCATAAAGAGACCCTATTTTAGAAACACAAGCCATAATAGCCTCCTTCCTTTATAGAGTTAAATAGCAGCGTTTCCGTTGTTGCAGCATCCATTGTTGCACCCACATCCGTAATTACCTCCATAAAATGCTTGACCCCATCCATAAGTCTGGTAAGGAGAGCATGAAGGATAAGCCGGCACAGGGGTAGGTCTCAACTGGTTGATCAAATTCTGAGTCTGTTGCTGAGTCAACGCGGAGGCTTGGTAAGCCGACCTTTCATCACGCAACTGATTGATCGTATTCTGCATCTCACGCATTTCCAATTGACAGAATTTATCATTAATCAAGGTTGTTTGAGCATCAATCTTAGCGCTCAAGATATTGAACTGCGTAGTAGCCTGCTCACGATTGTTTGTCAATCCTTGGTTGATGTTACTCTGAAGAACATTGGTTTGCTCTAACGTCCGTAATTGATTGTCAAAGCCTTGCTGCGTTATCATATTTTGAGTAGCGCACGTGCTTTGGTTGATCAAAGAACTCAAATTGCAGCAGCAAGAGCTAATTTGATTACCGATCTCACAACCTTGTTGCTGTACGGCGTTAATAACAGCCTGAGAGGTCATACCTACCTGACCAGCTACCTTATCGATAGCGCCTTGTACGTTACAGATAGCGCTTTGCAATTGAGTGGTAGTACAGTTCAAGGCGTTAGCGATCTGCTCGATAGCGCTTCTGTTACCTTGGATGGCCTGCATCAGCAACTCACGACCATAGTCGTTATTCAATTGAGCGGGAAGACCATTAGCGCAATTCTCACCACCGTTACCAAAACCATTGCCAAAGCCACGGCCGCCCCATAACCAGAACAGGACGATGATCCACAACCACCAACCGTTAGCCCCTCCGAACTGGTCTTGGTTGTTACGACCGTTCATCAACGCAGCGACTAAATTCGGATCCATCTTATTACCACCCAAAAGGCTGGTAAACATACCCGGAATCATAGATAATAAACCATTAGCGGCGCTACCGCTCCCGGAACCCATGCCGTCTAACAGCACGATTTTGTCTCCACTTGTACCCATGTCTATTTATTTTTGAATTAATAATAACCCCACCTGATAGTGGGCGTTACAAAGTTCAAAAATTAATAATCCTAGGATCGTGATATATGTCATCATCAAAGCACGTCATGTCATGCAATTGGTATTAATAAGAACCGGTACAAGACAAAAAATCCGGAACGTATCACTACGGCCCGGATTCATGCAAATCTATAAATTCAATGTTTCAATGCTCGAAAGAAAACGTCTCACGACGTCAAAGAGAGATTAACTACACGAAAAATCTCGCATCAACTTATTTGTATTAGCAGTGTATTCATTAACTATCTTGCTGGATGAGGGATTATCCTCTATCCTTGACAGGCGGTTATCGTCACTCCTTGCCGTAACATCACCCATCCTTCGTACCATATTTTCTTGATATGATGATGGATCGGAGTATATAAGATTATCAACGAACCTGTATATCGCACCATCAACCGTCTCACCTACCTTCTCATATAAGCCGGATTGGAATGACACGAAATCATCATACCTCTCACGAGCCAAGAACGAACCGTCCGGTCTCACCTCGACGCCGCCGTTGACCTCCCGGAGCAGGCCCGGATTCCTTTGGTACAGATACCTGTAAAACCCGGCATCCATCATCCTATCCTGACTATCCAGATAGAAAAGGTTTCTCATGCTACTGTCACCGGACTCGATAGCCACGTCAAACAGAAAATCCCTTACCTGACCTTCCGGCAACGACATCTCCATGCTTTTTAACGTACTTCTGTCATGGTGGTTCAAAGATACATTATAAAATCCATTAAAATCAAGGAAACGTAAGACATTATTATATAAATCCGATTTTTTTAACCTTTCCTTAATCTGGATCTTCCTCAACGAGGTACAGGATTTGATAAAATCCCGATCCTTTCCCTGCCTAGCCTCGTATCTCCTGAACTCCCGATCAATATCAACATCATCCATCTCAGGAGTCACGGGATGTTGGTATATTAATCTGGTAAGGATCATGTTCTCGGTATTCGAGGATGAGATGTTGGACATAACTAGCTTCTTTATGTTATCCTTGACCACGCCAATATCGGAACGGGAAGCCCCGGCGGGGACCACGCCAGCCGACAAGTACGAGGGTCGCTCTATCCCGATATTGGCCAACATCTCATAAGCCTGATCGGTGTCGGTTATCGGAGCCGTGTTATGGTACGTATTCCTACCCATATACAACATGCTCCTATCATACATATCGGAAGGGGATGTATTCCCGGATCTTACATACACCATCCTATCCCCAGTAGAATAAGTATCCTGAACCTCGTATATCGGATTCCCTTTTCCTGTTATCCTATCAAGATCGGAGATAAAGCTATCGTATACCGAATTGCCGGCCTGTATGGAAGACAACATGACGTCCAGCGACGCCATAAGATCACGGATATCCTCAGGTCTGGATATAACCATCTCATCGCTGATCGCCTCGCTTATATCAACGCCCATATCGGAAAGATCCATGGCTATGTCATATAGACGTCCGGCAACATCCTTGATGTCCTTAAAATCGTCCATATTGATCATTTCCCCAACCTTATCCCTTAGACCTTTCATGTCCTTAGGCATACTGATATACGGTATGGTGCTATTGGAATATGAGTCGGTAATCGTATTCCCATCCTGATCCCTGACCTCCATACGGGTCATATTACGATATGTGTCATACATCCGATCGGCGTAATCCTGATCCTCCTGATACCGGAGCGCCAAGGAAGGGTATGGGACTGAGGCGAAAGCCTGATCGAACTCCCGGCGGTCGCTGATACCGCCTACCGCCCTCATGATCGTATCCCTTACCTCCATTGGATTCAAGACTCTTCTCTTTCCCAATGAATCATACACATCCTCATATATCATATAATCATCACCAAGGCCTGATTCGGAGGACAAGAAATATGTATCCTTCTCATTGAGATCCCCCTCAGACATAAAATCGACAATCCTCCTCATCATATCCCTTACCCGCTCATACTCCAATCGGTTAGTCATGATATTATCAATCTCATCAGCATCATACATCCCGGATCGTTCAAGATTATATCTGTTGATGAATATATCACCGCCGGAAAGGAAGTTAGATACGATCATATCGTTAAGATCATTGATATTATCAACGCCCAGGGAAGTAATGGTATTATTGATATCCTTAACCTCGTCAGCCATGAAATTACCCACAGCATAATTCTTTTGTTTGATAAAGGACATGACATCATCATACCTAGGCTCCCCATTGCTATCTAAGCCGTATTCTGATGGCATGGACATCCAATCGCCAAAGAAAGACACGAAGTCGGGGGAGTAGGCCGTACCCCAGACCGATAAGGCCTGCTTCTGGTCGCCAAGCACCTCCATCGCCCTTTGGTATAATCCGGATGGTTGGTCGTTCGGGGCAAGGACATTATCTACCCTACCCTCCTTATTTTTTATAACATAACAAGATCTACCCATTACTAAATCGTTTTGTTACAAAGATATAAAATCCCATCTACTCTCACGAGCGGACGGGATACCAAAATAACAACATAATAACAAACCTTATGTTTCTACTGAAAAGTACAAATCATTTTGCCGATCCTCACGGACAGGCAAAAGCTCAATCCTAAATTACAAAAAAAATGGAATTTATCGTTTAGCGAAAATCTCCTATACGATCAAAATATCTTTTATTATTTTCTACAATATTAAAATCATGTTTTTTAATAATGTCTTCGACTTGATCTTTCCTTAAATGGAACCATTCTCTATCAATATTATATACACTATATTTAGAATGAAGAATAGACTCTATATCCTTATCTACATATGCTATCATGTGAAAATACACATTAGCAACCCTCAACGCTTTCTCTCTTGCACATATATCCTTAGATTTACCAATCTTTACAAGACCATTGTTTGCATCTAATCCAATATAAGTAAATTGCATCTTTTTATTATCACTACGTGATATTTCCCTTAATGAAGAAATAGCACACATTGTAAAATCGTATAAATCATAAATATCAAAACTCATACATCTAGGCATCATTCTACTCACAAACTCGGCCAATTTTCTATTAGCTTTCAATTTATTGGAAATAGTGAATTTAATGCTATCAATGTTACTATCCGTATTCAATATAGTTATATTATAAACAACGCCATTAAACATATGATCTATGCACATCTTATCAAGAATATATTCTCCATAGCCATATTTATATAATTCATCCTCATATTCTATAGCTGCCGATATAAAACGATTGTACAACATCAAGGTATAATCGAAATCAAAATCACTATGACCAAACAGCATTATCAATGCATAATGAATAAAATTACCATAATCGCTATCACTTGAAGTTATAGTGCAATCCTTGATAATTAAAACGTCATTATTATCAACATATTTAAGATCGTCTACAAAATTCCTTACAACAACATATAGTTCTTCTGAATATAATGGAGGATCAGTATATTTCAACTTTCTCTTTTGACAAAAATAATTCAAATCGTCATATAACTTCAAAATATGTTCTTTATCCATAATATAAAACAACAAGGACCATTGGCGTCCGTTATTCCACCAATAGCCCTCATCTATCGCCTACGCCTAGGCGAGTTAATATCTTCTTATGGCCCAATAACGGATGGACACCGCAAATATAAGACCTTATTTTGAAACTACAAACAAACAGGAGATATTTTTACAAAAAATGTAATCAGCCATATTCCTCTGTCATATATAAAGCGTAGCTATACCTATCCTCTATCATCTCCACCACCTTCTTGATATCAGATAAAGTTAGTTTCTCTATCTCCATATTCCTACTATCCATCCTGACAAAAGAGTTCTTGAACTCCTGCTCGGTTATGGCATCCAACCTAAATAGATTATATTTTATAAGTAACTGGGTTACGTCAAATATCAGGATATTAAGATCAATATCATCCTTCAACTCATCAAGAAGATCACGCATCATGACTTTGATAGCATCAGTATCAAGTTCCAGTTTATCGGCCTCCTTCATCAACTTCTTGATAATACCATTGTGCTCGATTATGATGTTAGCGTTATCATCATCGGTAGGTAGAAGGATATCCATCGTACATTTTATACCAACCTTATCACTAAGTCTTTTATTGAACTCAGTCATATAATCAAAAGCCTGATCCCTGCTTAAGGCGTATGTATGATCAAGCAACTGCTTTTGTCTGACCTTGACAAAATAGTTACTGGTGTATAACATCATCAAGACCTTCACTCGCTGGATGCGTAGGTCTTGCATGATCTTCCGATGTAAAAAAGAATCTAGTTGCATAATATAAAGAGTCCCCACCGGGGCCATCACACACCCGACAGGGACCAACTTTTAAATATCTTACTCGTCAGGTGATGGACTGACGCCGCAAAGATAAGTCAAGATATTTTATTTAGCAAGGATTTTCCGCCTCATTTTCTCCGGATACTACGTTACCGTCGGAAACCAAAGACTTGTCCTCGGCCGCCTTCGTAGGCGAAACGGAACCCGATTGGGAGCTGGACGGGTTGACGAACGGGGTCTCCGTATCCTCGAAGAACGTCTCATCCCTCCTAATACTCATCCTGAACTTAGGAGCTATGAAAGGATCGTTATTAAGATCAATGTTGATCGTAACGTCATTCATCAAAATATCCTCCTTAGTTCTGGAATCACCTATCCATCCTCTTACATCAGCGGTCATAGGCATCCTGCTAACCGCTTCCTTGACAGCTTCAAGCCGGCCTTTGATAACATCCACATCTCCCGCCAGCGGAATCATATATGTCTTATTATCCAACCCGGATCTGGCTATAGCGTTATTAAGATCCATTATATCATCAATACTTACGCCTCCGCCTAGACCCTCCGTAATCCTATCAGCCATCGATTCGATCATGGATGAAAATGACGATATATCCTGATTTTTCAATCTTACGGGGTACAGGTAATTTCTTCCATTTCCTGTCTTTATAGCTACGACCGGAATACGTGAATTTTTATAATCACCATACTTGTCCCTGACGATAGCCGTACAGAACGGGAATATATTATACTTAATATCATCCCTCATCGTAACCTCCCCATTCTCTATATATCCTACGCTCTCGACTTTACCAACCGTCTCGTTGGTAAAATCATTCTCGGATACCATCAACGTACCATTATCATCACTTACGCTAAAATTAGGTCTTCCCGGCAAAACACTGGTAACTGTACCTACGAACGGTATATCAATCTCGCCAGTAACAGATCCTATATTATCCCTATATAACTCAAAGGCCCTACTCCTTAAATCAGCGTTACTTCCTTTTGAATCCGGGTCATTGGCTTTCAGTACCGAGACGAAATTGCCGTCGCTATCCACGATCTTAATAACCATATTATCAACCAGCTCTCGGTAAGCCGACTTAGTCTCATCAGAATTAGGGTCAACGGCGTTAAGGCTATTGTATTTATCATACAATTCCTTGGTATATGGATCTGACATATCCATCTTAAACCTTACGATATTATCCTTACGGAGATTAGCTACGGCTTCCTGATTCACCGACTCGTTGTTAGATCCAAACGTATCACCCGTATAATAAGGGACAATAGATCCATCCTGCCCCTTGCGATACACCATGAACCAGATGGAGGTCGACAAGGCGGTTTGCCGCCCCAATATGACACCGGTAGCGTTCTCGAAAGCCTGAGCGTCATCCTCGCTAATCATCCATCTTGAGTGGTTATTCGACTCTATAACAGTAAATATGTCGGTTCCGTTGGTGAAATCCATCACCCTTCCATTATCAGTATCAGTGGCATCAGATCTTTTAAGCCCAAGACTGTCCATAAACCTATCAAGTCTCATTCCGCCAACCTCATAATACATGACCCCACCGATCTCTCTCTTCTGGGCCATCAACACCACCGGGTTCTGGGCGGCGTTAACTTCCGTCCTGCCGGTGGATGTCCCGGGTTCGCTCTCTGTGAGGACATCACCCATAGGTATGGATTTATCGTAATCCTTGACAGCTATACTTCCGTTATCATACAACCTCATCCATTCCACGAATTGAAGAAGAGGCCCATCGGAATAATTATTGATAATATCAATAGCCTCATTAAGCTTATCCTGATCAATCTCATTGCCATTGTCAGCCTCATTCATAAGATCATTATAAGTCTTTATAGCTTCTTTGATCTGATCCTGATCAAGACCATTGATATTCATATCTACAATATCATCAACAGCGTCCTTGATATTATCATAAATATTATCATGGATCTTCAATCTATCTATTATCGATCTAGCCTTATTGATCCTTGAAATAGGATTATCCCCAAACCCGTTAACTAGACTATCGACACGAGGCTTGTTATTATCATATATCTGTCTCTCCCTAGGAGATAAGACATCCTCATTACCGTTCCATATCTTTATAGCTATATTATTGATTCTATCGTCAGAAGGATTTATGATATCCTCATCATCAGGAACCCTCTCGACTATATTACCTTCATCGGTCTTAATCTCGTTCTCCATAGATCTGGCTATCATATGATTATATGTCTTGAACATAAATGCCTCATCCTCCCCTATAAGACCATCTTGGTAAGCCTTGTCTATAGCTTGGTCGTTGGCGTAAAGATCATTGGCATCAGGATTATCAGTATTCCTGAAATCATACTTGCTATCATCCTCCTCATAAGTCTTACCCCATACGTTCGATAATATCTTCATGAACCCGCGCTCCTGCGCCCGGATGAATCTTCTGTCACGCATACGACGAAGAGACTCGTTTATATTCTTATAAGCCACAAGATTATGACGATACTCACTAAGCAATGCCATAGCCTCCTTATAATTATCAACCCCACGGATAGATACGACGTTCTCAAAATCAGCTATAGTATCATAAGCCGCCATAAGATCAGCGGCACTGATCCTTGAATCATTTCTATTTAAGAACAACTTAGATATATCAGCCTCTGAGTTAATTAACGTAGTTAATTTCCTCTCCAATGCGATCCTATCCTCTGTTAATTTAAGAAGCCTATCATTCTCCTTGACCAACTTAGCCTTATCAGATTCAAGAGCGTCCTTCGACGCGACACTTTGTTGAAGCCTCAAGATATTCTTCTCCATCCTCTGTATATCATCCGTAAGCTTCCTGAGTTCTTCAAGATCCCTGCTCGAATCAGGATTAAGACGAGAATATATATCAAGAGCGGGGCCTATATCCGTATTGTATATCCTTCTTAACTGATTGGCAATATCGTTCAAATTATCCTTCGCCTCAAGGCCATTATAAGCCATATTGGAGATATAGGCGTTAAACGACCTATTGGATATACCATCGGTAAGGGAGTCGGCGAACCTATTGGCCATGGTAAAATTATCTACCTTCTTATTAAACTCACTGATAAGGTTGGACTTATACTCATTTACCTGCTCATCTGTCATATTCATATCGGAGGCTATATCGCTGTTAGGTATAGATTCGACTACCGTCCTGAAATTCTCCTTGGTATCATCCAGCATCCCCATCTCCGAATCATAACGGAGACGATTGAATACGGCGTCACTAAAATCCTTGTTTATGATCCTACCATCACTCTCGTACGATGTGTCTACGCCAGATAATTGAGCGTTAAGAGCCATACTGCCACGAATAGCACGGACAGCGGCCTCGGTCAAGGCGCCGGCATTGGCGTTGTAGGCCTCCACCATCCCCTTGTTCCGGGACATGTCTTGGCTCCATTCCTTTATACCTCCAAAGGTCTTTCCACCCATAACCGATCCGATAATCATACCGATGCCGATCTCCTTCCAGCCTTGACTAGACCCGTATGTTTCCTTGAACCCGTTCTTTATAGCCTCCATATAACCTATGTTCTGACGGATAGCCATAGGATTATATCTTGATTCCACCCAATCCTCCGCGGACTTGCTGGACACACCTTGAAGACCCTCCTCGAACAAACCCTCAGATACCGGTCGCTTGATGATATTAAACGTATTACCAGCTATTTTCTGCCATTTCTTTGGTGTTATAGCCCTTAGTGCACCGTTGTCCATTCTCTCGGCTCCTACGCCAAATATATTGCGTTTTATAAACTTGTCTACACCAAGCTCCATACCAAACATATCACCAAACATAGCTATGTTGGATAATGATAATATGCCGACATTTGCGGCGAATACGGCGTTAGCGGCATTGGCATTGTCAGCCCTGAACCTCATAAGCTCCTCATACGGGACTTCCCTCCCATAAGCGTTACGATAAGATTGCCTGAAGTTCTCCTCGGCCTCCATCAACATACTTCTGGCTTCCACTGAAGCTTCCCATGAGGTAGACGTACCAAGAAATAGGGCGGTATCCAGCCCCTTGCCTACCCTCTGCCCTATACGGGCGGCCCTAAGGTAAGCGCCGAATGCTTTCTTGGTGTCCGAAGCGGCCTTGCCTATCCTAGCTAAAGCCACCCCAGCCCTAGCTCCGGTACGAGCAAGGTTCATCAGGCCGGCCCCGGAATATACGGCGGATGATAACATGGCACCAGCGGTAAAAGCCAGACCCGACAGAAAGTCATTAGACCAGAAGTTAGCCGTAGTCATACTTTGAAGAAAGTTCATGTCCCGCTCCTCTCGATTATAATAATGAGCTAGACCATAATCCATCTTCTTATCCTGATCATCTAACCATCTAGTGAAATCATTATCAAAAACAGCATTGAAATTACCTTTGGATACTCCGGCATAAATACCATAAAAAGGCTGGATAACGCCTCCTAATCCGTACAAGGCGGTTTTTCCGGCAAGCTTACCCAATCCTCTCATCCACTTCTCAGTCCTACTCTGGGTTTTTGATAGACGTGTATCATTATCTACACCGGGTATATAAGACTCGTATTTGGGTATCCACGTTCCACTACTTAATCGATACCTTGAATCCTCTAACGATATCTCCGGTCCAGTAAGATTAAACCTACCCTTATAGCTCTGATCAGACGCCATATACCCCAAAGGGGACATATGCTTCATGTTATCATAATAATTAGTCTTTACCGTATTCTTGATCCTCTCTGATAATGACGGTATCTGGGACTTTGATCTCTCGGAAGCAGAATACGGATCCAATACCGGAGGTAAGTCACGATCCGGTATATTATAGGGATCCGATCCAACAGCCTTTATATTATCCACGCTCATAGTAGGATACCCGTATTTGTTGGCAAGATCCCTTCCACTGGGAGCGTTATTATTGGTTTCCACTATTTCCATTATTTCCACTATTTCCGTTATTCCTGTTTCTTATCTCCTGATCGATCATACTAGCTATAGGCGAGATGAAGCTTTCAAAATCATCAGTAGTAGATCTACCTTCACTTCTCCAATATACCTCATTCTCCTTGCTAAGTATCTGTTGCCATGCCATGACCAAATAATATTGAGGGCTGAAATCAATTTTTCTAGCTACCTCATCAGCATAATTAACGCCATCCAGATCAATTGAGTATAATGGAGTACCGCCATCCCTTGCTCCTCCCTTGCTGTATATATCAACATTTATCCCAGAGGAACCATTATTATACTTATATCCGGAAGCCCTTAACTCATACATAGAAGCGTTATCAAATAACACATCGGTAGCGATCATCATCTGATTCTTCCTGATATTACCGTCATTTATATTCGTGAACATATCTATATAAGGCATTGTCATATCCTTAGCTCCGCTGGCATAAGCCACAGGAGCTACCTGCAATGCCTTGGCCATCTTCCCATAAGCGTTATCGCTTGAATTGGCAAACGATATAGATACAACACCAGAGTCGTAGGTCTCGGATGGGATACTTACATCCTCCTTATAAAAAGTAAGGTCATTGGCGGCTAGATCTGCCTCACTTACCTCAACAACAGATCTTCCATTACCTCCATTATTACCAATGATCTGATAATTGCCATCACCTATAGGAGATATAGTAAACGTTATCTTCTTATTGGCATTATCCTCATCCTTGGGGATAAAACCACCACCACGAGTGAATAGATCACTAATCTTTATATAATCATACTCAGCTTTGCTTTTAGACGGATAATCACCAGAGAAGATATACTCACGCTCAGCGTACTCATGACGATATTGTCTTAGATAATCCTCACCGGCACGTTTAGCGTCATCAGCGATCCTACCTAGATCACCACGACTCCATTTATGTCTTAACAAATCGTTTCTTTCCCTATACGCTCCATTATATAAAGCGGTAGCGACACCAATCGCTCTATTATCTCCAGCAAATCTATCCTCTATCGCCTTGACGTGTATATTCCTATTAGCACCAGACACAACAAGAGACATTATAGATTCAATATCATCAAGCGAGAAGGATGTTCCCATAAGATTATTTATCTTATTCAGTAGGACACTAGATTGACCTGAATCTACCGATATAGATGGCGCTTCCCCTTCAACGGGACTATTAACAACATTTATATTATCATTCAATAAAGAACTATAAGCTGACAGTTTAGCCCAATCGTTTAACGTTATATCGTTTATACCATTTATATCAAAAACCTTATCGCCATTGTTATTAATATCTCCAAGATTGAATGTGCCGAATCCATAACTAATATCTATACCTGATCCACTATCCGATCTAGCTTCTCTCTGAATTATAGTATCAATACCATCCAAAACAGCATTGCTCGCCTTATTGAATCCATCATTGATCTTATTATACTTATCTCTTTGAGTATTTAGCCCAAGAAGCTTTATATAACTATCCTTGCCATTATAATCAAGAAGCGTATTCGTAGATCCACCATTAGCCTTGAAATATGTCATGATGATCTGGTCTTTATCCATATCCTTGACCACGTTACTATTCTCAGGATCAGACGCCCATGCGTCGATCTTCTTTCTAGCGTCATCTGATAGTGATTTAACGAAATTATCCATGCCAGTAGTCACCGCCCTCTCGTTAGCTATGAACCCGTTCATGAACTCATCGCTTATATTTACGTCCTCAAGGTTAGCGCTCTTAGTAACCACGGTAGGTCCTGTCATATCATCGTCTCCACCACCATTCTCTGATTTACCCGATTTGCCAGCTCTCATCAACGCAGCTTTCTCCATAGCCAGATTATGTCTCTTTGTCTCATTGAACTTAGCCCTCTCCATCATCTGTTGATTAGCCTTGAAATAATAATCATCAACGCCCAACGTCTCATATGAGTTATTATAAGACCATCTCAATCCGACACCACGAAGGAACTGCTGCCGCACCATAAACATGCCGGCCCGCTCTGGACTGTAGTTGTCGCCGATAACGCCCTCAGCCTCCTCCACGAAATCATTTTTCTGCTTGGTGATATCTGCCAGTTCCGACTCCAATTTAGCTTTCTTTATCTTATCATTACCTACCCCTTTTAGTTTGGCACGTATAGATTCTTCCTTGGTGCTAAAATCATCAATATATCCTTTAAGAAAATCAGAGGTGCTTTGGACGTTAAATAAATCAGGGTTTGTCCTAGCCATATATCTTCCCTCTAACTGCATCTGGGCCTTACCGTTCTCAGATATGGAAGCCATAGCTATATCCCTGGCCTGAGCGTAGCTCATTTCATCTATGTACATCTCACGCATCTCCCCCGTCCTGTTACCATTGGCGTCAACTACCGGCACATTGACTTTCTTCCCCTTGTTAAGGGAGATGAAGTTCTTCATCTTCTCATCAATCTCAGCGTGATAATCCGTATAAGGAGTATAATGTATAGGATTAAGACGTGTACCTACCTGACCGTCATTCATCCACGCAACAGCGTCAGCGAAAGCCTCAGCCTCATTGATAGGGCTATACATCTTAGGGTTATTAAGCTTCATATCCTCCATCTTCTCGCTGAAATTACGGATCTCCCTAGTGCCGGCAATGGCGTTCAGCACACGAGTATCCAAAGCCTCACCAAGACGGGATTGTATGCTTCTGGCTATACCATCAGAAGCTAGATTGGATTTACGATACACGTTATTCACGTCCTGTATCAACCCATTCAACTTATTTTGAAGATACTCCCGATCCTGAGGCTTTATAATATCAGAATTGATAATATAATCAGCGTACTCGTTAATAGCTTGCCGATTCGTATCTATCTTCTGCTGCATGTATCCCATACCCTGCATCATGACATCCATGTTGTAGGGCGATACGTACTTACCGTAATTCCTTAATATACTGTATTGTGACGCCATCTTTTATCCTTTCTTGCCTTTAGTTACTTCCTGAGCAGGATATAATCTCCTATAACTCAATATATCTCCTTGAGGATCAGCGATTAATTGTCCATTGGGACCAATCTTTACATCCCCAAATATAGACCTTAATGTATTCATGGTCGTAGCCGTATTCCACTTCTGCTGGATCTCGTCATTTACGCTATCGAAATACCTGGCCCAGTTCTCGTCATTTATAGCCAATCCCTGCAATATACGTTGCTGGTAAGCTTGACGTTGGGCTATATTCTTATCGTACGTATTAGCCCATGACTGAGCATTGACATTATCAGCCCAAGTCCTTTGAGCCACGTTCCCTTGTTCTACCTCATTTATATACTTACCTATATTGGAACTTAATATCGCCTGTAGGTTGGATGATAAAGCCCCTCTCTGGGAATCCGGGACATTACCCATCTGATCCAATTGTGATTGGAAAGCACGATTGGCCTCAACCATATACTGATCAGCCGATCTCAACACCGGATCCACGGTAGGAGCGTAATGCCTTTCCAGACCTTCCGTTGTCACGGCTCCCGGAGTCATCCTGAACACCTCAGGAAAGTCAAGACCGCCACCCACTATATTCCTGCCTCCATTGCCGCTGTTCAACTTACCGGCATTTGTATTGGTCTTAGGGAGTGTATTGGGATCAATCAGCTCAGGCATATCCAGTTTAACATCAGGTTCCTCCACATCACCTATATCCATAGGACCGGGAGCCACCTTATGAGGATCAAGTATAAAATCAAGACCTTCCATTCCTTTCATGGATCTCAATGCCTGCATCTTAAGCATATCCTCGCCAAGTATCTTATTAACGACATCCTTGTTCTTGTCAGAGAATAGTTGGCTAAAATGAGTGATACCAGCATCATTAAGAGCCTTATGCTGTTCCTCTGTAACAACATCTAGACCGATCATAGGGCGAGATGAGGAGTATTGACCAAACTTGTTGTCTCTCATCCTATCATGATATGCGGCTTTCTTATCTTCCGGGTAATTACCTTGGCTATCCTCGCCTCCAAAGGAAACGAGTGTCGTATAATCCCGAAGCGCCTCTGCGTTGGCGATGATCGGGTTCTCCGCCGTGGCCAAGCCCATCCACCCACCAGTAGTGCTGTATATAGCATCCTGAAGAGCCTTGGCGGCAGTAGCCTTCGGAGCGCTCATATAAGCATCATAAGCCAAAGGCATGAACGTCTTATAATACTCCAGTCTCTCATCGGTATTAATACCGCCATAAGAGCCATCCTGACCCTGACGCTGATACCCAAACGTGTTATCCTTATTATTGTACTTGTTCTCTACGGGACGGAAAGTAAGTAGGTAATCGAATAAAGAACTACCACCTTTCTCCATCTTATGACGAATACCAGCCACTTTCTTAAGCAATTCTTTCTTAGCATCGGCTATATCCTCCTCCGTAAGACCGTATTCTTTCATGGATCTGGATATGATGTTATCTATCTCACCACCCTTAGCGAAATACGTATCCTCATCCTTCTTCATCTTCCGGTCTTCCTGCTCTTTGTATATGACATTAGCGAAGTCCGTAAATCTTCCCTCTAATCCATTAACGGTATCGTTGCTATCATTTATAGCCTTTGACAATACGGAGGCGTTTAAACGCCTTGTATTCTCATCATCTATCTTATCGTTTTTCTTCAGCTTCTCCAGCGCCTTTTTCTGATCATCGTAAGCCGATTTAAGACCGATCTTAGCCTTATACCTGTCCATTAACGTAGCATACGTATCCTTAGGCGTGGCTTTGATCCCATACGTATCTCTGATGTATTTAGCGAAATCCGGCTCTATGGTTGTGTCGTCGGTAATAACCTTCGTTCCCTGCTCCAAGGAAACGGGGGTTCCACCATCGGCGTGCTTCTGCCCCATAGCCTCCATCGGCGCCTCTCCGGGCTGCGTCACGTACTCACCCTTCTCGACCTCTACGTTGGCTTGATCTTCCATCGACTTAGGTAACGGATACAGGTACTCACCGGTAAGGCTTCCGCTATCGAACCTATTATTAGGTCCTAGATAAACACCCCCACCATCCTTGTACTGCATCTGGGATTGCCTTCTTTGTCTGGCCTCACGCTCCTGAGCTAACCTGATATTGGTACGAGTACCTTTCTCTGACGCTATCCCAGAAACCACGTTACGAGCCAACCCCATGATACCACTAATTCCTGAGGCTATGGTGGTTATCGTATTAGCTGTTTTAGCCCCAGTGGATAAATCACCATATCCCTCGCTTCTCATACGCCCTATACCACGCCCCATCTGGGTAAACCTAGATCCTATATCATCAGCGCCATAGTAAGGGATGGTGGTAAAATCAAAAACATCCGTACTACCAGACTTATCAACCTTCTTATTACTGTCAACCAAAGCGCTCAAATCACTTGTATCAATGGTATTAATATCAGGCTGCTGAATATCAAATCCTATCTGGGTAGACGAAACCAAAGGCTCCACTCCAATACCCTGAAGACCAACAACATTACCGGGCATAATAGGGGTGACTTCCCCGGCCTCTTGATATTTAGGTATCTTCCTCTTGATTACATACTTGCTCATATCAAATTAATTTCGTTCTGACACAAAGATAGTTTAAAAAAAATAGAGACTCATCATTTCACAACGATGAGTCTCTCAGCAAATGCTATTATTATGGTACAGAATTAAATTCTTTTTATGAATAATGATCCTATGGCCTTAACTAAGTCATATAGACCAGCTCCCGAAGCGCCAGCGGCCGCTCCATATAATAGCGCCTCCCACCATTCACTACCAATCAACAATGGCGATACTTTCAAAGCCCATACTAATACACAGACCACCATACCTATGACTATAGCCGAAACCACCTTAGCCCATTTATGGGTGTCAATATACGGCACAACCTTAGCCAATTGAGTGGCTAACATAGTAATAAGAGCCGCAATTCCAGTAAAAGTAGTCAAGTCAATCGTAATAGATCCCCCTGGCTGGATTACCTCTTGAGCCATTAACGCCATTGGCGCCAATAGCATAACTAATAGAAACAATAACTTCTTCATATCAAAAACGTTTAATTACTTCACAAATATAGCATTAATTCTGGGTTCTGCTCATACCCTTTATATTCAGCATCAACCCCGGTATCATATTAAGCACCAACTGCCTTTTCGCCTGTTCCTTACGCATACGCTCGGCCTCCGCTATCTGCGCCTCTGATTGAGGATCATTCTTAATATTATTAGCGATGTCCTCTATAGCTTTCTTGTTAGCGCCGGATTGAGCTAGCATCTTATATAACAGGTCTTGACCTTCCTTCTCCCACCAGCTATCCATGGAAGGGCGGGAAGCCAAAGAAGGATCGGCAGGGGCTACCGTCTCAGGGATAGGCTGCTGACCTCCGTCCCCCGTGCCCGAATCCCGCTGCCCGAACTCGTATCTCATTGGCTCGTTCTCCGGGACACCGTATCTGTTGGAGAACATATCGGCGAACTCAAACCGCTTCTCGTTTCTTAATGTCGATCCAAGGGGTCTTCCGTATCCTTGATTCCATGCCACGGTAGCGTCCTTATAATTCGTGGCGTTATCAAAATCAGCCTTCGAATACATATAGTAATTATAAACATTGCCTTGAGCGTCCTTATCAAAGAACTTGCCTTGGTTCATGTAGTTCCAGCCTAGCCCCGGTACACGACCTTGATACTCATCCACAAGATAATCCAACTGCTGTGTCAAAGTCGGTTTCTTACCATACCTACGCTGTAGCTCTTTATTCCTCGGACCAAGCCATTGCTGGATACCAAAGTCACCGGCGGCTCCTAGGGCTTCGGTGTCCCCTCCGGACTCGGCGGCGATGTTGGCGAGGATGCCTACCGCTTGCGTTTGTGGTATTCCCTTCTTTTCTGTCAGATAGTCCCATATCTCATCATACACAACCATCTTGTTGTTGTCCGATCTACCGGGATCAACAACATATTTGCCTTCCCCATATCCTTTATCAGTATCTACAGGTCCACCATCCTCTTTCTTGTCTTTCTCATCATCGGCCAATGTAGTGGATATCAACCCTATATAATAATCAAGATCCCTATGAATATTATCCGCTACTTTCTTGGCCGCGCTTTCAAACCTCTCCTTATCCTCCTCGTCAGGTATCCTTCTCCTTATACCCCTCAATGTCTTCCCAAGATATTTAGTAAATATCTCATTAGGGATGCTGGCATAATCGTCCAACTTATCAAATACCTTTCCATAGATGCTAGACTCCCATGGATTGGTAAATACATCTTTACCTACCAACCCCATCTTATAAGACGGGGACAACCTCATAGGAACACCTCCAGTAAGGACATCAAATTCTGGATGGACGTCTTCCAGCGGCCTATCATTGAGTTGCCCATAATATTGAGGGGACTGACCGGATATAACGCGATCAAGATCCGACCTGTACATTTTTCTGGCTATATCCTCTACAGGACCTCCCTCCGCATACTCATCGAAACTCTTGAAATAATTCTTATAATTACCCGTCAACCACTCCGCTTCCCGCTCAGAATCCACCATAATAGTGTCGCCGTCAGCGATGGCACTTTCAAGAGCGTCCCACTCACCCCTATTATTCTTAGGATCAGTGAAGTCGTATAACTCACCATCTATCTCCCTGACCGAAGGATATATCACATACCGACCATCCACGCCAGCGTAGCCAAGCTTATGCGTGGCGACATTCCCATCGACCTCCCAGTCAGGTATGGTTTTCCTTTTCTCATCCCTTAACCTCCTGGCGAAATTGGCATCGCTGCTCTTGATGAGGGTTATAAGTTTATCCTTGTCAATCTCACCTCCATCCTGTTTCTCCTCTATCTTCTCTCCCCAAAGACCGTATTTCTCCCTAGGCCAGATACCGTCTATGGCATCCACATAACCAACGGGATGCTCCCCGTCCAGACGCCGGTTCCGCCGCTCGTCCGCAGGGTACAGAGCGTTGGCCAACGGCTGCGTGATATGACCCAACCCCTTATCTTTGGATCTCGACATAGCGTCCACCACAGTCTGATATATAGGTCTTAATTTCTCAGGCAAATATAACCCCGCCTCATCAACCAGCTCGCCTATCTTCTTATTTATACCCCTAATGCTGAAATTATAATTACCCATGCCATTATTCAACGGAGACAACGCACCTCTTATCCCATTCATACCTTTAACTGCGGCTCCTCCGCTAAGGACATCAAACTCCGGGGATACGTTCTTTAAAGGACCATCATTCATACCCCTAAAATACATGGGACGCTCACCTCTTACAACACGATCAAGATCTTCCTTATACAAATCCTTTATCCATGAAGGAATCTTCTCCGGTCTATTTTTCTTAGCCATAAATCACGTTTTTCCACAAATATACGCACAATCAAACGGATATTAAAACACGAGACGGGAACATGATCCACATCACATACCCGCCCATGATATCAACATAAGACCAAACCCCGCCCCATTGAGGGCGCTAGCGTGTCAACTAGCCATTCTCCCAATCCAGAAAATCACCGTCCACTCGCTCCTTCAATGACTTCCTGTCATTCAGAAATACCTTATAGGACTCGATGTAAGACGAGTCAAGTATGCCTAACTTGGCGGCGTTATAGTCGTTCAGCATCTTCTGCTCAACACCGCTACCCCATAGGGCGTCGATACAGGCCTCCAATATCTTGTTGGCCGTCAACGCTGGCCATACCCTGACCTCGTTGTAACTATAGGAGATCACGGGGGCCATATCGTCACCCATCTCCCTTGTCTCCTCTCTAACGTCCCACCGGTAAAGGTAGGATCCGTCACCGTCCTTTTCCATAGTGATCGGTATAGTGTCGCTATATGTTCTTTTCATGTCTTGTTATTTAATCGTTATACAAAAAAATTCCCGACGTGAGACGTGCGGCTACGCCGACGTTTTACGAAATTCGGGGAAAAAGCAAAGGCGCGAACCGAAGTATTTAGCCGCAGCGGAAGACGCATCATGCGTATTTATGTAAGCAAGGCCCGAATTCTGCCCAATGTCCGCAGAACCGCCAACCAGCACCGTCTGCATGCGGTTAGCTGATGTATAGGTGTAATAGTAGTCACACCAGTAGGTAGAGGAGCTACCGCCGACCTCCGTGGCCACTATATCGCCATCTTCTCCAAGCAACATCTTCTTGGCATAACCATCTGTACGGCAGATATTGCCTTTCTTGTCATAGCCGGTGTAAGAGGTGTCGCTGAAATTCGACGGGTCATCGGTAGTCCATAAGATAGACAATCCGGAATCACCCGTGGTGACTTGTATGTTGGCCCCATCGGTGTATTTCCAGATATGGCCGAACGGATTCTCTATACCACGATACCTGTTAGCCATCAATGTGGCATGAGTACCGCCGGAAGCGTTCTTCACCACATATGCCTTCTCTCCCGAGCCGTTCCCGAACTCGTTGGTATAGCCGCATGGGATAAGGGGGTTGGCGTTGTTGAAGTTAGTCCAATCCGTCATTTGCGTCGGTCCCGGCCCTAGGCCGCCTTGTGCGAAACCGTTAGCGTCCTTCTGGGCGTTGAAAGGCTTCTGGCTGTCCAGCGTGGCGTACTCGACGGCGAATAGCCAGAACAGGATCTTGTGGGCGTTGTAGGTGTACATTTCCCATCCGCTGCCTCTTTTCCTCGCGGCTTGTCGGAATTGGTCTCGGGTGAGGTTGGTGACGGGACGGCCTAGCAAGGAACGGTAGGTGCCGTCCCAATCAGAAGTATTATCCCCTCCTCTTAAGTTATTTAAACTACTATTTCCATCAGAATATGCATATAAATTTTCTGACCATAGTTTTCCTTCACTTCTTGAAATACATGCTTCATAAGTAGAGATATAAAATTTATCTATATGATTATATCCGGGTAATGGAATTTCTGATAGCATCATTCTAAACTTTGTACCATTAGTATATAATTTGTACCAATGCTCAGGGATTTCTGTCATAATACTTCCATCCAGTCTTTGAACCATACCACTAACAGAAGCAGCAGTAACCGCACCTAACCTATCAACTTCACACATTCTCATCTTACTTTGGATAGGTAGTTCTCTATGTAATTGCATATTACCTACTCTAACTCCATCAGGACTAGATGATGCAGTATCCCATTCAACACCATATGCGTATCTTTCTTCTAGATCTGGTATATCCTCCCAAGCTGGAGACCACTCGGTCGAAATGTCACCATATTCAAGTTTAATCTTATGGATGGTGGAAACACTAGTATTATTTCCGGGAGCCGCATATATCCTTATCGTCGTGTTATCTGAACTACCAGCTATCCAATTCCAAGTAACATTACATCTTCCATTAACAAAATCTTCTTTTTTAAGAGTAACCCTTTGATTTGTTATACCATCTGAAGCATAAACTTGAAAATATGTCTTATCCCCGCCTAATTCTCCCCATATAGTCAACGTGACTTGAGTTCCCTCTGGTATCTGTTCCGCCAACCAATAATTAGCGATATTGTAATTCGAGTTGCTAACCTCCTTCCCTGATCCCAGCAACAGGTTCCTGCCGTACACGGGCAGCTTGCGGTACTTGCCATCATCCATTAAAGATTTAGTACCATCACCTGTAGTATGTATTGTTAACTGCTTAGTATTACTCCCAGAAGGACCACTTGTTAGATTTGTAAATACATCAATTCCATCATTTACTGGTATTAAATAATTCATACCAGAAGTTATAGCAACAGTTAAATTTTGATATATAGAGATTTGTATAGAAGAGTTCTGTAATATTCCCGCATCCTGTTTTATATAAAGCCAAATAGAATTATCATCATTAACATTATACCCACCAAAAATACTTGATATGTATACTCCATTATCTCTGACTGGAAATATATTAACAGCATTGCTTGGAAGTTTCTCTAATAATTTATTATAATTTTCCTGAGATATAGATAGGTTACCACTTGATGATATCTCCATAACAATGTCAAACACTGTGTAATCTGGTTTGACTACCACATCCTTCCACGTGCCATCTCCACAAAGAAACCTACCCTCATCTCCCTTCGCCGGAGCCGGCACCAATCCCGCAGCGCCAGCCCCGGACGCCGTGGCGCCAACCATATCCTTGACCTTATCAAGTCTACTGTCTATTTGACCTCCATTGTACTTACCAATAAAATCTTCCATATCGTTTTAATATACAAGGAAGAGGCGGCAAATACCCCCCCCCCTCCATATGTTAATAAATTAATAAACTTTCTCATCATTGCTGAACCAATGAACTATCATCTTGAACCGGCTCTCGATGTCGTTCACGAATCTAGCCAAGAACCAATCGCCACGGAGACGATCGCGCCACCTCCGGTGATAATCGACAGCCCTGGGGTCGATCTCACGGCCAATATCGTTCACGTCCTTAACCCATACCGGTAGGTTATTAGTATCGTCCTTAACCTCGTTGAAGTAGTCGTTGATGTTGATCTTCTGATCCACTTCCGTCACCAGTATCTCACGGCTATCGTCATTGGTTACAGGATACCTTAACCGCTGGCTCATATCGTTCTTGTCGGCGATAACCATCCTAAGCTCTCCACTGTTGTTGGTATCATTATAAAACCATGCCTTATTAAATCCAGTTGTTCTTCTAACCTGATAATTAACCTCGTCCTGATACCTTCTGGCATCCATCCGATATTGGTAGTTCGTGAGGATCTTATTCACATACTGCTCACGGACAGGTACCTCTATGACGAACGGATATAACTTACCGTAGAATACTTGATAAGATTGGTTGGTTAGACCATGCGACCATAATCCTATCTCACGATCGTCGTTAGAGTAATTCTTACCAGACTGGAAATAATGCTGGTGCTCGATATAATAGTCAGGGGTGTAGGACAAATATGATTTCCACTCACCCTTCAGGCAGTTATACCCAACGGTGAACGAGACGTCCGTGAAATGGCTGGTGTCCTGCAACTCCACCGCCTGTCCGTTCCTGTAGAACCGGCCGCCACGGAATTGGTACTCGCTCGGATTCCCTACCGGTATATAATCTTTCTTGGTTATCAGAACCCTCTTAAACCTATTATCCCAACCCATGGATAGCCCTATACCAAAGAACTTGTTATCGATATCATAATAAGACAACTCAGCGTCCGTATCAGCGTTATATATCCGGCTACGGATGATCTTCATCTGAAGATGCTCCTTAAACCAATTTCTAAGCCCCGGTGTGACCTCCGTAAGATTCCTACCATTAGAATCTACCTTAAACACCTGACCACGCCTTAAATCGACCCAAAAATGCCCAAACTCGCAACTGATCATATCCCGACTCTGGGTCCCGGAATATCCTAACGTCGTATTATTATACTCAATGCCACGAGAGGCGAAAAGCCCACCTGTCCCTAGCTCGCTATTCTCCGGGGATATTCTTTCTGCCAGCACGTCTATAGCGTTATATAGTCCTACCTGATTCTCGAAGCGAGCTAGTATTTGATCCGACTCTATTCCCTTCATGCTTATAAGCTTTCCGAACGAGGTCTTGAACTCATGGTAATCCATAGGCTTGTACGACAGCCAAGGATCGGTCATGCCGTTCTCCGACACGTCGGCGGTGCTCCATATGACGCCGTTGGGTCTTTGGTAAGCGCAGTCCCAAAAATTGCTATCATACGTCTCTGGTAATGACCTTCCGCCTAGCGTAAAACGATTCTTATACACAGGACTTATCTTAAACACATTATCCCTTGATATAGGGACATTACGCTCCTGAGTCCATGATATATAATCCCCTACCTCCGGATAGAACCCCTCGTAAGGCTCAGGCCCGGCTATACGGAAATTGCAATTGATCTCAGACTCCACAAGAAACTGAGGTATGCCATAGAAGTATAGGAAGAAACGACCGCTAAGATACATATCTCCGGTCTTGCAAACCATCTCATAAGCGCTCTTCCGGCTAGGGAAAGAGTATAGCGATCCGGTATCCGTATCGGTCTTATTAAGATAATCCTCCCCGGTATCGTAATTAACGAAATAACGGGGATACCCGATGTTCCGATAATCATAATAAGGGAATGGTATCATGTCCCCCTGACCGAACTGAGTCAAATAAAACATAGGCATCTTCCTCTTAAGCGAGAATCTTGATATAAATACATCACCTCCAAAAACAGGTTTACGCTTATCCTTATCCATCAACCCGCAACCGCCTAACGATACCCACCTGATATCCTCTATCTGCCCGTATTGAGCCGGAGAATATTTCTTTATCCTCATATAGGGGCAGGATACGAAAGATTCACGTGTCATAAAATGAGGCGTCATACCAGCCACCTCATCGTTACGAATATTACACTCATCCTGAATACGGCTGGTATCGTAACTTGAAACCAACTCCGGATATTCAAGCATATACTTATCCATACCAAATGACATGAACAATGAATGCTCACGATCGAGGTTGTTTATGATAATAGGCTTACCGCCTACGGTCTCCCCTTGCGAAGAGATATCTGTTACCGGATATAACCCGCTCTTGATATATTTAGCCGTTGACAATCCACGTAACTCTGACTCCCCTATTTTTTGGTAAAATAAATTATAATGAGCGACAGAAGTATAGTAATAAGCATAGTTCCGTCTAGGTCCCCTATCTATCAATGCCGTTAACCACTGATACCTATACTTGCCTATATCCACCACGGACTGGGCTGTGGCCTTGGCGATACCTGTAGCCAGACGGATAGCCGTCAGCGCTATGCCGACAGGGTTGGCTAAAAAGAACACACCTCCACCGACATATTGCTGTGAAGCCGACTGATATGTATACTCAGCTATAGCGGATATTAAATTAGCCATAGCCTCCACCGTAGCCAATGATGTTGCCATACTGTAAGCCTTACTCCCTAATATCGTCCATTTAGGATGATCCTCCACCTCCCTGAATATACCTGAGGATTTACCTAATTGATAACCATCAACAAGGCACTCGGTGGGAGCGTCAGGCTTGTTAAAGGCAATATCAGGGCTTAAGAATGAATACCAGATATTACCCTTCCTGTTAAACGGATGCGTTATAAATTTCTCACGATTAATATCCTTATAGATATACATATCATCAGACAAATCGTTGTAAGGGTAATTAGGATAAAGGTTAGCCGATCCGTCGGGATCATCGTACTTAAACATATCATAAGCCAGACCGGTCCCGATAACGCTCTTATCCAACGTCCTATCGCCCCTATACAACTCATATCCTATTATAGAATCTCTTCTAGCCTTATCTATAAGACCGTTCTCTACCGCTATATCCAGAAACTCATTAACGATATCGTCATCAAGCATCACCCCCATAGGATAAATATAGGAGTCAACTCCATATTGACCGGTCAGTTGAGACGGATTACCCATGAAAGGAGCGACAGAGTTATCCGGAAACTTGTAATGACGTATAGGTCTCTGACAAAACGTGGTTGACGTATTGGGGTACTCAGCGTTATCCCCATTACCGGTGAAATAAGACTTACCCCCAACTGATTTAGGAGACCCATAGTATTTCGTCAAAGAATCTATTATGTCCTTCCTCTTTGATCCTCCCGATGATATCCCGATCTTACTTGAATCATACAACTCAAAATTAGCCGGGTACTTATTAGTAGACTCCCAATATCCGAAATCACCATACTGATATGGCCTGGGAGCGCAGTCAGCGGGTTTATCCCCACATGAGACACATTTCGCCTCATAGGTAACAAATCTCCTTAATTTCAATTCTTTCGTGAAGAAGAACACGTATTTCACCTCCAGTGGCCGAATGCCAAAACAGAACGGGGCGGGGAAGATGGCGGTGCCGGCCGTATAGAATCCGGCAAGCTCCTTCATATCCCGCCTCATGGCGAAACCGGTGAAGAACACGCATACCGCAGGCTCGATGCAAACATATATCTTATGGAAAGTAGTCTTGTCATCATTCCAGAACAAGTACTTTGGCATCATAAATATCTTATGATCCACGTAATTCACTATAACACCTTTCTTGGCATCATTAGCCAAAGGATTAGGAGCCACGGTACCTTCCTTGTCCGAGAAAAACGTTATACGAACCTTATTGTATGATGATGAGTCGCCGATCGGATAATTATAGTTACCCATCATCTCTATGTACATAATACCGTTATCAGGATCGGATAAACCACTTATGTATTTCTCGTAATCCAACTCCACCCATCTGGCGTATGAGGATACATGTGGATAGAACTTGAAATAAGTCAAGTTGCTTCTGCCGAACCAATTGGTCTTGGCATCAATATCATTCTGCACAGACACACGATCTTCCCAGTCAGTAGTTATACCGGTATTAAACTTAGAGTTATCACCATCACCAAAAAGACACATGGCATTCTCGATACCAAACTGACTCTCGTATTGGGGGAAGTATTTTTCCATCGTATCCATCAACTTATCAAGCATCGTCTCTGTATGATGCTTACCTTCCCATCCGTCATGTTGAAACAAATACGTGCACTTACCCAATGACCTACCTCCTTGGAATGTAGGAAGTTGAACATCATTAATAGTAGGATTCACGTAAGGATCACCTACCGAACAGCCATTAGCACATATACCCTCATCATATAACTGCCGGACATTAGACATATCCTGACACAAGACCAAAGCGGAGGAGTCTATATCAGACGGGAATTTATCCTCATCCTGACCATCCAGCCATTCTTGAACCAGATCTATGATATTCTTACCTCCACTGGAGTAATTATCGAAATCACACAATATAGAGAACTTCCTTTGTGACTCGGCGTTACTTTGTATTAAGGTGGTTGGCTCGGTCTCCGTATAATCACTAGCCAGCTTATACGTAAAATCAATCCTAGAATCCACCAAAGAGTTTTTATCCAATATAGTCCTGGTCTCTATTCTCTCGATATCATCACATCCATTAGGGAAATCGGGAGCCTTTATACCGTCTTGATCCTCTGGCAATGATATAGCAGCGCATAACTCGTCGGTAATACCTACATTAGATTCTATGATATCACACAGGTTCTCTATATTATCAGCGATATAATCAATAGCATCATCTACCGTAACATCTTCCCCCATCGTGTTGATAACGAATTGGGTCTCTCCTACCGTGGCATATTCCTGCTCTACATATCTGAGCTGCTTGACATCTAGCTGATTCTTGCATTCTCCTCCAAAATCATCAAATCCCCAAGACGGGTCGTTTATGATCTTTGCCGTATTCTTAAACTGCCAAAGATGACGGCGGCTGTTCCCTGCGCACTGCGGATTGTTCTCCAGCACCGACGCAGCCGACAGGTCGTCGGAGTTACCGTCCTCATCAACGATAACCTCCATCTCCTCCCTTGTGGCCGGACGAGGGATAAGCGGGAATCTAGCCGTCCTGTATCCTGTATTGGTAAAGAATCTTATACCCAACGGATATACCTCGTCACGCATGAAAGAGGCGTATTTAGAGCAAGCCACACCGTCTTTATATAGATTCTCCGTGGCTATCGATGTCTGCCATTTAACGAAATGACCCAAGAAATTAACGACCGGTTGAAGATTCCATTCATTCTCCACGGTCAAGCCGTATTGAAGAAGACGATTCCCGACAGACGTCATGCCTCTGGCTGTCTTATATACCGGTATTTCCTTGGATAACTTCTCCATGATCGTACGCTCGCTATACTGATCCGTAAGGTAATAGATGGTCCTTTCCGTTATCGGATGTATACCTTCTATGAAATACTCAAGAACCGGGCTTTGCTCACCATTAAACCCAACCGTGTTCTGTATAACACCTATCTTATAATGAGATACCTGCTTATCTATATTAGACACGGTAAGGCGGATACCCATGTTGGTTGACTTACCCCATAAACCATCGCGGATAACCATATCTTGACGATCGAATAACATGATTGGGTTGGTCAATGAGCAATATCCAGTCTTCTCAATCCCGAACTCATCGCACAACGCCACGCAGAACTGGTAGGTCCCGGCACGCAGGCTCCCCCCGAACTCCACGACCTCAGGCTCCACGCACGGGGCCGTCAGCAACGGGAACACCAGCAGCTTCTCGCAGGCCAGCCTACACCTCTCTATTGGTTTGTCATCCCCACATGTCTTATACCCATGGTAATGATACCAAAAGTCACCATCATCATCCGGGTTAAGGGCCTTATCGACCATAACATATCGCTGAGGATTATATCCATCGGTCCAGTATATCACCTTCCCGCATTTCTCGTCCTTGATCTCTATATCGAAGATCGGATGATGAATGGAGAAATTAAGACAAGGGTCATCAACCCAGTCCTCTATCAAGACCTCCATCAAATCACATATCTCATCAAAACGACCATCCGACTCCTCAAGCCTCTCGCCAAGGATACGATGGATGTCCTTCCCCGATCCAGCTAGCTGATCCTCCACGGTCTTGATATAATCCAATGACCGCATGAATGTGATCTTAGACGTATTATCATCCGGATTAGATAGAAAGAAATAAGTATTATCACCAGCTATGTCATTCTTATACCCAATAACCTTATAGCCATCAAATCGCTTACATAAAAGGGTACTAGGCTCGTTCTGGATCTTAAGCTGGCTTCCATCGTCACCCTCTATGGTAGCGTTCAAGGCAAAGCTGTACTCAGACGGGGATAGATCCTGTGGATGCTTATCCCTGTTCATCCCGGAGTCGGGAACCGCTATGTTAGAATTGTTCTGCACGATGTTATGTTTTTCGCAAAGATAACAAATCCGACGGATAATCACTTACACGCCGGATCTAAGTAAAAACCATACGTATTATGCGAAAATATTCAAATCACGCGAATATAAAAAATCCCCCTAACTTTCACAAGTCAGGAGGAAGACTAAACACTTTGCAACGTTTACCCTTAATGAAAATACAAAAACATAATAATTATAGATTTTTCCCCATGTAGCTTGATTGCTTGTCGGCGTCCTCTACGGATATGTAGAAGAACCCGTTAGTCACGTATCTCTCATTGACATCCACAAAATCATTAGATCCTTTATCCACTCCTTTCTTCGATCCCTCATCACACACAGCTACCAGACTATTAAAGTCATTGGAATAACCTACGACTACACCGTGTATATCCCGATTTCGAGGATCGAATACGTACCTCATCTTACACCTATCGTAAGCTAACTCTAAAGAGCTTTTGCTTAGCCTCTCATCTAATCCGGCACCCGCTACCAAAGCCAAAACGCTCTTTGATATATCACTCATGGTAGTGTCCTTGGCCGGAACCTTAGGCATAGAAACGCCTTCCATGACAAAATCCAACGCCTTATCTACAAGGCCATCGAAATCATCATCTCTTATATAATCCTTAAGCACCTCCAGTATATATAACCGGACATGGAGTTCGTTATTTACATCATTTAAAGTTATCATGATCCTAGTTTTCGGCAAAGCTAGATTATTCCTGCACAATAAAAAATCAAATATGTCATAAGTAAAGGACTAAAAAATAAAAAACTCCCCCATCCTCACGGACGAGAGAGCTGATAGATATTTGTATTATGAAAAAGAATAATTACTCACCTATTCTTACAATACAGTCACGAGACTCCTTGTTGTAGATCATCGTGCCTACCTTAGAATACAAGGTCTTTATATTTTGCCAATTATCCTCACCATGGGCGGATACGTTGGTAGGGGCATCACCGGTATAAACCTCCTCGCCTCCGATATTGACAAAATCATATCCACGTTTCTCCATAGAACCGCCCTTATATGCCGTGAACCTGATAGTGACATTGCCTTTCTCACGACCACCATACCAGTTACCGTATATACTGCACCTGATCTCAAGAGGTAATTTATCGTAATTATCACCATCCAACAACGGCCCCATCTGGATCAAGGCAGCCTCATTACCTGATTCCATGTTATCACCGCCATGGATAAGATAATCACCTACCCGTTCCTGCGTGGTCTGATACTGTTTACTCCAACCAACCAGCTTGCCGTCAACATCCGGGAGGCCGGTGTTATCGAAACCGGTAGCCGTGTCAAAGTCAATGCCGTCCTCGTCAGCCCAGATATACCTAAGCACAAGGTAATCGAACTCCGGGATGATCACCACCGGGACGGACTCCTGCCTGCACACGAACGTCTTCTCCTCCTTGGTGCCTTCTTTTATAACCTTGTACGTAGCCTGACGTATCTCTCCAGTCTCATTGATATCAGCGGTAACCCTAACCTCAGCAGGGCCGGTACCACTTGTCTTATCTAAATGTATCCAATCAGCCATATCATCGTATTTTGTTAAATCAATTTAATATACTTATCAAAAGCGTTGGGCCACATACGCCCATAAGACAACATCCTCCTCCTGTTATCTTCAGCCAGCTCCCGATAATCATTTAATGTAATCATCGACATCTTAAGCTCCTTCATAGCCCTAGCGAACTTACCCGGTTCCTGTTGGGCGTATAGCTTATAAGCGTCACCAGCGCCTTGTATCAAGCCATTCACAGCGGCATTCTCGAAGATCTTCATCTTGATATACGTCTCGACATAATCCTCAAGGTATCCTAACGCCGTTTCAGGTATATATGGGAGACCGTCATCATCCTTAGGTGTAGCACGATATATGATATAAATAAATCCATCAAACCCTGTATACATAGTATTGCCGGATATAGTTATATCATAATTATCCCAATCGTACTTATCCCGATACTTGTCGGCGGCGCAATCACGCCTCAGTCCTCGACCTATAGACAGCCTTACGGGATGATGGTAATGAAATCGAACCTCGTGAGACCCGATATATATCCTCTCCGTGATCGTCTTCTCAAACTCCTCCTTACAGCACTCGGTGCAGGAGTTCCAACGGAAACCGCGCTCGGTGCGCTCGACCCAGCCGATCTCATGTTGGAGGTCAGCCTTAGCCTTGTCGCCGCCCGGAATCTCACAGACAAGAGGCTCACACCTATAGGCGTCAAGCATGTCGAAAAAATCGGAAGGCAATACCGCCTGTTTGTTGCTGGTCTTGACAACTGCCTCGGACATGACCGCTATAACACCCCCGAACCTTTTCAAGGCGATCTCAGCCCATCTATAAACAGACGAGGTATCTATAGCCCCGCTATCATCGTATTTATGTAAATCGGCCTTGATCTCGGCCAACAACCCTTTTATAGTCATATTCAAGTCTTTTGCACAAAGATATGTATTTGAATCCGTGATACAAAAAAAATCCAGTCTACCCTCACGGGCTAACTGGATCACAAAAAACTTCTACAGTTTGTAAACCCATTTAACCCCAAATACCTTACTCTCCGACTCAACCTCCCGATACAAGAACTTATATCTCCTACCTGATTCCATAGCCAACCTACATTCCTTATTCAAGGCCGGAGAGATATATAGATGAAAATACTTATTCCTAGGCATAAAATCCATACACGTATGGACGTAAGAATATCCACCCGTCCCACGCCTATTAATAGTACCGGTAAGTTTATTCAGATATATCTTGCGGTTAGGATTAATCTTATGACATAGATAACCGATGTTGTTTATATAAACCCCTCCCTCATCCTCCAGATACCTATCACGTATGACTTTCCAAATCAACGACTGGCACTCAAGGATATCATTCTTATCCACGATCGTATGTTTCCTTCTCTTACCATTCTTAGACATGATAGATCTATAAAACCGGAGAAAGTACTGATCAAGTATTTTAAATGACTTTGTTTTCATATCGCAAATATAACAATTTTGCCCTTATTCAAGAAATATTTGATAAGTTTTGGTGTAAGTGTAATGGTGATAAGGCCGCACTTACCGCCGCGGCACAGGCTGACGCACAGAGACTAGCGCAGGAAAAAGCCAATGCGATGGAGTGCGATTGCCCACAAACGTGGAGCGCCAACGTGGTAGACTACAGTGAAAGCGGAAGTTGTATTAACTTTACTGTGGAATACAGTAACCCGTGTGGTTCCAGCAAAACCATAACAGTGACAGGAGGAGCGGAAGCGAATACCTCCACGGGTATGGAGATGACCACCAGTACTACGATTACGATAGGTACTGGTAGTGGATCTACTAGTGGTAAAATGTGTTTTCAAGCGGCCATAAGACCAGGAACGGCGCATGCGGCTTGTACCACAGGTGGACAATGCTGATAATGTATATACAATAAAAAGGAGAGGTTAGTCAGCCTCTCCTTTTTATTGACTATTAACTATCAACTATAACAGTGGCGTTTACTGATCCACCTGCGGATACGGTAACACTTCATGGAGTTACCCTTCCTACGCATGAGTGATCATATCCACCTCCATCTCTACAAGTACAATCACTAAATGTCAGAGAATATGTTCCTGGTGATACTATTGCTGTACCTCCATCAGGGCCGAGTCCGATAGATCCAACATCTGGACCGATATAATCAACTATACCACTTTGGAACTCACATGTGGTTCTTGACGTAACACTTATCCCTATAGTTCCATTCTTTGGACAATCGCATCTATCGGCCTGCGCCAAGCCATTAGCGTAAGAGGTACCATCGGATTGACTTTATCCTGATCCAGAGCATTAGATAAAGCCTGTACTGAGAAGATAAACACATTTATATGAATCTAAGATCTTTTCTCTTAGTATGATTTAATATCCTACTAATATGTCTGGTGCTTAATCCTGTTCTTTCCTTTATCTTATCATAGATATAACCTTTGGATACGTAAGCTGACATATCTCCTAGATCTTTTATAATCTTATCATACATATCATGCACCTCGTTATATCTTATGATAGAGCTGTCTCTCATCCCTCTTTCGCCTATACCGTCAACTATGGCGTCATTGAAACCAAAGAAATTGATTATTGATCTTATTAGATTCATGTTATTGAATTTTTTGTGTTTTCTTATTAATATCCATATCCGGGTTCTCATCCGTAGGGATCTGCAATTTGGTTACAGTTTCCCTTAATGTTTCGGAAACCACATATTCAAGAAGTTTGTCTGGGCATATGAAATCATAATCCCATTGAGATGTACATGGCTTATCTTTTTCAGCTCCACATCCCCCTAGCTCTAACGCCGCTTTTCTGTCGAGAGTTATAAGATCAACATTTATAGCCTCTATGTTAATATCTGGTATATAGATATATCCATCATTGACATAATAATAGTATTGATCTATATTCCCGTATTTACGTTCCTTGTTGTTAGCGTATTTTCTTAACGATATGGAGGTAAATATAATATCATCCATGATGTTTGATACTTTGATGATAGCAGGTCCTATACGGGTATATATCATATCGGGCAATCTTTTCTTGGATCTCATAAGTATCCTGCACAATTTAAACTCATCAAAACAACAATCAATCTTTCGGACTCTCTCCATCTCCATGCAATTGATATGAGTGTACAGTGATTCCTCGCCAAATAAGGTTCCATCGGCATACTTCTGGGCTATATATGATCTTGCCTTCTGCCTTCCTATAGATAATATCCATCTTCTACTGACATGAGCGTCCTTATTGATGGAGTTCATATCATTTATGATCCTAGATACAAATTCTGAATTTTTCATATGCTAAATACTAAGGAGGGGATATACCCCTCCGGTTATTACTTCTTTTTCTTAACCTTGCCTCCACATTTCAGTTGAGGTTTCTTTTTCTCGGAGACTTTGCCTCCTTCTGCCATCTTCTTTTTCTTAGCACATGCCATAATCTTACTTTTTTAATGTTAGTGATACAATATTAGTCATTTCTATCGAAAATAGAATAAACAAGGTTGATGAAACTACCAACTTACCGCCGCGGCACAGGCTGACGCACAGAGACTAGCGCAGGAAAAAGCCAACGCTATGGAGTGCGATTGCGTGGAGCCAACAAAGACGTGGTCATGGTCGGTATCTATGAATAATGATTGCATGAGCCATGAACAACTTGTCACATCAAGAGGATTTACGATTACGTATAATAATCAATGTGGTAGATCTATATCTGGTTCTGTGAGTGGTATAGGATATACACAAAACGGAGAAGAGCAGGTCAATAGCGCTAGCTTTACAATTCCCGCAGGATCCGGGACCAAGAGTGGAAGTGTATATTTTAGCCGAGAAGTGGTATGTGGAGATGTAACAATCTCTGGTCATGATTCAGGTAATTGTTGACAATCACTGCTGTTATGGTTTTTAATAAAAAGGAGAGACTTATTAGCCTCTCCTTTTCCATTACATATCAGGATCTTAACAGTTCCCAGATCCTCCCCCAGAAACACTTATAGACCCACATTGTACTCCTAAATCAAAACTTATGACACCGGTTTTGTTACCAGACCCAGTAGGTATACTTACGGAAGTACTTCCAGCCGTAACAGTTTGCCCATTATCATTCCTGCCAGTAACAGTTACAGTTATTGATTTAGATGATCCACATTGATTATTGTAATACACTTCATAGGAGCACCTTAATGCAGATGTAGAACTAGGCAGACCATTACAAGGATCACCGCTCAGCATAGCGTTGGCGCTCCATGTTTTGGGGCAATCGCACTCCATAGCGTTGGCTTTTTCCTGCGCTAGTCTCTGTGCGTCAGCCTGTGCCGCGGCGGTAAGTGCGGCCTTATCACCATTACACTTACACCAAGCGCCATTGTTTCCGCCAGAAACCCAGTAAGCGGAAGCCGTCGGAGCCGTACATCCTGCCGGACAACCTTGCTTGGTAGCAGTAGCCTCTACATAATCATTACATACCCTTCCACTACAACCTGCATCCGCTAATGTCTGAGCTTGAGATCTCAACTTATCTATCTTATCGCTAGCTTGAGCGTTGGCAGAAGACGTGCTAGAAGCGCATATAGATCCAGAAGGTACATCCGGATAAGTGATCGTTACTCCACAAGGTCTATCAGATGGACAATTTCTACTAGTAACAGAACCTCCTTGGAAACCAAGCGTATTACAGCAAGCTTCTCCACCACTAGACCAATATCCAGAACAGTCACTACAACTTCCAGAATCACATTCATAATATACCTCACTTGTACCACCATTACATCTTGTCGTGGAAGTGGGATGCCATGAATTAGAACAACAGCTATCGCAAGAACCACCGGAACATCCACAACTGCAAGACTCATGTAACCTGTTCTCAGTCTCGTCAGAGTGACATCCAGTGCTATCAGTCCTTCTATATCTAGCCCAAACATCACCACCTGAGCAATAGTTTCCGCCATCATAGCTCCAACCACTCCAATTAGGAGGAGTATCCTCGCAATCTCCGTTCTTGTTAGCGTAAGCTTGAGCGGCGGTTCTGGTAGCCGAGTCATTCCTGAAAGCGTCTTGAACCTTGCTGTTGGCGTCAGCCTGAGAAACCGTTGATGTTATAGGGTCTAATCCTAATGAGCTATAAGGAACTGATATAGCCACACCTTGTCTACAAGAACCGCAATTATCCTTGTAGAAAGTATAACTTCCGGTACCGGTCCATACACAAGTTCCATGTTGGTTAGCGTAATCCTGTCCCTTCTGGTCTAAGATCTGCTCGGCCTTGCTTCTGGCATCCGCCAAAGAAACCTTGCTGGTGATAGCCGTACCGCCGTTAACCTGCGTGGAGGTCACGGTAATCCTCTGGCCTACCCCGCCTTCGGCGCAGTTGTTCTTATAGAAGTCACGGCTTGCCACGTAAGTCCATGTACATCCTCCATTCTTATTGGCGTAAGCCTGACCATCAGATCCACGAACCGCGTTCTCAGCCTTCTTGTTGGCGTCAGCCAAGGAAACGGTGGAGGTGTACGGGTGTCCCGGAAGCTTGCTGCTGCTTACGGATACCATGTCTCCTACGCCGCCATCAGCGCAATTGTTCTTCTGAACCTGACCGGTATAGCTTCCTGTCCACGTACAAGTACCCTTCGAGTTAGCCACGCTCTGTCCCTGAGTCGTAACAGCCGCCAATGCCTTGGCGTTAGCGTCAGCCTGAGATACGCATGACTTGAACTTACCATCAGAGCTAGGACTTGGATCCGTAACATCATTCTGAGTTACGGTAACAGAGCTTCCAACTCCACCATCCGCACATTGACGGGTAAAGGCCTTGGATGCCGTACCAAACCAGAAACATGTATTATTACCACCAGCTATATACCGCTCTTGATTATCAGGATCAGTATAACAGGTATTGGTGTTACGTTGATGTAATTGAGAGATACAGTCCTTACATACGGTCTCTATAGTCTCCCATACCGGTTGCTCGGTCTTCGTATGGCACGTATCATCATAGTTCTTGTTGACGAACGCCTGACCCATTCTGTCGATATAGGCCTTAGCCAAAGCGTCTGCCTCTTCCTGAGAACGGGTTGAGGTAAAGAACTGACCCATAAGATCCGGGGTTACGGTGATAGGATCTGCATACTGACAAGTAGGACACTTAGGAGTGAACTCCTTGCTATAATTACCTACATATATCTTCAGTTCGTCGCAAGTACCACGATCGTTGGCTATAGCCTGACCTTGCGCCTTGACAGCGGCCTTGGCTAGCTCATCGGCGGCGAACTGGCTCTCGTATGAGTAGAACGGACCTCCGGTCACGTCAGCCTCAGTAACGGTAACTGAAGACGGGATAAGACCAGACGGACAATTATTCTTCTCAAACGCCTCGCTATAATGACCGGTGTACTTAGGAGCCTCATGGCAAGTACCACGCTCATCGGCGATCTTCTGACCTTGATTCATGACAGCGGCCATAGCGACTAAGTTAGCCTCATCCTGTGATACACAAGACTGGAACGGATGACCTTCCACCATATCTTGTGTCACGGTGAACGGATTTCCTACCTGATTAGCGCCACAATTGCTCTTCGTGAACTCGAAGCTAGCCTTGCCGGTATACATAGTGGCGTTAGAGCAAGTACCCTTGGTGTTAGCCAAAGCCTGTCCTTGAGCCTGTACGGCGGTCATAGCCATAGCATCAGCGGCGGTCTGTGAGTCGTTGGACTGGAATGGGTGTCCTTCTACCATATCTTGAGTGATCGTCACCTTAGATCCGATCTTGCACTCACCACAGTTGTTTCTCGTGAACTCCAAGGAAGCACGGCCGGTATACGTACAAAGGGCGTGGATATTGGCAAGAGCCTGTCCTTGGGCGTCAACGGCGGCCTTGGCCTTGTTGTTGGCGTCCTCCTGAGATATAGTCGAAGTAAATGGATAACCATCAACCATCCTATCATTTACCGTATAAGTACCACCAGTACCAGTACCACAATTGTTACGGGTAAACGTACGTGTATAAGTACCGGTATATACAGGAACTTTCTCACACTTACCTTTCACGTTAGCCACGTCCTGACCTTGAGCCTCAACAGCGGCCTTAGCCTTATTGTTGGCGTCTTCCTGAGATACGGTAGACCTGAAATCTCCTGTCACCATAGTCTCATCCACGACAACCTTGGTGCCGTATTGGGTCTCATCACAGTTATTACGAGTGAACTCCTTATTATACCTACCGTAGTAGATCGTCTTCTCCTTACACTCACCTTCTAGGTTGGCTTGTTGCTGGGCGTTAGCCTCAAGATCGGCCTTAGCCTTATTGTCAGCATCCTCCTGAGAGATAATAGAGAAGTACTTACCAGCGGCTACAACATAAGTATAAGGTTGACCGATATGGAACTCATCGCAATTGTTTCTAGTGACTGTCTTCTCCATCCTAACGTTATAGTAGACGTTAGTCTGACAATCGCCACGCTCGTTGGTGATAGCCTGACCTTGCGCCTCCACAGCGTCCTGCGCCAGCTTATTGGCGGCATCCTGTGATACTGTAGAAGTGAACGGATAACCGGTACACATCTTCTCATCCACGGTAAAGTCAACAGGCGTAGAACCTTCAGGACAATTAGTTCTCTGGAATACCTTAGAATACGATCCAGTAAATACCGGTATCTTCTCGCAATTACCCTTGATATTAGCTATATCCTGACCCTGAGCCTCTACAGCGGCTTGAGCTAAGCTATTAGCGTCTTCCTGGGAAACGATGGATCTAAAGTCTCCTGTAACCATCGTCTCATTAACAACCACTTCCGTTCCGTATTGAGTGGAGTCGCAATTGTTACGGGTAAAGGTCTTGCTAAACTTACCATAATAGATATTCTCCTTAGGCTTACACTCACCTTCCAGATTAGCTTGTTGTTGACCATTCTTTTCAATATCCTCAAGAGCCTTCCTGTCGGCGTCCTCTTGAGAGATAGAAGACACGTACTTACCCTCAGGAACGATGTAAACATATTCCTGACCATCACTGAACTTATCACAATTGTTACGGATAAAGGTTTTCCTTTGCTCCTCGTTATACCAGATGTCAGTTATACACTCACCATGTTCATTGGCGTATGCCTGACCATTTAGGGCTATATCCTCCATAGCCTTGGCATCGGCGTCTTCCTGTGAGATAAATGATTTGTAAGTCCTTTCCTCAACCGTATACAACACAACCGATCCATGTTGGTTAGCCAAACAATCGTCCTTGGTAAACGGCTGAACCATCTTGATATTATAATAAACGGGCTTGGCGTCTTGAGCTATCATATACTCCTTGACAATACTACCGTCCTTTGACGTTATACGGAACTTAGCCGTACAGATCTGACCGGTGTAATTAGCCTTGTATACGATGTTAAGCTTATTATCGCCTACCCCATGGCTCTTGTCGTTAATGGCAAAGCAATTACCCTCAACGCAATTCTTATCTATTTCCCTTGCCATATCAATTCTCCTCTATTCTCCATGAAACATCATCTCCGGCCTCTACCCTTACGATTTGAGTATCACCATCCTTATTAAGCGTCAACCTTTGCGGATCCACATTAAAGGGTGGTTCCGGTTCCTCGCCGCCATCTCCGCAAGTGCAACATACCAGTTCAATATCATACTCGGTATTGGACTTGATATCGATAACGACCTGACCGTTCTCACTAGTCACGTTATCAAAGTCATGATCAAGTATAATATAAGGTATATCATTAGGCTGTTGATTGATATTAACAACCTTGCCATTCAAGACAAACATCTCATGATGCTGCTCGTTATCCATATTCTTAGGCATAGCTATAACAAAACTAGCCTCATACAAATCAGTGGCACCGGGATCCTCAGGATCGGCATACACTATATACCTGCTATCCTCTTCCGGAACCTTCATGGATAAGCCATTCACGTTCATGGAAACTATATAAGACTTGCTCACCGAGCCACCAAGGGTAAGACAGGAGGCCTTGACCGAGGCGGAGTTAAGCTTGGCGTTGATGACCGCCGTCCCGCCCTCCATGTCGAACATGATACTGGTAGGATCCACGCTTACCCGCTCTATACCCTTCTGGGTTATAGTAGCGAGTTTCGTAACCTTGCCTTTCTCGACCGCCACGTAAGTCTCCCTAGGCAACCTACCCATCCATCCCGGCTCTACCTTGATAGCCACCTTGTCGGGACCGGTACCGGAAATCTTGTCGTAGGACACCCATGAGGAGCCTTGCTCGATCTTAGCAAGAATATCTTTTAAATTATTCATATCATTCCGCTTGAGTTATAGTCCATTTATCACTCTTACCTACGATAATCTCCAAAATCTGCTCACCACCCTCAGGAGGATACTCGAAGTTAGTAGGCTTAATCTCAAACACGCTGGCGCCTCCACAACCAAGATCACAGATCATATCCGGCAACCATCCCTCCTCGAAAAAACGCTCTATAAGCTCCCTGACGGCCTCTGAAAAAGAGTCAAGCTCTAACCTGTCTACGGGAAGAGATCCCTTCTTGAGGGTCTCACCACATACCCAGCCGTCACACTCGGAAGCCAAGACCGTATCGTACACTCTTTTAGCCATAACATGAGGTATTTAAAATATTGCTATTCAATGTAGTATATACGATATTAACATCAGTGAACTCATCACCCATGCAATATTTCTTCTTAAACTTAACGGATCTGCCAGAAACGACATATCCGTCATTAGGGACGATAGTACCACAATAGGTAACACTGAGCACATTCAACGGCTCGTATCTTAATCTGACAGCTTGAACGCCCTTGAACGAGTCACGCTGGATGGACGCCGTGGCGCCAGATACGGCAACCAGCTTCCTTACCAGAGACTCGATTACGTTATTCATGCCATCACCGTTCCTGATATCTGCCTCAGGAAACGACTGGCCGTCATATATGATCTGGGAGCTGTAGATACTACATTCGTTCCCCGGTCTATATTCCGGCTTACATGGATTACAATTTCTCATATTATCAAATTAATTTATTGATCATTCTTCTTAACTCGGATATCTCCGCATCCCTATCCCGTATAGCCTTTATCATAGCGTTAAGGACATCAGACATATCACAATTAGGGGACAATCCCAGCGACTCCACACGAACCTTATCACCGGGATAAATACAATCGGTACTCATGTACGTAGAGCACGGTACTTTCGTGTCGTCTACAGTAGGTCTGTATTGTTTTTTGTTGCAACCGTTCATCACCAAACCTCCTCTTCAGTTCCGCTATCCCCGCCGCTACCACCGGCGTTGACAAGCTCGTTTATAATCCTCTTCAAATCCAGAACCTCACGATGGTATAAATCTATCTGCTTATCCCTAGACGCTATAATACGCCTCAACGAGTCTATAACTACAGAGATATCAGTACCTTTCTCTATACCATCCACCACCAACTCATCGCCTGAGTACAAGACGCATTTATCATACAAGGTTATAGGACATCCATAACCAACACAAGGTTCGTCCTGACAATCCCGATCGCAAGGATCACAAGGATCGTTAGGGCATTTGTTAAGAAACCTATCTATCTTAACGCCATGACAACACTCTTCGGGACGTTCCCGTGAATGATCATGACAACAACCACCTGTATTACACATATTAATAATATTAATGTTTTTAGCAAAGATACTTATTTGGTTTGATTATAAGACAACAAGACGTATGAAACAATAAGAGGTAGAGACCATAAGCCTCTACCTCCAAAACACTAATCTAACATTATGGAAAACACAAACGCATTATCACCAATAACACTGATCATCCTGATCGATATTCTCAATCCATTTCTCGCACTCAAGATTAAGATCAGCGTACTCCTGCCCCTCTACCATCAAAACCTCACGGGCTTTGGCGTTGGCATCCTCAACCGATATCCATGACCTAAACCTGTTGGCTTTGATAGAGTAATATACTTTACCGGACTTATATCCGAATGGACATACCTTTTCAAACCAATCACCGATCTTCGTATTATAGAATACAGGTGAACAACTACCCTCGGCGTTAGCCTTCTCCTGACCTTCTTTCATGAACTTCCTATAGGCTAACGTATCGGCGTCTATCTGGGAGATATCGGATATGACAGCACCGGCTGGTAATTCATATACAATACCTTCCTTGCCTGATGTGCCAGCATCGCAATCGTTCTTGTAAAACAAGCCACGAAGAGGCTGTGAGGCCCAGTCCTCGCAGCAAGCCCCGACGGAGTTGGCCTCTCCCTGCCCGATCCGTCCAAGCTCCACCCTGGCCTTATCATTGGCATCTTTCTTAGATACGTAAGAGACAAACCTGCCTTCCTCTATGCATACCTGCTCCTTGGACCCCCTACCGCTTACGCAATTGTTCTTGATAAACTCATCGCATACCTGATCATTATACCATACAGCCGGTATTATGTCGGCATATGTATTGGCGTAGTCCTGACCGTTGGCTTTGATATCATCCTCAGCCTTGTTGTCAGCCTCCTCCTGCGTATCGCCAAAATAGACGTTGGCCGGGACCCGGTAGTCAACAGAGCCGCCCACGTACCCGGCAGGCGGGTTATTTCTGGTGAACGTCCGAACTATTTCTTTATTACCGTATACCATTGTGATTCACTTTGTCACAAAGATAAATATTTTACCGATATGAGACACATAACCGTAAATGCAAATACGCAGTTGCCTGATTATCAATTTTTGGGCAAAAATGGAATTAATTATCCCAGTGATTAAACGACTCCGATCCGGCAAACACCCCATAGTCCCTAAACATACCTCCACATAATATGAAATCACTTTTCTTGCTACCATTTATAGATGACAATATGTATTTATATCCCTTTCCTGTTATGTAAATAGTCCTCGCATATATAACCTTACCAGATTCGGTGCATATATTCTTATCACGATAATGAGCAAACCCTTTCCTTACAGCATTAGCCGTAATCTCCCAATCTCCATTAACCTTAACCCTTTTGACTATTATCTTTATCTTAACAAGAAAATCTCGTAAACATTTATCGCTTATAATTATATCATTCTGCTCAAGCTTCTTGGCTAAATCCCTTACCAGCAAATCTGACTCTCCAGACATGATAAACGACTCTGAAAATTTTATATCCTCTTTCTTCGACTCAAGAACCTTAGCCATCTCCTCGGCTTTGGCCCTCTCCTCTAACGCCAGCTTCTCGGCGGCTACCCTGCCACGATATTCCTTAGCCCAAGCCTCAGCAGCGGCGGGAGGATCATTAAAATCAGGAATCACGCATTTGCCTGTAGTGAGAAGCTCTTTAATTCTGTCCAAACACCATAACCTAAAATCAACGCTAAGCCACTGAGCGAAATCCAAAGCCAGATCCTCACACATCCATGTGCCAGGATTAACCGTACCCCTGATAATCGTAACAGGCTGAAAATCAGCATTACCATATTTTCTGGTAATGGCATTAATTAACTCATTTACAGAAGATAACGATAAATAATCATTTGGCCTCTTTTTAAACGGCTTCGCCATTTCGGTAGCATTCACATAAGTGATACCGTTCTCTGTTTTGAAAGTTATATCATTACCATTGTAGCTAAATATTGTAGATAATCCGTTTTCGTTGGATTTAGACGCCAAAATCCTACTACTATTATTCATAGAATCATTGGAAATAATTATATTTGCACTCATAATAAATAACCTATGTCCATTACATCGTGAGATATGATGGACATACAAAAATAGCCAATCGAATCGTCTATGACAAATCAATTGGCTATTTTTTATATCTAACACATAAAGATATTTTACAACTTACAAGAGTATCTATCTAACCTACTTATTTAGAAGACTCCTTACAAATTGGATACTTGATTTACAGTAGCTTAACATCTAGCAATCCTCATAAATCAATATCTATACATCTGATTATCACCATCGTCCATTTTTGGACTATGGCTCGTTACTCATTACAAATCTTATCCTCCAAAGCATAAAGAACTTTCGCTACGGTCTTATCGCCACTTACCTTCACGCAAGACTCACCAAGATCCCGGACATCTATAGCCTCCCTGATACGGGTAAGCTCGTCATATATCTCCTCTATCACATCAGAGATCATAACACACTCATCAGAGTCCTTATGCTTTGACCACTCTGGTAGATCACCCTCATAAGGTACGCAAGTGGACGGGGTTATATGTGAACAACTGTATTTTCTCATGCCAGCAACTTATTAACACGTTCCTTTAACGATCTCACCTCATCCGGGCATAACCCGCAATCATTATCACATAATGACCTTTGCAGACGAATTATCTTACCCCAATAGGATATATCAGGCTTGTCACCGATCCTATACCTATGGTATCTCATATATCTACCCCATTGGCAGGACAGCCATTCGTCTACGACCTTACATAGATCTATCCTATCAAGGTTTGATATGCTCTGCGCGCCCATTCAGAATCTCCTTTCTCATTTCCTGTACCTCCTCGTCAGGCGGGCATCCATACGGCAGGTTCTTGATCCATTCACGGATCTTTTTCTGCATATTAAGATAAGATACACCAACGCCATCACCCTTGGTACGAACTTGCTTATATATACTAACCACGTCACGTTCCATGGTCTGCAACGGATCTTGCATAACCATACAACCAGCGGTGCTTCTAGAAGCGTACTCCATATCGCTAACAGCGGTAGAAGAAGAATGATTCATCATACTTCTCTCAATCCTTTCTCTCTCGGCCCTTAACGCCTTTTCCTTACAAGTATTACAACCCACGACTAAATATTTTTATGTTTAACAATCCACGCAATTGGTAGCCATCTCAAGAAGCTCTCCGACACGATCAATAATCTCATGGGCGGCCCTTATGTTATCCAACCTGACATTCGCCTCGGCTACGGCCATAAGTGTCTCCATCTCCTGTATCTTGTCTATAAGACCCTTATCCTTGTCCTCGCATAAGACATCAGTCTTGATCCATAGCCGGTCGAGACGTCTGCGTATAAGATCCGTCTTAAGATACTTGCGACTGAAATTGTAAGCGGAAGGGCTACCTATGATCTTAATATCATATATACCGTCTGGAAGATCAAGATACTTAACATTGCAATCATCATAATTAAAACAATTGAGACCTAGCGTTAGGCTGGTAAAGGTATTGACCTGATTCTTGCCAAGAAACAACGTAACGGGGTCGGACATCCCAGGGGTAGTGATCTCGATGATCGCCTTCCTGTCCTCCAGCAGCCCCCACTCGGACTCATCCAGTACCTGCAATACCTTTGGATCACGTGTCTCTAGCACCTGAAATGACAACCGAATATCATTCATATTAACCTTCTTATCGTACCTACACAAACTATCGTCATAACGAGCCTGCATATCAAGATCCGGGATATCGGTATAATATGTCTTGACCTCATGACCGTTGATAAATACCGATGTTATCTGGCAAACATGAGACCTAGCGACATCAAAAAACACCATCCTTACATTACCCTCATAATCAACGCCCGATGTCGGGTATGTCAATATCTGGGTATTATACTCACCATCGTTACGTCTAGCCACGACAGTAATAACGATAGGTTTCTCTATATCGTAATCATCCATGATAATCCTAGCGGCGAACTTATCATGAATTATCTTCGGTATGATATTGATCTGATTCATTCGTATTTCTTTTTCACAAAGATAACTATAAAGACGAATCTTGAAAAATAGATCCAAAAATAATGATGAACGAATATATTGTCAAGAAAAATGGATATATTCGCGCCATGGTCGGTTGGATGAGTGGTTTAGTCGGTGGTCTGCAAAACCATATACCTCGGTTCGAATCCGGGACTGACCTCATATTTGCAATTCTTTTCTGGGGTGATAACCAATAGGTGTATGGGGTTTCTTGTACACCTATTATTTTATCAATCCGAATCTTTTCAACAACACGAATAATACAACCAATATACCTAAGATCGACATAAAGATGATAGCCATCGGCCACCTTGATTCCTCCTTATCGTCTATATCCTTATGCTTGATGTCTGTCTTCTTATCAATATCCTCAATACCGGTAATCGTCTTATCAACGCCAAGGGAATCGGTCGTCACCGTGCTATCCCGCCGGCCGATGACGATATGAGCGTCCGTCTGGGAGGACACGGGTCGCTCCCCAGTGGATGGATCCACCTCCTTCGTAGTATCGAATTTCCTCTCAGTTATGACAATATCAGCATTAAGATCAGATGTCCTGATCTCTACGATCTTCCGGTCCATGACCTCATCTATCATCGTCTCTATCCTGCTTATCAAACGATTATCTATAGACGTGTCGCTAACCTGCCTCCTGCTTCCACAAGAGGACAGGAATAGCGACAGACCTAAACAAAAAACAGCCTTAAGACTTATCCTTAACCTTATCATCAGCAATCTTCTTTATATCGTCAAACATCTCGTCAGGTATGTTTTTAGAGAAGCCAAACATCTTGAATACGTTTATCCTCTTGAATACGGCCTTGAACACCTTAACCAAATAAGCGTCAGCGAAAGCATCCCCTATCGTATTCAAGAAAAGCATCACATATCCAACAAGGGCTATATACACCCCATATTTGGTAACGGTAAGTATCATGCTAGCCTCCTCCTCGATCGGGTATAACGTCTTATATATAACACATAATGTCATTACTATAAAACAAGACAAAGCGAACTCCTTAAGAATATCAGTGAACCTGACCTCCCTAAGCCATCTCTTGAAACTAAACCTCCTCCTACGGCTTCTACGGAGCTTCCAGCCCCTTACGCTTTGCGCTAACCTAGCCAAAAAATTCGCTATTAATACTATAAGTAATACGGTCAATAAATGATGCACTGGCTGGAAGTAAGCCCAGCAAGAGGCACCATACGCAAGCGCTATATTCCATAAAGCCCCCACTCGCTCTATCATGTCTTTGTCTTTCATTTTATACCCTATACGCAAAGTTAACCACTATACCGTTAAGTACCTAAAACACCACGGCGTGTATACCGTTCCTCGTATCAAGGCTGTCAAAATGTAACCAACCCACCTTCCCTTCAAGCCGGAAAGGATATGGTAACATATCTTGATGATCCAAGATCAAGCCTCTAGCCTGTTCCGCCGTCATTGACTTGATGTCAAAATCACCAGCCTTACCCAGCACATGAGCGGATAGATAAACATCTTTCTTATCCTTAACTATCTGGCAGATGTTGCATCTAAGACCACGTTGGGAAAACTGCCCCTGCTTGTCCCAATTATTACAATACATAGGCTGTTTGATTATATCCCTCCGTAATATAAGAAGATTATAGAGAAACGCTGTATCAAGAAACTGCCACGATCTGTCCTTCCACTTATTGTATGTATGAGGACACACCAATTCCACTATATCAAAATACGAACCTAATTCTTTTATAATATCATTTCTATTCATATTATCAATTTTTAAAGTAATGCAAAATAATAATACCACGATAACCTGATCCTCCTCGACCGCTCGTAGCTCCACTATTAGACGCTTTAGAGGCTCCTCCTCCACCACCTCCATAATAAGTGGCATTACCTCCATTTTTGCCATTAATAATAACACCCTCAATATCCTCGACTCCAGCTCCATCACCTCCCCCGTGATTTCCGCCTTTCCCTCCGGATAAAAAGCCCATATTCCATCCTCTTGTATAAGCTCCCGATCCACCACCAGCGCCCATAGGATAAGGATATCGGTCAGGATATTTGTTGTTAAAAACATATGATCCATCTTGCCCTGGATTTCCCGGGGAAGAATCATGGCCATCCCCTTCAACTCCATATCCGCCTCTTCCACCTTTACCGGCGATAGCCTGATATGTATCGAATACACTATCCTGACCTACATCTCCAACAACCACCCTATATGTAACACCTGGATTTACGGATATAGTCCTAGTCAGTACATCACCTCCGTTACCGCCACTCCCGGCATTATATATATCGGAAGATTCTCCATTAAGACCTCCGGCGACCAACGCGAACTCAACCTCATAGACCCCATCAGGAACCGCCCAATATCCATTATCCTGAGGAGATAGTTCCTCGAATACCTCTATTATCTTCCTTTTGGGTAACATTCTTCTTCTCATCATAAGGCAAATAGGATTTTACCCCCCCCCCAATTTAATTTTAAAATATTGATATTCATAATATTATTCTGGTTTAATCGTCCATCTCTGGGCGTAGTTATTTTTTAACACATATATCTTCTCCATAGGTGTAGCGGGAGACCCGTTGGACGAGCCTTTCACGAATCCCTCTGGGGCCTGCTCCGTGCCGGAAGGACGCTGGTTTTCGGTTGGATAAATAACATTATACATGCTTACCGAAAGACTATAGAACTGGTTCCTCTTCCCATCCTTAGCCACGGATGTCATAGTAATCTGATCCCATCCTACAACAAGGTCGTAGAAAGAGTTCACGAAATCATCTGATCTTTTTTGGCTATGAGTGGATGCATTCACGTTAAACCATGTAATAGCCCTCATCTCATAAATATAATCCGGAAGCTTATCCATTCTAAGACTATTGCTATTAGCTGCAATGAAACTAGTAAGATGTTCCAATCCCCTTCCAGACATATTATCATCATTCCAACCCGTCCCCCTTTCTCCACTTACCCAGTCATTTAAAAAATCAAAATCAGTAATATTAGGATTTATCTTATCTACCTCGAAAAAAGGAAGGGTATTTATATCAAAATAATTCCACATATCACTGGGGCCAGGAGTTATATTTAACGTCTTAAGTTTAGGAAGGTCATTAAACTCCTTTATATACCTATCCAAATAACATGAAGACAAGTTAAGGGTTTCAAGATTTTTCATATTCTTTATATTCCTTATCCCGCTAGATTCTATATCCCTAAGATCAAGCATATTAAACATATTTAAATAATATACCTCTGTCTTACTGGTTATAGCCTCAGGAATTACGGTCATTCTTTGCCCTATATTTTGAAGATCGATATAAATTAATTTTTTGGATCTTGACAACTTGTCTACAGGTATACCGTCATTAACATACATCGTATGGGATACGACCAAAAACTCAAGTCCTGGTATATCCACAATCGGGAAAGCCGTCATCTTACAAATTTGGATATTGGCATAATAAATATCACAAGTAAAATCTATCGACACAGCCCGTTGTACGTCCCTCCTCCCATCAGCGTAAGCATGATTATCCACAGGTACGTATTGCGATCCATCCTCCTTCCTGAACCACCACGTAGTATTGGGATTTTTCTTATGTTGTATCGCTAAAGAACGGAATATAATACGATAATTATCCTTCCCTTGAACCTTGGTCATAGGAAACTGCTCCTTTATTCCATCCCCCCAATCCACATTAGCCATACCGGGCTTTCTGGATCTAAACTCGACAAACGTATTATAAGGATTATCAACGACAGGATCAGGTACATAATTATAATCATCGGTATAATAATTTCTAAGTGCCCTATCCCATGTCGTGAACCACACGAACTTATTTGATGAAGCCTCATATTTATATAATGTCTTAGCCATTACCTATCTTGTTAAAATATTCTACAATAACATTCCTGTCCAATCCCATAGAATCACATAAAAACTCCCCTTCTGGTTGACCCCCAAACGATAATACCTTATCCGTATCATGAGCTAAAACATCTCCATTGCCTACAAAGGTACGCCCATCGTCAAATACAATAAGCTTATATGGCTTATACGACCTCGTGTCAATATCAGAAGATCGTATTGACCTTAACACCGAAGCCTCTGGTGCCATACTAAACCTCCATCCATAATTATTCATAAGCACATAAACCATCTCCATAGGAGTCGACGGAGAGCCATTAGACTGACCCTTTATAAAACCAGAGGGAGCCTGTAATACGCCACTAGGTCTTTTATCATCAGGCTCGGAAGCTAAATACATACTTAGATACAATCCATAAAACTGATTTCTTTTGCCATCGGAAGCAGAGGAAGACATAGTGAGATAATCAAACCCCATCACCTTCTCATATAATGTCGATATAAACGTATCACATCGACTTTGGGTTGACAAGCTGCGATGCATATAAAAGCTATTCATAGACCTCATCTCATATATATAATCCGGGAGATTACTTACATCTATATTACTATAGCCATATGAGGCGACAAGGCTAGTGATATTTTCCAGCCCCTTGCCGATCATATACGGATGCCAGCTCACGACAGACCCATACCATCTATTTATATGATCGAAGGTCCTTAAGCTAGGATTTATCTTATCCACCTCATCCATAGCCGGGCATGTATTAGGGTCAAACGATGGCATAGCCACTCCCGGGGATATATATAATTCTCTTAGCTTGCTAAAAGACAGCCATTCCCTTGGATATACCCTAACCCTGCAACCTGCCAAAGCTAATGTTACAAGATTAGGCCACATAGAGGGGAATTTCCTTATATTAGAAGACTCCGTATCATTAAAATCAGCCGTTCGATTTAAATTAATGCCTTTTAACTTAGTCAACCTATCCCAATCATCCGGTATGGATGTCAATGTCCCTACACCCAATTCGTCAAGTGTTATATACTCTATATTTACCGATCTACGTATCCTGTCTTTAGGGATATCGGTTATATTCCCATCGCCGGTAATGGATAAGGTTAAGTTGATAATACTTGGGGCGTCTAATATCGGGAATCCTACCATCATTATCCTTTTTGTTTGAACGAATGTAATATCATTCGTAAAAGTCATGGTAATGACCCGATCTTTATCTAGCCCATCAGCGTAAGCATGATTGGGGGCGGGAATATACTCACTCCCATCTTCCTTATAAAACCACCATGGATGGCTATCCGGATTCTTACGATAACTTATATCCCTTCTCCTGAACATCAACCTATATCGCCCGTATATGGATTCGCTCCTATCCTTCACGAAAGGAAATTGCTCTTTATTCCCGTCACCCCAATCGACCTCGCACATGCCGGGGGTCTTGGAATAAAACTGTATACTCTCATTATAATTATTAACATCCAATATAGGATCAGGCACATCATCAGTAGTATCATTCCTGTTAACTCCCCTAAAAGCGTATTTGCCTTTAGTAAAAAAGGTTATAGACCCTTTATTCGTATCCTTACATATCAACTTCATACCTCTCCCTCCTCTATTCTCCTGAAATACTCGACAACCGGCGAGCTGTCCAATCCTAGATCGTTACAGATATCTATGGCCTCGTATTTGTCGGCGAAATTATACTTACTCATATTATCATCCAATACGTCTCCGCTAAACACGGATACATGGCCATCCTTTACGCCAAGAACGAACGGGGTGATCCTGGTCTTCCCCGCCCGCCGTGCCCTCGTAAGGGCAGCCTTAGAAGCCGGGGCAGGTGCCAAGATCCACGTCTGCCCGTAGTTGTTGGTAAGTACATACACCTTCTCCATAGGCGTCGTAGGATTACCATTACTAACCCCCTTGACAAACCCATCAGGAGCCTGATAAACGCCAGACGGTCTCTTATTAGTAGGAGCTACGGCAGCATATAAATCTAAGGTAAGTTTATAAAACTGATTCCTGTTACCGTCAGAAGCCATCTGTGACATCGTTATATAATCCCAGGACATCATCTTATCATAAAACGTGTTAACGAACGTATCAGCCCTCTCCTGCGTATTTATAAATCTACCACCATCACGCAAATTCCATACCCTAAATTCCCTTATCTCATACAAGTAATCCGGAAGATCGTCTACCGGCACCGTACTTGAAGAACAATATGCCCGCTGAATCTTGTTCAACTTCCCTCCTACCAGATCTTGTTTCCATGAGCTACCACCACCCATAAAGGTAACGCCTGTCTTATCATCCCCTACCTTATCCACCTCATCAAATACAGGTATATTATTCCTATCGCTTATAATGCTTATATCTTTTGCCGGAATAGAATTAAAAGCCGGATCATAAGAAGGAATGTTACACCAGTTGAAGTTAAACTTTGTAAGATTCTTCCATTCAGAGAATCTTCTCCAATTAGAATCAGGATCATCCCCGAAATTAAAAACGCTATTGCATCCGAAATACCTCAGGTTTTTCATGTTCAAAAAACCTTCTGGCCAATTACTCCATACACCAGAATGAGAAAAAAATCCCATCTGTATATTACGAAGATTAACGCTCTTGCTTATCCTGTCATATGGAATATCTCCATTTTTTAAAACGGATCTAACCACAGCAAAATAAGTTATATCAGGAAGATTAGTTATAGGGAACTCATGAAGGACAATACCATCCATATTAAATTCCCCATCAATTAAGTTAGAGAACCTCATCGTAACCTCCCTACGCCTGATATCGCTATACTTATGTGGGGGAACCGGTATGTATTGTGAGCCATCCTCTTTCTTATACCACCATACGGTATCATCCGGATTCTTCTTATACTCAATGTCAAGAGACCTGAATATAATCCTATAACTACCATCAGATACCTTAACTAAAGGATATTGATCCTTTGTCCCGTCTCCCCAATCAACGTCCACGAATCCTGGCTTTCTTGTCGAGAACCTAAGACTGCGATTAAAAGCATCCGCTGATATTATCGGATCGGGTATATAATCAGCACCCTTACCATCATAACAAGGGAACCTGTCCTCATTCACTATAAACGTGACATAGGACGCTACCGTGTCGTATCCTGCCAAAAAAGCCATACCATTAATTTATTGAGGTTATATCATAAGACACCCATTCCTTATATCCATTAACCATCTCATATACCTTGTTGATGGTCTTACATACGACAGCGAACCCAATATCCACGTTAGGGAACTTCTCGTTAAGCTCATCTATTGTAAGCTCCTTAGTTATACTCTCATCCCACTTACGCATCTCCTTTACCTCCATGAGGATCGGTTTACCGGTTATACCTACGCTCATTACCCACTCACCCTCACGATTGGCATCCGCCAGATCGGGGAAGATCGTAACGCCAAAAAGATCGGAGAGGGTGAAGTTCTCGCCGGTACGGGTAAAGGATGCCGCCGCCCCCGGTGTAAGAACCACCTCGTTCACGGCCAACAGGCTCGTAAGTTTCTTGGCTCCTCCTGATACCGTGGCGTTAAACACGACAGTAACATTACCGGTAGCGCTATTAACGAACTTGATCTCATCCTTATCGCTATTTATAGCTTGTAAACGTGATCCAGATACGATATTCACGATCTCATAGTTCTTGTCATAAGTGCTTTGCAACGTAACATTACCATATCTTGTATCAATCAACGTAATCCACTTAGCCTTACCACCTACTATCTCTACAAGCTTATAAAAAACGTTATTACCATCAGCGTCAACCCATCTAGCTATAGCTCCAGGAGCGAAATTAGTCACCTCCCGATCTTGGGTATAACTTATAGTGCTTTCCGTAGGCTTATTAGTCAAAGTAACATAAAGGCATTGCTCTACGTCGGCTTCCATCTTAACTATCCCAGCTCCATCGTAATAATAATCAGGTACATTTTTTTCTCGTATCAACAAGATAGTACCTTCCTTAAGCTTATCGGCGTTAGTTGGATCATCCACGAAAGACTTCATCTGGATATAAGTATCGAAGATAATAGACGTACTCTTATCCTCTATCTTCTGATTGATATCATTGACAATATTATTAATCTCGTCTTTCGTATAATAAGGAGATAAATCAACCTTCGGGCCTTCCTGCTCTAAAGCCTGAGTTCCATCCCACCAATAATCAGGTACCTCCTGCTCCCTGATCCAGAAGCTGTCCCCCACACGGAGCTTAGCCGTGTTCTCCGGAACCGCCAGCCACTCATTCATGGCATCGACCGTATCAAAGATATACGCCGTGTTCTTGCCCTCAGCTATACGTCTTACGACAGCCAACTCGCTCTCGACATCGCTAAGTCTTTCCTTTATATTATTGATCTCCCGCTCCAGCTTATCATAATTATCCTCCTGATCTATAGCGTCGCCGATGGACATATAAACCTCGTTAGTGAGCTTATTGTAGGTAACACGAGCCACCTTCTCGTAGGATGTCTTATACGTAGATGAACCCTTACTGGTATGACAAACAAAATCATACGTATTTTGATACACCACAGATCCACCGGTATTGATGAAATTATATCCGTCTTGGCTCATCGTACCTCCCTTGTATCCAACAAGTTCAAAAGAACATTTACCCGTACCTTTAGATCCAAACCATGTAGCGTAGGCCATGAAATACGTCTCTTCAGGTAGGATATCATAATATTTAGCCCTTAAATCCTTCACCGACATCCAAACACATTCCTTACCAGAACCGGTATTATCACCACCCCATTTAAGAACTTCTCTAACAGAGCTATCTCCATTTCCGGGGCCAGACCAACCTACAGCAAGATTATCTATGGTGGGAACATTAGAATTAAGGGCTTCCGTCATCGTGTCCAAGTCCCTTCCGGAACTTGATTCCCATAAATATCTGAACGTCACAAAATCAACATCCCCGATCTTAATGCCTCCGGTATTACTAGGATATGTTTTTGTGACTAACTCATAATACCATTTACCATCACGGAAAGTAGCCCTTATCCTCTCTACTTGCTTGGGAGATATAGAGACATATGATCCACCAACAGAGACGTTATCGCCATCAACCGCACGGGAAGTCCCATCCTTTGGATCCTCAGGGTCCACGGGGGTGTAGATCGTAGCCTGCTTATCTCCGGCATTGATAACAACTATATAATAGCTGTCCCCGTCAAGACCCTCATTATGAGCCATGGTTACAAAGCCCTGCTCGCTATCCGGCCTCCATTCAACGACAACCATATGCTTATCCATAGGTATACCGGAAACGCTGTTAACGTAATTGGTTGACGACATGAAAATGGCATGATCATCATAAGCCTCATCAACACGTTGATGCTTAGTAGCCAATCCGTCAAGACGTGATATCTCAATGGGGTCGGTTACCTCGACCCCATTATAATCATACCACTTATATCCTATCATCGTATTCTCACGACGATATTTCCTTTTTCTTACGACCTGACCTCCAGCTAGGGCGTCAATCATAAAATAATCATTACATACTTTAACCATAGCCGTTCAGATTAACAGGTTTGACATAAACAAGCCACGATAGTAGCGCCAACAGGAATGGCGGTCAGCGTAGTCCCCACCGGGTAGGTAGGAGAGGATGACTCCATCACCATCAACGACGTCCGCTCTACGACCATATTGTTATCAATCAACCGGCTCCCCTCCACATAGAACCGGCCATCGGCCACCTCATAGCACTCTCGCACCGGAACCATATGCCTTTGGCTCTTATCCGCGTAATCACAGATCGTCACCTTAGCCCCATCCGGTATAGACGTAAGCTCATCACCTACATTATAATCAGGATGATCAGAGTACACGACATACAATATAGACTTAATATCCTGTAACGCCGGATTGACTGTCCTGAATCCCTTTAAATGAATTTTATGACCACCAACCTCATAGCAGTCATCTACCTCCATGATATTAAGGTCACAGCTGATAACCGTCCAGCCGTTAATAATCGTCTGCGTAGGGGTAGTATTGATAGGATGATCGGGGTCGGTAGACTCAACGATCTTATAGTCGAAAGTCTTTACATCCAGATTTCCGTTCAACGACTCCTGTCTCCTGATCTTCACCGTACCCTTTCCGGTATCATAACAAGTCTCAGTGGTATCGATAAGTCGATCCATATAATCCGGCTCCTCGCATTCGATACGAGTGAAATTAGATGGCAAAGAGGTATATTGAGTACCAACATGGATATCATTGTCTGTAGAACTCAATACATGATGATTATACGACCTAACATGATTTAAAGGGTTGATAACGTAAGTGGATTTAATCCTTACCGATCCTCCCGGTGTCGAGTAACATTCTACCGCATTTCTGGTAATACGATCATCCAACCTTTCTAGAGCACACCTTTCACGGATAAAATCCGCAGGGATATTATTTATCCTATTTCCTAGCCCATACCTATTATCAGACGAGTCCACAATCTCCCAGAACTGGTTTCTTTTCCCAAGATCACCGTCATAAGACACCACATGTCTCATACGCACGCTTCCGGCTGATGTCTTGTAACACTCCTCGATATCAATAGGCATCCTATCTTCCATATCCGTGAAATCACAAGACACCAAAGAGAATCCGTCCGGGAGGGTAGCCAGTTCGGCCCCCGGAACGAAGCCGGCGTCATCCGATTCAAGCACCTCGAAGCGGACGTATCTTGCCTTTATCTTGGAGTCATAAGAAACCAACCTACGAAGCTTGACATTGCCATTGCCTCCGTCATAACACTCGACATAAGACCGGATGTCACGCTCCTCCATATCGTCGAAATCACAGACAGTCCTTACCCACGTATCTGGCAAGGAACTGAAGCTGGCGCCCTCAGGTTGTGACGGATCGGTAGTCTCCAGGACTTTATAGCTCTTATCCCTAACTCCTATATTCCCGTCCCATGACGTGAGAACCTCCAGCTTCACCTTACCGGCCGGTGTCTTATAACATTCTACAGTTACCTCAATATCCCGGTCCTCCATATCCGTGAAGTCACAAACGACCTCAACCCAGTCATCGCTTATGCTGGTGATAAACTTACCTACCGGATTCTCAGGATCGGTACTTTGCTTGATGCGATACCATTCCTTTCTGGTACCCATCTCGTAATCAAATATCTTATATCCCTCTATCTGCACCCTTCCGGTCCCAGTATCAAAGCATTTAAGCACCGGTATTATCTCCCTTTGGGTCATGTCAGGGAAATCACATACTATACGACTCCATGTATCGGGTATCTTATCATACTCCGTACCGATAGGATTACTATCGTCGGTCGTATTCACCACCTCATAATGGGATACCTCCGGGTTCAGGCGGGGGTCTACTGACTCAACGCCCTCGATCTGGACCTTGCCCCCCTCCGTGGCGTAACATTTACTTACGAATATCAACTCCCGATCGGTCATCTCGGCTATGCTACAATCTATAGCCACCCATTCGGCAGGAACCTTATCTAATTCCGTACCGATAGGAGTATCGACATCCGAGGAGTTGATGATAAATATCTTCTCGGCCAATATCTCACCCTTATTATTCATATAGGTATGGATACGAGCCTCTACCTGACCACCCGGTGTCCGATAGCATTGGTTGACGATCGACACACGGGCGTCCTTGATGTTAATGAACTGATAGTCCTTTCTAGGGACATCGCTTACAAGTCTCTTTACTCCTTTATCATCGAAGTACACGTAACACCCGTCATTCCTCATCATGACCGGATACGTCTTTCCGTCTATGACAACACCTGAGAAGTCATCTGGCGGAACGGAGAAACCCATGCTTCCGAATATAGAAGCCAGTCTCTTTAAATACTCATTTATCGCAGACATAATATCATATTTTAATTCTACTGCCTCAAAGATAACAAAAAAAGGGAAGAGAATTGAATCTCTCCCCTTTAGGAAATATATGAACGCAAAAAAGGTTCTTTATTTCGGCTCAGTTACGATGGCCGGACCAAGACCAGCAGCAGCACCGATCATGTTAATCATCTCCTGAACGCCCTCATGAGCGCCGTAACGTACACGTAAGATCAAGTTGATAGGATCATCAGCGATAACCTTTCCGAATCCCTGAGCGTATCTATGAGGATTGAGCGTAATCTGGAAGTCAACGTACTGAGCCGTTTGCTCTACACGACTATATTCGTTCATGAACGTCCGCCCCATGAAATCCTGATGTTTCGGGAATCCATTGAAATGAGCGTAGCCCTTCAACTCGTCATCCATCATATTACCGCCGACATGAGTACGTGGCGCTTTGCTGGACAGTCTCTCGAAATGAAGTTGATCCCACCAGATAGGAGACCCCTCGTCAAGAGAATCAGGATAACCGCCGCTAGCGCCAACGATCTCAACACTATCCTCAATATAAGTCATTTTATCCATCAAGCACTCTGATGGAGATAACAACATTTCCTTGCCACGGAAACGGATACCGCACTTGCAGTTAGTACCAAGTTCCTGAGCCGATTCCAGTTTCTTCCACATACGGTTGCGGTAAGACGCCGGAGCCTTGCTGGTGAAGAATCCCTCGAATACCTTGTCGCACTCATCACACAACATGTTAGTATATACCGTTGTCTGGAAGCTATGCTGGCAAGCCGCAGGAGTACCGTAGTCGGTGATCTCCAGTTCCGGGAAAGCCTGTTTGATTTCCTCCAAAGCACTGTTTCCACACTCATCATCCGGGATCGTGATATAATACTTCTCGGTGGATACCTTGCAAGAACCACAAGCTGACCAAGAAGCGGTACGAACCGTAGGGTTCTCGCACATATCGGATGTCTTAGCCACATAGTAGATAATAGCCGTAGGATTGGCCTCCACGAAAGTAGAGATCTCCTCATCCGTCAATTTCTTTGAAGTAGCGGCAATATACAAACCTGATCCCTTGATCTGACTCATCTTATTAACCGTATCGGCTACAACGTTAGGCAATGACTCCACCGTAGTAGACATATCAACACCGTCATCCTCCAAGGAAATAGAATACAGATAGCCGCCCTTAACCTCGGTATAGTTAGGAGGACAATCCGTACATCCTTTCATGATAGAGATAAGGCGTTGAGTATAGTCAGCCGGTTTAGCGCCTTTCTTCATCACCTTATAACGTGACATGCTACCCTCGATAGTCTCACGTACGATCTTCAATCCTGGATATTGAGCGCGAACCTCAGCCAATGCCAGATCATCACCAGTATCGCATACCTCCATGCAATAGAAGTTCACGTCCTCCGTCTCAGGCTCAGTAGCCTCATTAGTGCATCTTGTAACCGGAGTGATATCAATATAATCAGATACCTTGCCACCACCGGCGATAGGCTGGTTTTTCATCCGCTCGATACACTTCAATACGGCGGGTAACAAGTCAACCTCCTCGCAAGGATCACACTCCTCGCATTGATTTGGCGTATTATCACAATCATCCAAAAGGATAGCGTCATTGATCTCAACACGACCTTCCTCGTAGCCAAGAAGCTCGAAAGCCCTGCCGGCGAGAATCAAGCGGATAACGATACGGTCGCCCTTGGAAACGGAGAAAGCCGTGTCGTCAGAGACACCATTGTATCCTAAGATAACGTCATCGACATAAGCGTGATCCTTCTTCGGCCAAGAAGCGTAAATCTCGGTGATCTCATTCAACGAGAACAAAGGCGTGGAAAAATCCTTATCATATATAGAACGGGAAGCCGCTTGTTCATTACGACCGATACGGATCTCATAACGCTTGTCATTACGAGGCTTACCGGTAAAATCAATCACGGCCTTACAACCGTTCTCGGAAGTCTCCTTAGTATCATAAATACCAAGCTGACCTTCCTTCAAGAAGATGGAATCAACATCCACCATCTTAGCGTGCGGGGGTACGAAAAGTACCCGGTCTTGCGGTCTGTGCAACATAATTCGTTTTTTTATTAAAATTATTAAATCAGTTCATTTACTTTAATATAATTGGGTATCTCTTTCCTCTAATGAGTTTTAGCTTCTTATATGTAACATTTTTAGAGTTCTTACCATCGAAATCCCTAATGTCAAAACATCCCGATTTTCTTCTTCCATAAATAAAACATATTTCATTGTTATACAATACTTTATCAAACAATCTAAATCCGAAAACCTCAAAAGGAGCTTGATTGTTTTTCTTCTTTCCTCCTTTTAAAATTTTCATTTTATGTATTTGCCTGTTATGTCTACGAATTAAACGCTTCAAGTATTGACGTTCAATTCGTTTCGCATTGAAGTTCCTAGAAATGACAAACGCATCGGATGTATGGGATTTTTCTATTCCGTATTTAATCCGATTGTATTTCGTGATGTAACCGAAAGTCATTGAAACGTTTGGATATCTCGATTTCAACTCCTCGTACAACTTCCATTTCATGATTCCCATAACCGCAGCATCACGAAGTGACTTGCCTCGTTTCACCTTCAAATCGATATTCCCTTTATGATATTCCTTATGACAAGTTTCACACAAGGTAATGAGATTGGATGGTGAATCACCTCCTGTTTTACGAGATTCGATGTGATGAACATTCAGGATCGGGTCTTTCGACTTTCCTTTACAATGTTGACATTTATGCCCATCCCTTGCCAGGACATATTCCCTGACATTCCAAAAACCAAGTTGATCTCCTTCCTGATATTCGTTACCGGAGATGTCAGGATTCTTGATCTTTTGTGTATCAAATTGGGCAATCTCGACGATGATACGGGATATCGGCAGGGTAGAACAGATGTTGTCGATAACACGGATATGAGCATCAACTTTGTGTCTCACCGAAGGTGCTACCCATCCTAGACGTTTGCTTTTCACCCTGTTTTCAAAACGAGGCTTCCTATATCTCAACCTATTTCGTCTCGCTCTTCTCGACTCTCTTCTTGTAGACAAAAGTTCTACAACATCATTTCTAAGAATAACCTCACCGCTGTAAAGCTCCTTGCTTTTCGTCGTAGCGGATAAACCAACATGCTTGGTTCCGGCATCGACGCCTAACACAATTTCCTGTTTGTAATCGGATGTCTTGTACGTTAATTTGATGGTAAAAGGACATGTGTTTACAACGACCGCTTTGTTATCTTTTAGCAGTCGTCTAACCTTCCCATGCCTTGTCGTAGGCATCATCGGTTTACCATCTATGTCTTGTACATACACCATTTTACAAACTAATTCAATGTTTATTCAACATAAGTCAGGGTAAAACCCTGTTAGTACCCATCGCCAATGTTATTTTGAGGTTTTTCGCAAGCAACACTGTTTCGCAAATACACTACTCCTATTTAATCACTTGCCTTAGAGCAAGGAACTTGGGCAAACATTCCTTGGTAACTATATATTCTCAAATAACGTAGCCTCTGTCTCAAGGCTTAGGCTAATAACCGGATCCTTTCGGGTACATTAAAACTTTGATTAAATCATATTGTTTTAATGTTATTTCGGATATTTACCTAACGCAAACATAATAATAAACAAGTTCACGACAATAAAACACAATCACGAGTGTATAGGCATATAAATAAATTACATTTTTTGTAAAAACATTATTTAAGCCACTTTTTCTTATACATCTTCCTCATCATATCAACAAGTTCATCGAAACTTTTTATATAACCCATATCTATAGCCCATATAAGATTGCCTTGTGTTTGCTCCAATTCCTTCAGCTCAGCTTCCGTGGCCTTATTCCTGATCATACTTTCATGGATATTAAAAACAATATAATTAAGACCCTTGGCGATCTTAACATAATCTACATCCTTAAATCTAGAAGCCGCCCTAGACAAAGCATTATACCTATCACCAGCCTCTATTCGATTAAGAATAAGCTTATCAGTTAACCACGTAACAACCTCGGCATACAACATAGGGTTCAATTCCATAGCTACAAGAACCCATATATAAGGATTACACATAGTTCTCCTGTTCTCGCCCCTACCAACAGTCTTATAAGCGCCAAACTTTTTCATTACTTTTATAAGAGACTCTTTTTCAACCATTTCCATAAAAACAGGAAATCCTGTTTCTATCATATATCCTTGTTTTTCAAGAATATAGTATATTCGCTCAGCACTTTCCTTGTTAGAAAGTATATTCTCTATCCTCTTATCATTCCATCCTTCCTGAATCCTTTTCCTGGTATAGGCTTCCTGTAAATCAGTCAACGACATGAAAGACGTTTTAGTGTCTTGCTTGATAGTAACACCAAAAAGATCCCTATCCTTGGAGATCATAACAACATTAGTTTTCATATTATATATATTTAATTATTTAATACGATGCAAATATATAAATAAAAGTTTTACCGTAAAAATATATAGATAAAAAATATTCCAATATAAAATCATTATATTGAATATTTTGTAAAACACAAAAATCATACTTACGATTTCTGGAGTCGGAGAAATCTCCGATTCCAGAAAATATACATAGGATGATAAAAAATAAGCCTACCCATTTCTGGGCAGGCTTATCAATCAAAACTAACGTTGTTTATTTAAAGGAAGCCACATTATCCTTATCCATTCTATATCTATACAATTCATTCTCATTAAGGTTGAATTGTTTAGCTACCATATCCAGAATCTCCTCCACAAGATAATCGGGCAGCTCCGGGTCGATGTCCGTGGACTGGATACCGGCGGCGTTGATATACCCCGACAGGTCCACCCTGACAGGACGGCGGTAGTACGTCATCTTAACCTCCTCGGTACGGAAGCCTGACTCGTAGACCACGACCTTCCCGTTCCCTATGGAGTAGAATGTCTCACGGTAGTCGTAAGAAGGACGGTTATTCTCGTCTCCAAGAAGCTCATGGATATTCTCGTTCTTAGCCTCCCACATGACAAAATCTCCAACCTCACATCCATTATAAGAAAACGCTCCTTTTATATTTGAGAACCATAAATAATCATCAGGAAGACCGAATGATGTCGATTCGGGATCATCAATATGACTAACCTCCTTAAGCGATTTCCAGTATACCAGAAGAGTTTGTATAGATCGGATGGTCTCATCATCCTTCCTATTAAGATAGTATCTTATCAACCTGTCCTGAGCCTCATTGAACAGCAGCACAAACCTTCCCGGATCAAGCTTAATCCCGCCATTGGCGAGATTCTGCTCATTCTTCTGCAAAGACCTTAGATACGCTTCTTGGATCGTCATCGTCATTCCTCCGTATTAACCTTATCACCTTCATCTACGTCTTCCTTCTTCTTGACATCCTTAACCTTCTTGGTCCTGGTCTTATCGTCTATATTAGAAATAGACATAAGTTCCTCGTACTCATCCAAGACATTAGCCTTTACACTGATAAGATCTTTCTTGGTAGCCAAGAACTCGGCGGACGTACGGGTGTCAGGACCTATGATCTGACCATTATATTGCAAGCCGGATGGAGTCATGTTAATACGACCGTTACGTTGAAGGACGTTTATGATACGATAGAACTCAAGAACTTCCTTGAAATCACCCTCCAATGACCGATCCCAGATATCAAGCAGGTAATCGATGTTGGTCTTCTTCTCGTTCATCCAGTTTGATAGTGATCCGGTGTAATAATCATCCTCCGTGAAATCAGGACGGGTCACGATGCCGATGTACAGAAGAAGGTCAATGACAGCCTGGCGTTCCTTATCACCTTTCTTAAGGGCGTTGATGAACTTATAGCTGATATTCATCTTATTGATCTCACGCTGCTGAACGAAATCCTTAGCGTTATCTTTCTCGATGAAGCAGAACATGGAGTTCATGAAAATAGGATCACCATCCATTTCCTGAGGAGTCAACATGCCAGAAAATACAGCCAGATATAAATAAAATAACTCAACGGTATTAGCCGTGTTATAAACCTTACCCATGAATATCTTATCCTTAGCGTCATCCCAAAACTCTAGATTAGTCTGGGAAAGATCCTTCTGAGATATATCCTCAAAAGGCTTCATTATATTATTGACACGTTGATTAACCAACCTATCAACCTCATCTTTATCCATACCATTATAACATCTTGATCTTGGATAAAAACCCGTATTATAGGCTTTTGAGAAATCATCCCACGGGCAACATACGTGAGTAGCATTCTCCGGGAACGGAGCCTTGGCTATATTGGCGTCTTGGAAGGCCTGCGGAGCGCTTCCGTCGTGTTTACCTACTACCTCATACAAGGTATCTGACATGATATTGAAGCCGTTTACCTCGACCAATACCTTCTTTGATTTTAAAATCTCTTTCATTTCCTTATTTTTGCGTTACTTTCCTAAAAAAAGAGGAGAGGAATATCCTCCCCTCTAAAAACCAAATTACATATGAAAAAAAACTTAGCCGAAGTAGTTCGGTTGAAGCTCGATGATCAAGAACTTGCTGTTATCCATAACCCAAGCCGCGGAAGCTGAGTGACACCAGAATTGCTCTTTCATGCCCGGCAAGGATGATACGATCTCATTTCCGTTGGCTTTGTGCGCCCAACGACCGTACTCATAACCCCACCACATGCTTACGCCTTCTGGCTTGATATAAAATACGTTGTTATTCATATTACCTAACTTAGCGTTAGCCGTATTAGGAATAGCGGAATATGCGTTAGTCGATCCAGCGTCAGTGATATTCTCAATAATACAAGAATAAGAGGATCTAGGATACATGCCATTCACTAACTCGCTACGATCTGTCATGTCAGCGTAATCCAAAGAAGGATCGTGCTCGAACTCTACATTTCCGATGCCGGGAAGAAAAGCACCCTTAACCTGTACCGGACCTAAAATCATAGCATCATTAGTACCAGAGATAGGATTAGAAGGCAACATACGGTCACTACCCATACCCCAGCTCAAATTACTCAACGTAGTAAAGAAAGCCTCTCTAATCAACTTCTCTAAGTTGACCATAGCCATAGCTCCTACCTTGAACTTAATCTTACGCTCCGTAATAGGAAGATCTTGACGACCACGGAAAATATAAGCGGCAGCAGCCATAAGAGTATCCTTAGTAATACCCATCGGACGACTATAGTAGATAGTATAACCACGGCGAAGCTGACGGTAGATACCCTCATTCAAATGGATAGGACCATTTTGATCCATGATAATACCACCTTCTTGCCACATTAACTGTCTAGCTTCCAGCTTAACCAACTCAGCCATACAGAATACCTCCAGCGTGGACGCTACCTTAGCCGTACGTAAATCAAGTCTACCATTAACAGTCCTACCGATAATAGCCAAATCAGGAATATTACCCTCGTATTCACTTCTCATGGCATTCATACGACGAAGAGCGGTCTCCACGAACTCTGAAGTGCTATTCTGAGCGGCCTGCATGGACTTCATACCAGCGTACATAGTTGTCTCACCCTCAACACCACGGTGGTTTCCTAAACGGAACTCACAAGTCATGGAACCGGCCTTGTCAGCTCCAGATACCTTAGAGAACTGGGTACTGTACTCACCAAGAGCATGACCGATCTTCCAATAACGGATACCCGGACGTAATTTCTCTTTAGGGAAGTATTTGGCCTTTCCGCCGATAACACGACCCCAATAACGCGTCAAATCACCTTCTGTTTTTGAAGGGATCTCACCAGATATAAGGATATTACAGCCGTTAGCGGCGTCATAGGTGATGACATCATAAGCCGTAAACTCAGATGTATTCAAAACGATATCAAACAAACTTCCATCAATACCCGGTTTCAGATGATGAGTCGAAGTATCCTCCGCCGTAACTACAGCGAATGTCTTTGTAACGGGAAGATCATAACGGAAAGAAGCACCGATACCGTTAACGGAAATCGTAGCACCGTTATTAATCATACCCATATACATCGGAACAGGGTAGTTGGCGATATTAGAGAACAAGTTCAACAGACCCAAATGATTCTTGTCCGGATCCTCGTAATACCAGCTCGCCAATGAGCCTAAGTTATGCTCTACGAGCGAAGTCTTATAGTTCTTGGCATCGGTGAAGGCAATAACGTTATCGCCATTCACGGTAGCCGGAAAACTTTTTGTCAAAAAAGGGTTCATAATTATCTATCTTTTAATGTTATACACTCTTTGATCCACTTAGATCAAGGAAGTTAGCCTCTATAGTATCATTATCGATATTATTCTTATTTTGCTTTCCTCCCTTATTGCCAGAAAGAAGAGTGATGGTCTTCTTATTGACCTCCATCTTAGCCTTGTTAGTCTTCTGTTTAAGGAACTCGTCCTTATTCATCAAGAACAAAGCCAGATCAGCGGCCATGTCCGGATTCTTGATAGCCTCCGAATAAGCTTTATCTATAGCCGTATGACCTTGATTGTCTATCGGCTTGGTAACGAAATCGACAGCCTTACCTATCATCGTGTCAGTCAACTGGAACCCTGAGCTTATAGACGTCTTAAGACCTTTCTTATAGATCTTCATCTGCTCAATCAACTCCTGTTTCCTTTTCTCGGATTTTTTCTTCTCCTCCTCGATAAGGTTATCCATCTCCTTTTTCAGGATATCATGGAACTTATTGGCCTTGGACTCAATGAACTCATCGCCCTTACCAATCATCATCTCCATATTATCCTTTATCTCGTCTTCCGGCATACCCAACATCTTATAATAATGCTGGATGACCGCAAGCTGATCATTCTTGTTGCTCATATCAAGGTTGTCCAACGGCGCCTGAATATTCTGATATTGGTTTAGAAGCTGACCCACGTTACCTCCAGCCTTATCCACCTCTATCATCTTCTTCATGAAGTCAGACATAGAACCGGTATCAACCTTATCCTTCAACAACTCATCGGCCTTATCCTTGATCAATCCCTCCACTATATCAAGTAAATCATCTTCTTTTGTGATAGTAGAAAGATCGACTGGCTTATCATCTACCATAATATCAAGGTTATCGATACTGTCGATGATACCTCTGGCAGCCATCTTCTCCAAGAAAGATTTTCCGTTAAACACTGATACCACGTTATTATTATCAGTACCGCCTTCGCCAAGGGAATCAGGGTCTGGGGTTGCAGCATCGCCGCCCTTATCCCCGCCACCGTCAGCCGCTCCGCCGTCGGCAGGCTCTTCCTTGGTATCACCTATAGGATTACCATCCTTATCATATTTACCCTCGATATTATTCTTATCGCCATCACCGTCACCACGGTAAAAAAGTTCCTCGACACTCATGGTCTTAAAACCCTTAGCGAAATCACCCATATCATTCATACAATTTCCTTTTTTGCTTTTTACAAAAGTATTATTAATCCAATTACCAATTAAATCAAACCCATTATAGTATATGACAGAATTTTACGCCAAAATGATTACAGATTTTGTAAAAATATTTACAAAACTTGTAATCAATTCTTGTTTATTATTGACGTAAACCTATCTGTATCAGAACGTTTGTTTCTAGCGTCTATCTCCTTTTCTTTTAATTCCAACTTCTTTTTCTCTATCTCCTCACGAGATCTTCGCTCAGCCTCGGCGTTAGCCTGTCTGGTTCTCATATCCTCTTCCTTGATATCAAGATCTCTTTCCCTTAAAGCCCTATCAGCCATAGCCTCGACATAATCCACGCCTTCAGAGTTGTTCTCGGTCCTAGCCGCTTGACCGGCGGCCATTATGCTCTTACCCCTTAAGTCGAAGTTGCCCTTGATATAAGCCAGCTCCTTATCCTTCTCATGCTCATCATTACGTGCCTGTTGCTCGGCCTCGGCTTGCTGCTGGACAAGTCGCTGTTGATTCTGGTATTCTTCCTGCCTTACACGATCGGCGTAAGATCTAGCATCCCTTCCGATCTGATTCATCTCAGCCGTTGAGTTGGCACTCATCATCCTAGTGATATCAAGTAAGTCATTACCTAACGTATTTGTCTGTAATATATATTGTTTCAAATTCTCCAACTCCAGACGTTTCTTGGAATTAGAGACAGCCATAACATTAAGATGACGTAACGACAAGCTATTATCCGTAAGACTGATGTAAGCCAAGGAAAGATCGCTATTCCTGTACATCACGGTCCAATCGTATCCTTCCTTCTGGCATACTTGAGCCACGGCTAGATGAATATCCAATGTCCGTTTCTTGAAGTCATCGAAATCATTAAAGTAAGTCTGGGTCTGTAGCATAGTAGCGTTAACCCCCTGTTTTACGCCCGTAGAACTCTCGTATCTAGTTGACTGACCCATTGCCTGCTCGGATATTCCTATCATCCTATAAGCCATCATATAGGCGTAAGACGCCATTTCCATACGGGATCTTATCTGATCCGTATTAGTAAGATCATATACACCAAACTGGTTATATATGCTACTCATCTGCGGATTCTGGTAAGGATTATTCGTATCATTGCCACCTACGCCCATAAACGAGACGGACTTCACGATCTGCATGAAAGTAGCTAAAGCACCCTTCTTGTCCATCATATCCTTATATTCAGTAGGCAAGAATCCAAGGTCGCCTAAGAAGAACTTACCGATCTCCTTCTCGGCGTTGTTGTATAGCTGGTTCATAGCAAGGTTATACATCATCTGGAACGGCTGTATGCGATCAGCGAGACTAGCCCCTATAAATCCCGAAACCGGAATGACATAATCATACAGACTGCTGTCACCATGTATCTGATGAGGTATTGGATCCCCACCGATATATATAGGCTTATCCATTAAATTACCTCCGGTGATCTTAACTCCAAACCTAACCTCAGGCACATACTCCAAGATATAGGTATTAACCTCAGGATCACCAACGGCTTCTGCCATCACCCTCTTCACCTTCTTTATCCCGTTCTTCTCCAAGAACTCCGGGAGAAGCTCATCGGTAACAAGCTCCTGATCCACCATCCCGGTCTCCGTCATGTAAGTTATTAAGAATACCGGTTTCATGGATACCCAATATCCCTCCATGACCCTAAAAAGGCGAGAGTCTATCTCATATCTCTTGCCATCGGCCATTCCGGAGTTGAAATATCCAAAGGGATGGAAGCGGGGCAAGAAGCGGGGCTGGGTATGCTCCTCCCCGTCCGGCCCGAAGGTGTGGTACTCACCAATCGGAACGCCGTAGTAATCCTCAGCGGCGACTATAGATTCATAGTCATGGTATCCCTTCCATGGGACAACCTCATTCTCGTACATACCGGTAATAGACGGCTTCTTTTTCTTCCAGTCATACCTAGTACCGTCATTAGATACCCATCCCTCATAATCATCATCACCGCCCATAATACGACGCTTGTCCTTGGCTGTCATCTTATGGCCGTATCTTGATATCAACTCGACACCCTCGTAATAATGAATACGACCCACATAAGATCCGTATTGCGGGTATTTCACGTCAGGATGGAATACCTCCATCGGGCTCCATACCTCCGGACGATAGTAGTCGAAGCCAACGAAATGATTACGGAACATCTTTCCGCTAAGAAGACGATCCCTGAAATTCTCCCTGTCAAGCTCATCCATATAAAACCGGCTACGGTCGGCCTCGATCGTATGATCCCCCCATACCGCCGCCTGCGTCTTCCATCTTGTACTCATGAACCTCTGGATATCATCAGGGGTCATAGACGCTTTGGCCTGTTGGATTTGCTGAACATAAGCCTGACGCTCCTCCTCGGAATTAAACTCATTGTACGTAGGATCAAGACCAGCCTCTACAAGACGCTGATTAACGATAATATCCCACTGTTCTTGTATATGACGATGAAGTAAGTTTGACATCGTATCCTCATACTCACTTATAGCCATATCACCTACCTCATTAACCGTATACTTATCCTGTAGGTTTGTCAGCCATCCCTCAAAAGCGTTTACGATACCACCTATGATATCATAATGCTTCAAGAAAGAAGGGATTCTTATATCACTCCTTAGCTTCTGCACGTTCCTTAGCTGAGGGATGACATCCGCCATCTCCATAAAAGATAACTTACCATCCGCCATCAGATAATAGTCACGGTACATCTGGTTACGATCATACTGTTTCAACCCTATCGTCTCAAGAGCGTCCATACAATCCTCCTTCCATTTCCTGTTCTTTTTCTTCGTGGAAATAGCCTGAGGAGGTAATCCTAATAACGCTCCTTTTGCTGGAAACGAATGATCTCTATTAAACACTTCCATGATTATTCAATTTTATTTACAACAAAGATAGGCGTTTAATTGACATTCATTTACCTAAAAGCTCCTATAGATACCGATCCAAAGGCAGAGGCATATACCTCATGGTGTTTATAAGCGTCTTCCTTGCGGGCATTATTCATCTCCTCGATCTTCGATTTAGGCATGTAATTGTTATCGTCAAAATATCTGGCGAGAACCAACGCATGCCCGAACGCTATTATCCTATCGACGTTCAATCCGGGCTTGTACTGTATTATCTCATCCAGTAGGGCTATATCATCAATCAACTCAATACCTTTAACCGTTATATCAAGACCGGTACTATCATCATAACCAATAACGAAATCCTGCCAGCAGTAATCCACCACGCAGGAGAAGAGCAGGTTCTGGTTGCCGGGGGTCGGGTATAGCCCCAGCTTGCTGTTCTGCCGGGAGCCGGCCTTCACATACTTATTGGCTATAGCCTCGCCAGCGAATAAGAAGAAAGATGCCGGCATACCACTCTTCCGATTAAGATACTGCTCATACATCTGGTCAGCGTTCTCCATAAGACATATAGCACCATATCCTTTCTGAAGCACCTCGCATGTACGGCAAAACTGATCTATGGATGATGGGCGGGATACGTATGAAGCCACTATTCTATAGGCATAAGGATCTCGAATACCAACACGCCTTTTGAATACATAAAAAGCTCCTAATGAAGGGGTATCAGACTTAGCCTGTTTATAGGGATCTTGGCCTGCAACATAAATAAAATCGTCAAACCTATTAGATTGAGGCATCTCGAATATCTGGACAGGAGCGTCAATAACACCACCGCTAAACGGAAAACCAGCCAATTGCTTATTCGATTTAGTAGTGCCAAGTTTATTTCCAGATTCAAGGAAAACATCACACAGCATGCCGCTATATTGCCCTGACTCAAGAAGATCATTCTTATGCTTGATAGCGTACTCGACCGGGAATAGGTTCTGTGATGAGCTTAAAAAACAGTCGTCGATCGTAAATGGATAGAACATGGTATGAGAGGTATAAGCTACCCTATCTTTCGTAGATAACTTCTTCCGTTCCTCGTTAAGCTTATTGGTACTAGCCTCGAAATCCGTGGCGTCAATCTTGATCTTATTAAGCTTCTTATCATCAGGTTTCCCCAAATAATCACCCAGACCTATAGTTCTCTTGACACCGGAGTTAGCCATCTGACCGGGGACAAACATTGCCCATTTCCGTTCTTTCCATGTTTTCCCTTTCATGGCTCTCCGATTTAAAATATCCCAGTCCATGACCAGAAGATTGTACGTATCAGGATCAGAGAACATTTCCTGAGCGTCTTTAGATAGTTCCACCTCACCACCGGTACCAGCCAAAATAGGACTGAGACGCCAGCCGTAAGGAGTGTCGTATGACGGCATGGCGGCAGTGTACGGCTTCTTGATAGGTCCCTTACCTACCTCGTCGAAAATAGCCGTGGCTGGGGTCAGACCGGCAGTCTTCTGCGTGGATGTCTTCCTACCCATGTTGATGTTGGCTATGGATATTATGGCATGAACATCACGAACCCCGTTGGACATACGCTTGCCTAAGGTGACACCAGAACTCCAGTCGGTCTTGGTCCTGTTAATCCTGAAAAAAGGATGCACATGATCAAGACCATACTCACAATACTCACCTATATTAGATAAATCGCTATCGCTGAAACCTACCACGGAATGGCTAAGCCCGATCGTCATGGTAGCGTTCATCTGAAGAAGGGATGACATGATAGTCGTATTATGGGATACGACAAAATTGGTAGTAAGAAACTGATGGGACTTATTATCGACCTCAATACAAGTAGCTTTATACTTCCCGTAATAATCTATATCGGATATCCTAAGCCTGTTATGGGTCTTAGATATATACATATCATCACCATCCATGACGCAATAATATCCCATAGACCAGAATATTCTTCTTACGAAGGATATAATATACTCACTTTTGTAAACGACCTTAAAACGATCGTCACCAGTACTTATGCCGCAAGCTATCTTCATGAATGAGCTTATAAACAACTCTTTCTGTTTTTTGGATGAATAAATAATATCATCCATCTCCTTATTGCTTAACTCGAAGATCCTGTCGGTAGATCCACAAAGGAAAGAGGCGGTCAGAGACCCAAGGAGCTGGGGCGACATCAGCCACCGCCGCTCGGGGAAATCCACGGCCTCCCCTATGTCTATGGTCATCTTATGGAAGTCAGAGTGGATGATACCCATGGTGCTCATGACTTTATAATCACCATGATATTTAACCTTCCACTGATGTTGACCGCAACATACTATACTGCGCCCGTCCTCAAACGTAACCTTATACATATCAACGAACCCTTGAGGATATACGCCTACTACAGTCGTAAGCTTACCATCATCGCCATATATGATATCCCCGATATCAGCGAACCCTATCTTCTTAGGTCCATAAGGAGTATATATCAGCTCCGAGTCCAGAAGAGCCTTGCCAAAACGACGAGTACCAAACATCCCCAACCCTTTCTTCTCCTGACGGGCACGTTGGTACATCTCGGCGAAAAACCATTCGTTATCACGCAAACGACTGATCGCTGGCACACGTTCCCCGTTTGGAAGATCCTGGAATACGGGAAAGAAATTAACATGCCAATAAAGCCATGGCGGGATGAACGTACCATTGATAGTCACCCCGTACTTGACCTTATAAGCCTCTTCTTTAAAGAACTGCTTAACATCGTCATCCTGATCCTCCCAACCGAACAGATCGTTCCATACAGGAGGATTTTTCATGTTTACATAAAATTCTGGACTCGTACTTAGACTCATTTTATAATATCCTTTAAAACAGACTCGATTCCACCAGAAACCTGACCCTTACGTTCCTTTTTCTGGACATTGCTTACAGACCTATATACATCCATGATCCCACTTTTCTCCATATAAGAATCATTCCATGTATTTATCTTATCGATTAATTTTGATATGAAGTCAAATGCCCTTGCCATATCCTCCGGCTTCTCCTTGTCCCAAGGATGCTTATCAATATAAGTCTTAGCGTCATTTATAGCCTTAGCTATGACCTCAAGATTGTCGTTAACCCGATCAGCGTCCTTACTCGTCGGCTTTCGTCTTCCCTGTGGCATTGGCTTTTATATTTAAAAATCTATTAAACCTGTTTATATATATATTCATTTACTTTAATATAATCGGATGCATCTTTCCTCTAATAAGTTTAAGCTTTTTGTATGAAACATCCTTTGGATTTTCTCCGTTGAAATCCCTGATATTGAAATTTCCTGATTTTCTTCTTCCATAAATAAAACATATTTCATTGTTATACAATACTTTATCAAACAATCTGAACCTAAAAACCTCAAAAGGAGCTTGATTGTTTTTCTTCTTCCCTCCTTTTAAAATTTTCATTTTGTGTATCTGTCTGTTATGCCTACGAACTAAACGTTTTAAGTATTGACGTTCAATTCGTTTCGCATTGAAGTTCCTAGAGATAACAAACGCATCGGATGTATGGGATTTTTCAATCCCGTATTTAATCCGATTGTATTTCGTAATGTAACCGAACGTCATCGAAACGTTGTCGTATCTGGATTTCAACTCCTCGTACAACTTCCATTTCATGATTCCCATCACGGCCGCATCACGAAGTGATTTACCTCTCTTTTTCTTCAATTCAATTTCTCCTTTATGAAACGCTTTATGACATGATTCACAAAGGGTGACTAAATTCGAAGGTGAATCCCCTCCTGTTTTTCTCGATTCCAAATGATGAACGTTTAAAACAGGATCTTTCGACTTTCCCTTACAATGACTACATTTATGTCCGTCTCTGAACAAAACGTACTCCCTGACATTCCAAAAACCAAGTTGTTCTCCGTTTTGATAATCAGATCCTGAAATATCATGGTTTTTCATTTTCTGAGTATCGAACTGAGCGACTTCAATTACTATTTTAGTAATCGGAAGGATTTTATGAATCTCATTCACTTCGTTTAAATGGGAATCGATTCTTTGTTTTACAGAAGGGGCTACCCATCCTTTCTTTTTAGAGGAACCTCTGTTGTTAAATCTCGGCTTTCTATATCTGAGTCTTGATCTTCTTGTCCTTCTGTTTTGAAGTCTCGTTGAAAGTAAATCTACAATATCCGTTCTTAAGGTTGTTTCACAAGCAAATAACTCTTCTTTTTCAGCTGTTGCAGAAAAACCGATATGTTTAGCTCCTGCATCAATACCCAGAGTAACCGGTTGTTTATGATCGGTTGATTTGTAAGTTAACTGAATCGTAAAAGGACATAAATTTATTACAACTGCCTTATTTTCTTTAAGCAGCCACCGAACCTTTCCATGTCTTTTTGTAGGCATTAAAGGTCGTCCGTCTATGTCCTTTATATATACCATTTAACTTTCTATTTTTCAATTAATAAATAAAACATCAATTAAGATGTAACTCAGAAATTGCTTCCTGTAAGTACCCATCGCCAATGTTATTTTGAGGTTTTATATAGGCAACACTGGAACCCAAATACGATCCCTGTTTAATCACCTACCTTAGAGCAAGGAACTTGGGTAAACATTCCTTGGTAACTATATATTCTCAAATAACGTAGCCTCTGTCTCAAGGCTTAGGCTAATAA
>ERZ773276.52-NODE-52-length-156264-cov-16.565512_pt1 | contig 156264 bp, 121 predicted proteins | sample MGYA00511386_ERZ773276 | MGnify/ENA primary metagenome ERZ773276 (study PRJEB29015, sample SAMEA2737778) | human gut metagenome | biome: human gut; feature: human-associated habitat; material: faeces | place: China | collected 2012 ...
AAGGACCCTCTGATTAACAGTCAGATGCTCTAACCGACTGAGCTAAGGAAGAATGATTTGTTTTTCTCAATTGCGATGCAAAAGTAATAGGATATTTTGAAATATGCAATATCTTTGCAAAAAAAATTAGTGAAATGGATAAAATAATTGGATTGGGCAACGCCCTGGTAGACGTACTTGCAACCCTGAAAGATGATACACTCCTTGATGAAATGGGATTACCCAAGGGAAGCATGCAACTTATTGATGATGTTAAGTTACAGCAGATTAACGAACAATTCAGTCAGATGAAAACCCACTTGGCGACCGGTGGAGCAGCGGCAAATTCCATACTTGGACTCGCCTGTCTGGGTGCCGGAACCGGTTTCATCGGAAAAGTCGGAAATGACGCTTACGGAAACTTTTTTCGGGAGAATCTGCAAAAAAATGGTATCGAAGATAAATTATTAACGTCTGATCTGCCGTCGGGAGTCGCTTCTACTTTTATTTCTCCGGACGGAGAACGTACTTTTGGTACTTATCTCGGTGCTGCTTCTACGCTGAGAGCCGAAGATCTGACACTGGATATGTTCAAAGGTTATGCTTATCTGCTTATAGAGGGATATCTGGTACAGGATCACGATATGATTCTTCATGCCATTGAGTTGGCAAAGGAAGCCGGTTTGCAGGTTTGCCTCGATATGGCAAGTTATAATATTGTGGCAGGCGATCTTGAGTTCTTCTCTTTATTAATAAATAAGTATGTAGATATTGTTTTCGCCAATGAAGAAGAGGCAAAGGCGTTTACGGGTAAAGAAGACCCGAAGGAAGCCCTTGAACTGATCAGTAAGAAATGCAGTATCGCCATTGTAAAGGTAGGTGGAAATGGTTCTTACATCCGTAAGGGTACGGAGGAGATCAAAGTAGAGGCCATTCCTGTAGAGAGAGTGATCGATACGACGGGAGCAGGTGATTATTTCGCTGCCGGATTTCTGTACGGGCTGACTTGCGGCTATTCTTTAGAGAAATGTGCAAAGATTGGTTCAATTCTCTCCGGAAATGTTATACAGATAGTTGGAACCACGATTCCTTGCGAGCGTTGGGATGAAATAAAGTTAAATATTAACGAAGTTCTGTCAGAGTAAGCAGGCAATGAGTTACTTTTACGTCTCATTTTAACGAAAAGTGTATGAAAAAGTTTCTGAATAGACGAAATGGTGTCCTGTTGGCAGCCGCATTGGTTGTCGTAGCATTCTTTAGTTTCAAGAGCGGTGACGACCGCAATTTCCAGATTGCTAAGAATCTGGATACCTTTAATTCTATCGTCAAAGAACTCGATATGTTTTACGTAGATACGCTCGATCCGAATAAGACCGTTCGTGAGGGGATCGACTATATGCTCTCGTCACTCGATCCGTATACGGAATATTATCCGGAGGACGACCAGGCTGAACTGCAACAGATGTTGAATGCTTCGTTCGGAGGTATCGGATCTTTGATCACGTACAACCAGAAACTGAAACGTTCGATGATAGCCGAGCCTTTTGAAGGAACCCCTGCTGCTAAAATCGGACTGAAGGCAGGCGATATCCTGATGGAGATAGACGGAAAAGATCTGGCGGGAAAAAACAACCAAGAGGTGAGCCAGATGCTCCGGGGTGCAGTAGGTACGAGCTTTAAGCTGAAGGTAGAGCGTCCGGACGAAAAGGGTGGCACCCGGCCGTTGGAGTTTAATATTGTACGTCAAACCATCCAGACTCCGATGATTCCTTACGATACTATCTTTAATAAGAATGTAGGTTATATCAATCTGAGCACCTTCTCCGGTACTCCTTCCAAAGATTTTAAGAAGACATTCCTGAGACTGAAGAAAGAGGGCATCACCTCGTTGGTGATTGACCTGCGCGGAAACGGTGGCGGACGTCTGGAAGAAGCGGTAGAGATTGCCAATTTCTTTTTGCCCCGCGGCAAAGTGATCGTGACTACCAAGGGAAAGACCAAACAGGCCAGCAATACGTATAAGACATTGCGTGAACCGCTGGATCTCGATATTCCTATTACCGTATTGGTAAACGGAGGCACTGCTTCCGCGTCCGAAATCCTTTCGGGAGCTTTCCAGGATTTCGACCGCGCCGTGATTGTGGGAAGCCGTACGTTTGGAAAGGGATTGGTGCAGACCACCCGTCCGTTGCCTTACGGAGGTGTGATGAAACTCACGACTTCTAAGTATTATATCCCCAGCGGACGTTGCGTACAGGCCATCGACTATAAACACCGCAATGAGGACGGCAGTGTAGGTATCATCCCCGACAGCCTGACTACCGTATTCCATACGGCAGCCGGACGTGAAGTTCGCGATGGTGGAGGTGTGATGCCGGATATCGAAGTGAAACAGGAAAAGTTGCCTAATATCCTCTTCTATCTGGTGCGTGATAACCTGATTTTTGATTATGCAACGCAGTACTGCCTGAAGCATCCGTCCATCCCTTCTCCGCAGGAGTTCAAGGTGACCGATGCCGACTATAACGACTTCAAGGCAATGGTGAAGAAAGCCGACTTCAAGTATGACCAGCAGAGTGAGAAGATCATGAAGACGCTGAAAGAGGCTGCCAAGTTCGAAGGGTATCTGGATGAAGCATCGGAGGAGATCAAGGCACTGGAGAAGAAACTGACTCATAATCTGGACCGCGATCTCGATTACTTCTCAAAAGACATCAAGTCGATGATTGCCGATGAGATCATCAAGCGTTACTACTATACACGTGGAGGGATCATCCAGCAATTGAAGGATGACGATGGGCTGCAAGCCGCTCTCAAGATATTGGCCGATCCGGTCAAATACAAAGAAACTTTGAGTGCTCCGGTAAAGAAATAATAAATGGGGCTGTGTCAAAAGTCTTTTCACCACAGATTACACTGACTTTCACGGATTATCAACATCGATAATCAATGACTTAAAACTTACTTTGTGTTACTCTGTGTCCTCTGTGGTGAAAACAAACTATCAACGTCCGATAAGATAGCTCTGCTTTTTCCGCACAAAGAATTTTTCTAAAGACGACTGACTGATGAAGAATCTGTTATTGTTCCTTGTTTTTGTTTGTACTCTTTCTCTTCCTTGCCGGGGCAACCCTGTCCCTTTTTCACCTATTGTCCGCAATTATTCTGTCCTCGACTATAATGCCGGTAACGAAAACTGGGCCGTTGCGCAGGACGGGCGGGGCGTCATGTACTTTGGCAACAACAGCGGACTGCTCCGGTATGACGGAAGCCGGTGGAAGCTGTTTCCTTTGCCGGCGTCGGGCATTGTGCGTGCCGTTTACGTGGCTTCCGACGGGCGTATCTACGTCGGATCGTTCGAGGAGTTCGGTTATTTTGAAGAGAACGACCTGAACTTACTGGAATATCATTCCCTGAAAGATCAGGTGAAAGGGTTCAATTTTCACAATGACGAGATATGGACTATCGTGGAGCAGGGAGGGAACATCGTCTTCCAGTCATTCGGTTCATACTTCATATACGATGGCACGACGACGAAAGGAGTCCGCTGCCATGAACTGCCCCTGAATCTGTTCCGGGTAGGGGATACGGTTTATTCCCAACTGATCAATGCAGGTGTTTGTGTCTTTACGGGTGATAGGTTTACTCCGTTGATCTCCCGACAGGAGTTGGGCAACAGCGACGTACTGGCAGGTTTGCCCTATCCCGGTGGAATGTTGTTGCTGACCCGTAACAGCGGTGGGTATCTTTATACCTCCTCCGGCATTCGTCTCTGGCATACAGATTGTGATGAGGAGTTGAAACGCCATACCGTCAATCGGGCAGTGATGACGAAAGACTCTTGCTACGTGATAGGAACCATCTCCAACGGGCTGTATGCCTTCAGTAAAGGAGGACGCCTGCTCTGGAAAGAGAACGCTGACAACCAGTTGGAGAATAACACCGTCCTGGGGCTGTATTGCGATATAGACAATAATATCTGGACAGCCCTCGACAACGGCATTGCCTACGTGCGCAACAATTCGCTGATTTATCATTTCGAGCCGGTGCGTCGCAAGGTCGGAATGGTGTATGACGTGCTGGTACGCGAAAAGGATGCCTATATCGCTTCCAACCAAGGGTTGTACCGGCTTGAAGATAACCTCCTGGAACTGGTTCCGGGACTCGAAGAGCAGGCATGGACCATCGGCGAATGGGGCGATCAGGTGCTTTGCGGACACAATAAAGGTACTTTCCAGATTAAAGGCATGCAGGCCCGGCTTCTTTCCGACGTACGGGGAGCTATGTGTATGCGGCAGGCGCAGATTGGTGGGGAAGAGCTCCTGATACAAGGTACCTACACTTATCTGAATATTTATAAGAAGAATGCTGCCGGTGAGTGGTACTTCTCCAATTCGGTGCGCAACTTCAGCCACATGGCAAAGAACATCGAAGTGGATCCTCACGGCAACATTTGGGTGCAGCACATGCGCAAGGGGCTTTACCGAGTGCGTCTCGATGAAGCGTTGAAGCAGGTGACGGACCTGAAGCAGTACGACTCTCTGTCGGGGAATCCGGGCGGGCATTGTTACCTTTTCAAGGTAAACGGACGTGTCGCCTTCTCGGACGGGCGGAACTTCTACACTTATGACGACATGGCGGATTCCATTATTCCCTACAAAGCGATGAACGAACAGTTGGCCGCACTCCGGGATATCCACACCGTCACCGCCATGAAAGGCGATCTGTACTGGTTTCTCAGCGACCGCGAGGCCTGTCTGGTGAGATGTACCGTGAACGACTTTAAGGTGGAGCGGAGAATACCCTTCTCCATGTTTGGCAACCTTCCCATCGAGGGGCTGGCCCGGATGGTATACGACAAGCGGAATGATTGCTCTTACCTCTGCCTCAATAACTCCTTTGCCCGTATCGCTGCCGACAGCACCGGGCTGTACAAGTCCCGTGAGCAACCGTCTTTATGGATCTCCGGCTTTTCGGCATTCAACGAGCAGACGGGCGAGCGGCTGCAACTTCCGGTTTCGGGAGATGATGAGATAGCCCCCGCTTTCAACAATGTAGGCATCTCTCTTGCCTATCCCGTTTACAATGATTTTGCGTTTCATGTGCGTTACCGCCTCGAGGGGTTGTCCGGCAAGTGGATCGAGGGACTTCCCGATTTGCAGAAAGACTTTACCCGGCTGCCATTCGGTTCTTATCGCTTCCGTGCCGAGGTGTACGATGACGGCGGGGTGGTTGCTGCTGTCGAACTGCCTTTCCGTATCCTGCGTCCCTGGTATCTTTCGTACGTAGCCATTGCCGTTTACGCTCTCTCCGGGCTGGCATTTCTGTTGGGGCTCCTTTACGGGGTCTACGTCTATACTAAGAAGAAGAAAGATGCCGTCATCGACCGTCAGCGCGCGCACCATAAAGCAGAGATAGAGCAGCAGGAAAAGAAGATCATGGCACTGGAGAAGGAGCAACTCGAGGCCGACCTCCGCTTTAAGAGCAAAGAGCTTTCGGGCGTGGTGATGACCAACATCGCGCATCAGGAGTTCCTGAGCTCGCTGAAAGAGGAGTTGCAGCAGCAGAAACTCTCCGGGCAATATACCCGCAAGAACCTGGATAAGCTGCTTTCGATGATCAATCAGAATATTGTCTCCGACGAAGAGAGCTGGAATATGTTCCAGTCCAACTTCGACCGGATACACGAGAATTTCTTCCGGAACCTGAAAGAAAAGTTCCCTGACCTGACTTCCGGCGATTTGCGCCTGTGCGCGCTGCTCCGGCTCAACCTGCCGACGAAGGAGATTGCGAAGCTGATGAACATTTCCGTAAGGGGTGTCGACGCTGCCCGCTATCGTCTGCGCAAGAAGTTGGGGCTTCCTCCGGAGAGCAGCCTGACGGATTTTATGATCTCCTTCAAGTAGTTGGAAATTAAATGATTGATATGAAAAGAAGTACTAATGCAGTACTTCTTTTTTTGTTTTTTCGGGTTTGTAGTATTCTTGCCGTATGGATAAATGGAAGGCATTTGCCGGAGATTCGCTTTATTTGTACCTGCAAAGTCGGAACATTCATAAATAGATACTAAAACTGTAAAGACCATGAAACATTTTGTACGAAGAATGCAGGCGTTCGCCGCTTCTTTGGTCATAGTGGCCGCCGGGGTACAGGCGCAAAAGGCTCCCCGGGATATGGACCGCTTTATCGACCAGTTAATGAAAAAGATGACGCTGGAGGAGAAGATCGGCCAGCTCAACCTGCCCGTGACCGGAGAGATCACTACCGGACAGGCAAAAAGCAGTGATGTGGCCAAACGCATCCGTAACGGAGAAGTAGGGGGACTGTTCAACCTGAAAGGGGTAGAACGCATCCGTGAGGTCCAGCGGCAGGCGGTGGAGGAGAGTCGTCTCGGTATTCCCCTGTTGTTCGGTATGGACGTGATACACGGATACGAAACCATTTTCCCTATTCCTCTCGGCTTGTCGTGCACCTGGGATATGAAAGCCATCGAGGAGTCCGCCCGTATAGCCGCCATCGAGGCCAGTGCCGACGGTATCTCGTGGACATTCAGTCCGATGGTGGACGTCAGCCGTGACCCGCGCTGGGGACGTGTATCCGAGGGGAACGGCGAAGACCCGTTCCTCGGTGCTGCCATCGCCCGTGCCATGATACGCGGGTATCAGGGAAAGGACATGAGCCGTAATGACGAGATAATGGCTTGTGTGAAGCACTTTGCCCTTTATGGCGCATCTGAGGCGGGACGTGATTATAATACGGTAGACATGAGCCGCCAGCGTATGTTTAATGAATACATGCTGCCCTACCAAGCCGCGGTCGAGGCAGGTGTCGGAAGCGTGATGGCCTCGTTCAACGAAGTGGACGGCGTGCCCGCCACCGGCAGCAAATGGCTGATGACCGATGTGCTGCGCAAGCAGTGGGGTTTCGACGGATTTGTGGTGACGGACTATACCGGTATCAACGAGATGATCGATCATGGTATGGGTGACCAGCAGACAGTTGCCGCCCTTGCTCTGAATGCCGGGGTCGATATGGATATGGTGAGCGACGCCTTCAGCGGTACACTGAAGAAATCGGTGGAAGAAGGCAAAGTATCGGCAGCTGCCATCGACGCCGCCTGCCGCCGCATTCTGGAAGCAAAGTATAAGTTGGGACTGTTTGACGATCCTTATAAGTATTGTGACGTAAGCCGTCCCAAGAAACAGATTTTCACCAAGGAACATCGTGCTGTTGCCCGTAAGACGGCTTCGGAGAGCTTTGTACTGCTGAAAAACGAAGGTGTGTTGCCACTCAGCAAGAAGGGTACCATTGCCGTAGTCGGTCCGCTTGCCGATACCCGTTCCAACATGCCGGGCACCTGGAGCGTGGCTGCCGTACTGGATAATGCTCCTTCACTGGTCGAAGGGCTCAAAGAAGTAGTCGGTAACCGTGCGGAGGTGGTAACCGCCAAAGGAAGTAATCTGATAGGCGATGCCGAATATGAAAAGCGCGCCACGATGTTCGGACGCGAACTGCACAGAGATAACCGTACAGATCGCGAGCTCCTGGACGAGGCACTGAAAGTGGCTGCCAAAGCCGATGTCATTGTCGCCGCGCTGGGCGAATCATCCGAGATGAGTGGAGAGAGCAGCTCCCGCACCAATCTGGAAATGCCGGACGTGCAGAGAGCGCTGTTGCAGGAATTGCTCAAAACAGGAAAACCCGTTGTGCTCGTACTCTTCACCGGCCGCCCGCTGGTGCTTACTTGGGAGGAGGAACACGTGCCTGCCATCCTGAACGTGTGGTTCGGAGGGAGTGAAGCCGCTTATGCCATCGGCGATGTCCTTTTCGGTGATGTCAATCCCAGTGGAAAGCTGACCGCTACTTTCCCGCAAAATGTGGGGCAAATCCCATTGTTCTACAATCATAAGAATACCGGCCGCCCGTTGCAGGAAGGACGTTGGTTCGAGAAGTTCCGCAGCAATTACCTCGATGTGAGCAACGAGCCGCTCTACCCGTTCGGTTACGGATTGTCCTACACAACGTTTGCTTACAGCGATATCCACCTGAGCAGCACAGAGATGAGTGCCGACGGAGAACTGACGGCAACCGTTACCGTCACCAATACCGGCAGTCGCGACGGTGCAGAGGTGGTTCAGCTCTACATCCGTGACCTGGTGGGCAGTGTCACCCGTCCGGTGAAGGAGCTGAAAGGTTTCGAGAAGATTTTCCTTAAAGCCGGAGAGTCCCGCAAAGTCAGTTTCAGCATCACACCGGAATTGTTGAAGTTCTATAATTATGATTTGCAATTTGTTTGCGAACCGGGCGACTTCGATGTAATGATCGGCGGAAACAGCCGGGATGTGAAAAAGGCAAGATTCTTGCTGAGGAAATGAAACTGTGAATAAGAGTTTACCGCAGAGGGCACGGAGTCTCATAGAAAAGCTTTTTCTTTCAAATATCCTATAAACCAAAGATAAAAATTCGGTGAGGCTCTGTGCAACTCTGTGGTGAATCAAGCGACTATTCAACTCTTTCCTTCTATAGATATTCCCAGTACGTTAATTGGCTATCAATTACTAATTCGCATGAATAATATAGAAAATAAGATTGCATTTTCAATTTATTGTTTTATCTTTGTAGAATTATAAGATAAACCTAACTTTAATCTCCGTCACAATAAAATCCAGACTTAAAAAAGATTTAAAATCAATTCATTCATATTTACATTATTATTTAGGAAACCGCTACTTGTAGCGGTTTCTTTTTTGTACAAAACAGGAAAATTGCAAAAATGTCATTTAGATGCCTATATATCGTCACTTAAGCGGTGGCGAAACATCGCTTAAGCGATGAAAAATCATCGCCTAGGCGATGATTTTTAAGGGGTAAAACGACTCCAAATGACTATTGGTAATTAGTTGTAACATTCTATAAGGAGAAAATTTGCTCTTAAATTGATACAAAATGAAGAGCTGCTTTCCTCTCTTTCACTACCCGTCTCTTTCATCCGGAAAGAATCCGTTCCTAAACCAGACAAGTCTATTATTTTTATCTTAGAATATAGTAAGCGGAAAGATTCTCTCTTCTATTAAAGTCTATAGCGTAAATACTTCATAGCGGATATAGAAATAAATATGATTCACCACAGAGGACACAGAGGACACAGAGATTAATCAGCTGCGCTCTATCTGTTTTCAGATATAAGAACAGATAAAGAACAGATCAGAATAATATGCCCTCTGGTTCTTCTGTCTAAATTAAAACTCTGCGTCCTCTGTGTACTCTGTGGTGAATTCTAAACTGAATAGCCTCGACCCCTCCCAACCGTTTCATTTCCTTTCCTGAAACCTCTTTTTATTTTATTGAATATTAATTAATTATATCACTTTGTAGTAGGGATGCAGTACTCCGGAAATCCCGTTTTTTTCTTCATGGTACTCTTGTAGTACCCCTTTTTTTGACTTACATCAATTTACCTTCTAAGTTTGCAGTAGAATTTTAAATCAGTACCAAAACGATGAAAAAAAATCTGTTTACCCTATGTATGATGTTGCTGCTTTCTACGCTTTCTTTTGCGCAAGGCAGCCTGACCATCTCGGGTGTTGTCACCGAGAAGAAAACAGGAGAGCCTATCATTGGCGCCAGTATCCTACTGAAAGGGCAATCGTCCGGAACTATCACGGACTTTGACGGCAACTATTCTATTTCAGGTGTCCCGTCGGGCGCCACTCTTGTTTTCAGTTACATCGGCATGAAAGCACAGGAGGTCAAGGTAACCGCCTCTTCAAAGCTGAATATCTCTCTTGAAGAGGACAATCAGCTGTTGGACGAAGTAGTTGTAGTCGGTTACGGCGTGCAACGCAAATCCGATCTGACCGGTTCGGTAGGCACGGTGAAGAGCAAAGACCTTACGAAAGTAGCCACTCCCAATGTGGCGAATGCCCTTCAAGGACGTGTCTCCGGTGTCTATATCTCAGCCAACGGTGCTCCCGGAAGCTCGCCCGAAGTGCGTATCCGCGGTATCGGTACAACGAATAACAGCAACCCCCTTTATGTGGTGGACGGAATGTTTATGGACGACATCTCTTTCCTGAGCACACACGACATCGAGTCGATGGAGGTGCTGAAAGACGCTTCGGCAACCGCCATGTACGGTTCGCGCGGTGCCAACGGTGTAATCATCGTTACCACCAAGCAGGGGACGGAAGGAAAAGCGGTGGTGAACTTTACGGCCAGCGAAGGATTCCAGTTCAACAACAGCAGCTTCGAGATGGCCAATGCCACCGAATATGCTACGCTACTGAACGAAGCACTGGTCAACACGGGCGGAAAACCCAAGTTTGACGACCCTGCTTCACTGGGCAAAGGAACCAACTGGTTCGACGAAATCTTCCGTGTGGCTTCCGTACGCGACTATCAGCTCAGCGTCAGCGGCGGGTCGGAAAAGGTGCGCTACAACCTCAGCGCGGGATATTACCAGCAGGACGGCATCATCACCGGAAACACTTACAACCGCTTCACCCTGCGTGCCAACAATAGCTACAAGATCAGCAAACGACTGACCATCGGGCACAACCTGTCGGCCTCTTTCAGCCATAAGAAAAACGAAAACAGCGCGGTGGTGAAAGCCGCCTACACCATCAGTCCCGTGAAGCGTCCCTACAATGAGGACGGAAGTTTCATGGATTCCGAAAGCGCTTCTTCCGCCAATCCCGTCGCTACACTCCATTATACGAACAATGACGACTGGAAAGAACGCATCGTGGGCAGCGCCTTCCTGAACTGGAATATCCTGAACGGGCTTGACTTTAAAACCAGCCTCGGCATCGACTACATCAACGGACGCCGCCGCAATTTCGTGCCGAAATACTACGTTTCGGAAACACAGAAGAACGAAACCAACAGCCTCTCCAAAACCTGGGACCGCGACTTCACCTGGCTGTGGGAGAACCTGTTGACTTATGACTGGAAGATCAATGACAAGAACCGGCTCAACCTCTTGGGAGGTATCACGGCGCAGAAGCGTGTTTATGAATTGCTGGAAGGCACCGGACGCGACTTCTTCTCCGATAACGAAAACTACTGGTATCTCGACCAGGCTTCGGCCAGCTCCAAGTCGGTAGCCAACAACGGATACCACGAAACAATGATGTCTTACCTCTTCCGGGCCAACTATGCGCTGATGGACCGTTATCTGCTGACGGCTTCGGTCCGTGCCGACGGTTCGTCTAAGTTCGGTCCCAACAACCGTTGGGGCTACTTCCCCTCAGTGGCTGCCGGATGGAGGATCTCGGAAGAAGCATTCCTGAAAGACCGCGTGCAATGGCTGAGCAACCTGAAGCTCAGAGGAAGCTGGGGACAGATCGGTAATGATAAAATAGGTAACGACAAATACCGTGCGCTTGCCAATATCTCTCCGTCTTATGATGCCGTGTTTGGCGGCGTGTTCTATCCCGGCGGAACCATCACGTCACTCTCCAACCGGAGCATCCATTGGGAACGTTCGGAGCAGATGGACCTCGGTTTCGACCTCGGACTGCTGAACAACCGCTTTTCACTGGAACTGGACTACTATCGCCGCGATACGAAAGACATGCTGGTGACGGTAGACGTACCGGCTTCCGTAGGCCTCACCCCGGTAGAAACAAACGTAGGGGCGGTGCGCAACAGCGGTGTGGACTTTACCGTGAAATGGGAAGATTCGCTGAAGGACTTCCAGTACGGCATACGCCTGACCGGAACGACGATCAAAAACGAAGTCATCAGCCTGGGAGGCAAACGCATCGCCAGCGGTGACATCGGCGCCGGGAAATCCGTACAGATGACCGAAGAAGGAAAGCCGATTAAATATTTCTATGGTTACAACGTGATCGGCATCTTCCAGAACGAAGCGCAGATCAAGGAGTACAACGAGCGTGCCGCCGCTGCCACCGGAAATTCCGGACAACAGTATCAGAACAACGTAGGTCCCGGCGACCTGATATACGAAGACGTGGACGGTGACGGATACATCACCGCCAACGACCGTAAGGATCTGGGCAGCCCCACTCCCAAGTTCATCGGCGGTCTGGGCATCAGTGCTTCCTGGAAAGGATTCGACCTCTCTATCGACTTCCAAGGCAACTTCGGAAACAAGATATTCAATGCCAAGCAGGTAGAACGCTTCTCCGGTTCGGACAACTGGGACCGCTCCTTCCTCGACCGCTGGACACCCGAAAACCCGAATACCATGACACCGCGAATGACCTTGGAAGGCAACAACTATCAGGTGTCGAGCCGCTACGTAGAGAGCGGTTCGTACGTGAAGCTGCAAACAGTCGAGTTGGGATATACCTTCCCGAAGTCATGGATGCAGAAGGTATCCGTGCAGAACCTGAGAGTATACTTCTCCGGCAACAACCTGGCCTACTTCACCGGCTATAACGGCTTCACACCCGAAGTACTGGGCGGAATCGACCGCCAGATCTATCCCGTGACAGCTACCTGCCGCTTCGGGCTGAACGTTACTTTCTAATATTAAATGATATAGACATGAATACGATTCACCACAGATTACACCGATTAACACGGATACTTTAATCTTATTACCAATGAAATAATTATTAATCGGTGAAAATCTGTGTAATCTGTGGTGAACCCAAAACCATTACAATGAAAAAGATATATTCAATATTACTGGCTTCGGCACTGACCTTTTCTTCCTGTGCCGATTTCCTCGATGTGGATTCGCAGGGGAAACTGACCGAGGACGTCTTCTTCGGCGAAGAAGAAGGCGCGTTGATGAGTATTAACGCCATCTATACCCAACTCCGGGCGTGGGACATCATCGGGTTCTCATGGTTTGCCATCACCGAGCTGCCCGGCGACAACTCCGATACGGGCAGTGAGCTGGCCGACGGCAGTGTGGCACGGCTGAACCTGTTCAACGATTTTACTTACGATGCCTCTACCGCCGAGATCAACGGCTGGTGGGAAGGCAATTATAAAGCTATCGCTTCGTGCAATGTGGCTCTGGACAATCTGGGCGCGGTGAAGAACGAAGAACTCCGGGTGAAGTGTGTTGCTCAGGCCCGCTTTTTCCGGGGATTCTTCTACTTCAATCTCGTACGTGCTTTCGGCGGGGTGCCTTTGGTGACGAAGGTGTTGCAGCCCGGCGAATACAACCAGCCCCGGGCAACCGAAGATGCCGTCTATCAACAGATCATCGAAGACCTTACCTATGCAGCCGAGCATCTGCCTACCCGTCAGGAGTGGGGTGCGAAAGAGTCGGGACGTGCCACCAAGGGAACGGCCGAAGGACTGCTGGCCAAAGTATATCTCTTCCGCGGGGACTATGCCAACGTGAAGAAATACACCGGTCAGGTGATTGCCCGCGGCGAGTACAGCCTGCACCCGGATTATCGCGACCTGTTCAATCCTAACTCTTACTATTCGGACGAAGTGATGCTCGCCGACCAGTACCTCTGGGGCGAATCGACCGAACGCAACCTCGAATCGGAGTATGTGAAGTGGCAGGGCATTCGCGGCGTGATGGGCTGGGGGATGTTTTCTCCTTCCGAAGCCCTCGACCAAGCCTATGAAACGGGAGATCCGCGACGTACGGCAACCATCTTCTACGATGGAGAGACACTGGAGGGAAAGGGCGAGATCCATTTCAAGAAAGAAGTGCCGCCCCGTGCCAACAAAAAGACCATCTGGCCTACCGGTTACTGGAACGAGAATTCGTTTGCCAAACAGAATTGCCACCTGATCTTTCTGCGTTATGCTGATGTGCTGCTGATGTATGCCGAAGCCTGCAACGAATTGGGTGAAACCCGGGAAGCCCTCGACAAACTGGAGATGGTGCGCGCACGTGCCCGCAGAACAGTACATCCGGCGGATATGACAGTGGGACTGCCCGAGATTACGGAAACCGGTAAAGAGAAGCTCCGCGAGATCATCTGGAACGAGCGCCGCATCGAGCTGGCTTTGGAGGGACACCGTTTCTTTGACCTGATCCGTGCGGATAAGGTGGTGCCGGGCTATGCGGAGAAGATGATGAAGGCACACGGGAAGACAAACTTCTCGATAGCAAAGCATGCTACGTTCTTCATTCCGCAGAAACAGGTGGATATTTCGCAAGGGGTTCTCAAAATCTCATCCCCCGGCCCCTTCTCTTAACCTTTAAGAGAAGGGGAGGAGGCTGCGCGATGGAAATACGGCGTTCCGCCGTCGAAAGGGGACTGCGTCCCCCTTGCCCCTGTGGGGATTCCGAAGTGCGGTAGAGATGGCGGCCTCCGCCGCCCCGAAGGGCAGTGGGGAGCAGGCAGAGCTGGGTGAGAGAGGAAAGGTAGGTTTTCTTTTCTTTCGGTCTTGTACTTACTTCTAAGTTTGTGCTTGTGTTTAGCTTTGCGTCCACTCTTGGGTTTGCGTCCATCTCAACTTTATGTTCACCCTGACTTTATGTTCACATTCAATTAAAAAGTATATATATAACCAGTTCATTTAAATAGAATCATTCCAATACTATCAATTCCATGATTACACCCGGCGTCCTCCCCACCGTCCTTTGGGGCGGCGGAGGACGCCATCCCCTCTGCACTGCGGAATCCCCACAAGGGCAAGGGGGACACAGTTCCCTTTCGACGGCGGAACGCCGTATCTCCACCGCGCAGCCACCTCCCCTTCTCTTAAAGGTTAAGAGAAGGGGCCGGGGGATAAGATTTTGAAACATTATGAAACATACCCTATTATTTCTTCTTCTGATCTGTGCCTCCTCGTTGCAGATCACCGTTGCAGGCAATCGTCCGAAACTGACCGACGACGAGTTGATGACCCTTGTCCAGAAACAGACCTTCCGTTATTTCTGGGATTTTGCCCATCCCGAATCCGGCCTGGCGCGTGAGCGCAGCAACGACCGTCTGGAAGTTGCGACGATCGGCGGTTCCGGCTTTGGCGTGATGGCAATTATAGTCGGAGTGGAGCGCGGCTTCATCACCCGTGAGCAAGGAGCGGAACGTCTGCTCAAGATGGTGGAGTTCCTCAACAAAGCCGATAGCTATCACGGCATCTGGGCACATTGGATGGACGGTGCAACCGGAAAGACAATCCCCTTCAGCCGTAAGGATGATGGTGCCGACCTGGTAGAATCCGCCTTCATGTTCGAAGGACTGCTGGCAGCCCATCAGTACTTCGACCGGGATACCCCCACTGAAAACCGGGTGCGGGGACTCATCAACTCCCTCTGGCATCAGGCCGAGTGGGACTGGTTCACCCGTGGAGGTGAAGATGTACTCTACTGGCACTGGTCACCCAATAACGGCTGGGCAATGAATCATCAGCTGAAAGGGCAGAACGAGTGCCACATAGCCTATGTGCTGGCTGCCTCTTCACCTACTTATCCCATCCGCGAATCGGTCTATCATAAAGGATGGGCCAACTCGATCACCTTTAAGAACGGGAAGGAGTTCTACGGCATCCGTCTGCCGCTGGGCACCGACTTTGGCGGACCGCTCTTCTTCACCCATTACTCTTACCTCGGACTCGACCCGCGCGGGCTTAAAGACCGCTATGCCGACTACGGTGAGCAGATGAAGGCGCATACCCTAATCAACCGTGCCTATTGCATCGACAACCCGAAGAAGTACAAAGGATACAGCCGCAAATGCTGGGGACTGACGGCAAGTGACAACCATCTGGGCTACTCGGCGCATTGCCCGCAGAACGATCTGGGAGTGATCACTCCGACCGCGGCCATCTCTTCTATTCCTTATACTCCGGAACATTCTCTGGAAGCTATGCGTTACTTTTACGAAGAGCTGGGCGACCGCCTTTGGGGAGAATACGGCTTCAAGGATGCCTTCAACCTGACCGAGAACTGGTTTGCACCTTCTTATCTGGCCATCGACCAGGGCCCTATTGTGGTGATGATTGAGAATTACCGCACGGGGCTGATCTGGAAACTGTTCATGAGCCATCCCGATGTGCAGAGAGGGCTGAAGAGACTGGGGTTCAGTTCAGAATCAAAATAAATAAGATAAAGGTTCACCATAGAGTAATACAGAGTCTCACAGAGAAGTTTTTTCTTTTTAGAAATCCCATTAATAAAAAATCAAAACTCTGTGAGACTCTGTATTACTCTGTGGTGAAAACATACCGTTACAACCATGAAACAGCTATTTCTTCTTTTACTCCTCTTCCTGTCCCCGGCTCTTGCTCCCGCACAGGACATGCGGCAGGATACCTACTGCAATCCGCTGAACATAGATTATACATATATGATCTATAATTCCGACAAGGACATCTCTTACCGTTCCGGTGCCGATCCGGCGGTGGTCAGGTTCCGTGGCGAATACTATATGTTCGTCACCCGCTCCAATGGCTACTGGCATTCTAAGGATCTGCTGAACTGGGACTTTATCACTCCCAAAAACTGGTATCCGCAGGGAAGCAACGCCCCCGCCGCCCATAACTACAAAGACTCTGTGCTCTACGTCACCGGCGATCCGTCCGGTTCGATGAGTATCCTTTACTCCGACGACCCGAAGCGGGGAGAATGGAAAGCCACCCCCGCCATCTTGCATAACCTGCAGGACCCGGACCTGTTTATCGACGATGACGGCCGGGCCTATATGTTCTGGGGATCGTCCAATGTCTATCCCATCCGGGGAGTGGAGTTGGACAAGAATCACCGCTTTCTTCCCAAAGGAGAGGTGAAAGAACTTTTCAGCCTCGACATGCCCCGCCACGGTTGGGAACGTTTCGGCGAGAACCACAGCGACACGGTTCTGGGAGGTTATATCGAAGGCCCGTGGCTGACTAAGCACAACGGGAGATATTATATGCAGTATGGTGCTCCCGGCACTGAGTTCAATGTTTATGCCGACGGCGTTTATGTAGCCGATCATCCGATGGGGCCTTACACCTATCAGAAACACAACCCCGTGTCGTATAAACCGGGCGGATACATGAACGGTGCCGGACACGGAAGCACGGTCCAGGGCCCCGGCGGAGCGTACTGGCATTTTGCTTCGATGGCCCTTTCCATCAATGTCAACTGGGAACGCCGCCTCTGCATGTTCCCTGCCGGATTCGATAAAGACGGCATCATGTACGTAGATACCCGTTTCGGAGATTATCCACGTTATGCCCCCGCTGTGCCCGGCAAGAGGGGCCGGTTCCGAGGATGGATGCTCCTGTCTTACCGCAAACCGGTGACAGCGTCTGCCGTGAAAGGCGGATTCGGACCTGCCGCGCTGACGGACGAGCTGACCAAGACCTTCTGGCTTGCTGAGGCGAACGATGAACGTCAGTGGGTGATGATCGATCTGGAGAACCCTGCCCGCGTTTGTGCCGTGCAGGTGAACTATCACGACTATCGGAGCGATATGTACGGCCGGATTCCCGGCTTGCGCCATCGCTACGTCATCGAGGGTTCTACCGACGGAGAGACCTGGAATACGCTGGTCGACCGCAAAAGCAGTTATAAGGACACACCGAATGACTATGTGGAGCTTGAGACTCCGGTCACGGTGCGTTACGTCCGGTATAGGAACATCGACGTACCCACTCCGAATCTGGCTATCTCTGAGTTGCGCGTATTCGGCCTCGGCTTCGGCAAAGCTCCCCGCCGTCCCGGCAAACTGACCCTTGACCGGCATGCCGACCGGCGGGACATCACCATCCGTTGGGAACCGGTGAAAGGTGCGCAGGGGTACAATGTGCTCTGGGGCATCGCTCCCGATAAGTTGTACAGTTCGTGGATGGTATACGACGGCACCGAGTTGCTCATGAAATCTCTGACTACCGACCAGGATTATTATTTCGCCGTGGAGGCCTTTAATGAAAATGGTGTATCTTTACCCTCCGAAACCCAATATGTAGAATAATCCCGAATAGCCATGAAACAGTTTGTTCTTTTCTTCCTCAGTCTCTTCCTGCTGACCGTGGGTGCCCGTTCGCAAGAGGCGTATCAGAAAAAAGTATTCATCTCCTCCCGGGGAGATTCGCTGAACTACCGTTTGCTTCGTCCGGAGTCGGAAAAGCCGGGGCAGCGATATCCTTTGGTGCTCTTTCTGCACGGTGCCGGCGAGCGGGGGAGCGACAACGAGAAACAATTGACACACGGTGGACAGATGTTTCTCAACCCCGTGAACCGTGAGAAGTATCCGGCATTTGTCCTCGTGCCTCAATGTCCGGAGAAGGATTACTGGGCATACGCCTCCCGCCCTTCTTCGTTCGTTCCTTCGGAGATGCCGGTGGGACAGGAGATCACTCCCGTCTTACGTGCGGTAAAGGAATTGCTGGACACTTACCTCGATTTGCCTTCGGTGGATCGTGACCGCGTTTACGTAGTGGGGCTTTCTATGGGAGGCATGGCGACGTACGACCTTGCCATCCGCTTTCCGGATATATTCGCCGCCGCCGTCCCCATTTGCGGCACGGTGAATCCCGGACGCCTGGCCGATGCCGTGAGTGTCCGTTTCCGCATTTTCCATGGGGATGCCGATAACGTAGTGCCGGTAGAAGGCTCTCGCGAGGCTTATAAAGCGTTGAAGAAACTTGGAGCAGAGGTGGAATACGTCGAGTTTCCCGGTTGCAATCACGGCAGCTGGAATCCGACTTTCAACTATCCCGGATTCATGGAGTGGCTCTTTGCCAGCCGAAAGAAGTAAGGTGCCGGGAGTTCACCACAGATTACACAGATTCTCACAGATTAATAATCTATCTTGTTAATTAGCAAGACTGAATATTCTGTGAGAATCTGTGTAATCTGTGGTGAACTCCTAGCACCCTTTCTTAATCCGTGGTGCTTTCTTTCTGTTGATTACTTATTCGTCGGCGGGACTAACTGTCTTCTTTGGGAGACGATCGGGATTAAGCCTTCTCTTCGTAGTCACCGTTTGCCTTAATCAGTTCGATCAGTTTTTCCACGGCTTCTTCTTCGGGAATATTCTTCTCGATGCACTCCTTCCGTTTGTAAAGGCTTACCTTGCCACGGCCGGCACCCACGTAGCCATAGTCGGCATCCGCCATCTCACCGGGTCCGTTGACGATACATCCCATGATGCCTATTTTCAGTCCCTTCAGGTGTGAGGTGGCTGCTTTGACACGGGCAATCGTACTTTGCAGGTTGAACAGTGTCCGTCCGCATCCCGGGCAAGAGATATACTCCGTCTTGCTGGTGCGGATGCGTCCCGCTTGCAGGATGCCGAAGGCGGTAGCGTCGATCACCGCATGGCTCAGTTCCCCTTGGTTAAAGAGATAAATGCCGTCACACAGACCGTCGAATATCAGTGCTCCCATGTCCGCACCGGCCTTGATTTGCAGATCTTCGGCTGCATTTTCGGAGTAGTGCTGGAAGAAGATGACCGGGTTCTGCAACCCTTCCACCGTCAGTTGATGGGCCAGCGCACGATGTTCGCCTACGCGGTTCGGGTGGTTGCTTTGCGAGATCACCACTACTTCGGGATGTCGTTTCAGGCAGGCCACTACCTCGTCCGTAAGTGCCATATAAGGAATGAAGAAGAACTTCAGTCCGGCGGCGCACGTTTCCATCAGCTCCAGTTGGGCATAATTGAAAGCGGGCCACGTGTCCGGTTCTCCTTTCCACACGTCGGCGTCGAGGATGTATTGCATACCTTTCTCCGGCTGTTCGGGCAGTTCACGTCCGGCGTAGATATAATCCGGCGTGAATTGCGGGTTGGTCTCCGTCCGTCCGTCCATGCGGTCGGCAAGCACTACCGGCAGATGGTCACCGCCAATGTTCCGCACCGGTTGCGTTTTGCGCCTCGTCGGAGAGAGGTAGTCGAAGTCCGGTGCCTCCATGCCGGGGATGTATGGGTGATCCTGTCTCCCGACAATGTAGTCGACCAGTTTGCGTGCCACGGGAATTTCGGCTTCCGGCTCCTCACTCAGTGAGACGCGGATGGTGTCGCCCATTCCGTCGGACAATAAAGCACCGATGCCCAAGGCCGATTTGATGCGTCCGTCTTCTCCGTCGCCAGCTTCCGTCACACCCAGGTGAAGCGGGAATGCCATGCCTTCCTGTTCCATCACGGCCACCAGCAGGCGTACGGTTTTCACCATTACCACTGTGTTGGAGGCCTTGATCGAGATTACGACATCCGTGAACTTCTCGTCCACGCAGATGCGCAGGAATTCCATGCACGACTCTACCATACCTTCGGGCGTGTCGCCATAGCGGGACATGATGCGGTCGGACAGTGAACCGTGGTTCACGCCGATGCGTATGGCCGTATGATTTTCTTTGCAGATATTGAGGAAGGGAACGAAGCGGTCGCGTATCTTCTGCAGTTCGGCGGCATACTCCTCGTCGGTGTATTCCAGTTGCTTGAACGTGCGTCCCGGGTCTACGTAGTTGCCCGGATTGATGCGTACTTTCTCCGCATATCGGGCTGCCACGTCGGCTACCTTCGGGCTGAAGTGTACATCGGCCACAAGCGGAACCATGTATCCGTCACTGCGCAGTCCGATGTTGATGTTCATCAGGTTTTCGGCTTCTTTCACCCCTTGTGTGGTGAGGCGGACGTACTCTCCGCCGGCATCTACGATGCGCTTTGCCTGAGCCACACAAGCTTCGGTGTCCTGCGTGGCGGTATTGGTCATCGACTGGATTCGGATAGGGTTGGAGCCTCCCAACGGAGCAGCCCCGATGTTCACTTCCGAAGTTTCCCGCCGGGAGTAGTTGAATAAATCCATTTTGTTGTATGTAATTGGAGTCGCTTTACGACCGGACGATTTACTGCTTACGATTAAGATTGCAGTGAACTGTATTTAAGTCACTTCAATCGTAAACGGTAAATCGTCCGTCATAAATCTTCTCAGTTTGTTTTAAACTCGTATTTGATCTCTTTCAGCTCTTCATTAGCTTTTACGATCTTCTTTTTCAGCCCCTCCTTATAGGCGATGAATTTCGTTTCGAGTTCTTTGTTTTCCAATGAAAGCATTTGTACGGCAAGGATGGCAGCGTTCAATGCTCCGTTGATGCCTACGGTTGCCACAGGGATTCCCGGAGGCATCTGTACGATGGCCAGAAGCGCATCCATTCCGTCGAGAGACGACTTGATAGGTACACCGATTACCGGCAGCGAGGTGGAGGCGGCAATCACGCCCGGCAGGTGGGCGGCCATGCCGGCAGCGGCGATTATTACTTTAATGCCGCGTGAGCGGGCATTCTTGGCAAACTCTTCCACAGCTTCGGGAGTGCGGTGAGCCGAAAGCGCGTTCATTTCGAACGGCACGTGAAGGTCATTGAGCAACTGAGCGGCCTTCTCCATAACTGGAAGGTCGGAAGTGCTACCCATGATGATGCTTACAATTGGGGTCATATTGTTTTAATTATACGCTAAATGTTTTCTTTCTTTAGACTTGCATGGCTTCGGATTCACCACAGAGGACACAGAGGGCACAGAGAATATTTTTCTCTTTAATATCTTAATGAAGGAAGAGATTAAAACTCTGTGTTCTCTGTGTCCTCTGTGGTGAAGTCTCTTTATTCGTTCACCAATGCCTTGTAACTTTCTGCATTCAGCAGGTTGTCAAGGTCGGCAGCATTGGCAGGTTTCATTTTGATGAGCCAGCCTTCGCCGTATGGGTCTTTATTCACCAGCTCGGGGTTTTCTTCCAGTGCGGGGTTTTGTTCCAGCACTTCGCCTGCAACGGGCAGGAAGAGGTCGGAGATGGTCTTTACTACTTCGATGGTACCGAACACTTCGTTGGCTTCCAGGGTTTCACCTTCGGTAGGAATGTCGACAAATACGATGTCGCCCAGTTGTTCCTGTGCATAGTCGGTGATACCTACATAAGCTGTGTCGCCCTCAAGGCGGATCCATTCATGTTCGTTGGTGTACTTTACATTCTGTGGGAAGTTCATAATGATTAGTTTTTAGGATTGATACTATGTTTAAAATAAAAATATACGGAACAATACGTTGCTGAGCGGGTGGAGCACCAGCAGCGAGCAGACGAAACCGACGGTAAAGCCGGCAAGGACTTCGCCCAGCGTGTGATGTTGCAGGATGATGCGTGCCGAGCCTAATATCCCTGCTATGAGGATGAAGAGGCAGAGCCACCACACCGGGTTGTAGCTGAAGAGCGCACTGAACGAGACCAGTCCGCCTACGATACCGCCCATGCCTGCCATGTGTTCACTCAGCTTCCACTTCAGGTTGACAAAGATGCAGATGACCAGCACGACCAGCGAGGCCAGTATGATGCCTGTCATATACCAGGGGATGTTCAGTTTGTGCATCATCATCAGGCAGAAGACGTAGGAGATGATGGTGAGCAGGATCGGCACATAGCGTTTCTTGCGGTCGCTCAGGTCCTGGCGGGCAAAGCCGTTCACTTTGCGGAACAGGAAGATGGTCATGGTGGGCATCAGGATGGTGAAGCAGTAGACAATGCCCAATACGATGAGTTTGTACTGCAACGGCATGATGCGCAGGTAAGAGAACAGGAACAATACGAGGAAGGCCAGAAAGGGGATAGAGAATGGAGTCAGTATTCCCGAAATGATTCTGGCCGTACGGATCAGTGTCCTGTCAGCTATGATATGTTGCTCTATCTTCTCTTCTTCAGCCATTGGGTTTTGTTCTTTTTGATTATGCTTTTTTATTTTCTCAGTCTCGCCACCGGGATGTTGAGTTGCTGGCGGTACTTGGCCACCGTCCGGCGTGCGATGGGGTATCCTTTTTCTTTCAGTATTTCGGCCAGTTCATCGTCGGTCAGCGGTTTCTTTTTGTCCTCGCCGTCGATGCATTCTTTGAGGATTTTCCGTATTTCACGTACCGACATCTCTTCGCCGTCTCCGGTGGTATATCCGTCGCTGAAGAAGAACTTCAGGGGATAGATGCCGTAGTTGGTCTGTACATATTTGCTGTTGCTCACGCGTGAGATGGTCGATATGTCGAGTCCCGTACGTTCGGCCACGTCTTTGAGGATCATCGGGCGGAGCAGCGACTCGTCGCCTTCGAGGAAGAAGGGGCGTTGCAGGTCGATGATGGCCTGCATGGTGGTCATCAGCGTATTCTGGCGTTGCTTCACCGCGTCGATGAAGCCTTGCGCGGCATCCATCTTCTGTTTGAGGAACATCATGGCCTCTTTCGATTCTTTGGACTGGTTGGCCTTGTTCTTCGTATGTTCCTCCACCATCTCGGTGAAGTCGCGGCTCATGCGCAGTTCCGGCAGGTTCCGGTTGTTGAGGCTGATGTTGATGGTTCCGTCGTCGTAGGTATCGACGATGAAGTCGGGGACGATCTGTTGCAGGTTCCGTCCGATGGCTTCACCCAATGACGCACCCGGGCGCGGATTGAGCTTGGTGATCTCTTCGAGTGCCTTGTAGAAGTACTCTTCGTCCAGTCCGAGCTTCCTGATGATCTTCTCCCAATGCTTCCGGGTGAATTCTTCGTAGCACTCGCTGATGATCTCTTCTTCGGTTGCTAACAGGGGATCCGCGGTATGCGGTTGTTTTTTCCGGCGGATCTGGATCAGCAGGCATTCTTGCAGGCTGCGCGCGCCGAGCCCGGGAGGGTCGAAGTCCTGTACGATTTTCAAGGCTTGTTCCAGTTCTTCTTCCGTCGCGTTGATGCCGGCATAGATGGCCAGTTCGTCGCCGATGCTTTCGAGCGACTTGCGGAGCAGGCCGTCATCATCCAGCGAACCGATCAGGTATTCTGCCAGTTCGCGCTGATGTTCGGTCAGGTCGCGTTCGCCCAGTTGCTCTCTCAGGATTTCGTAGAATGACGTGGCGTCCGAGAATGGGATCTCTTCCGCCTGCTCGCCTTTGGAGCGGTTGTTTTCCTGGAGTTTATAGTCGGGGATGTCATCTTCAGTCAGATAGTCGCTCAGAGAATCGTAGTCCGTATCGCCTTCTGCTTCCCCTTCCGCGGTTTCGGCAGGGGTGGTTTCGTCGGAGGCGTTTTCTTCTTTGCCTTCTTCAAGGGCGGGATTCTCCAGCAGTTCGGCATGTACACGGTCTTCCAGTTCCACAGCCGGTAGCTCCAGTAGCTTCACTACCAGAATTTGCTGCGGTGAGAGCGTTTGTATCTGCTGCTGCGCCTGCGATTGTATCTGACGGGAACCTTGTGCCATACGTTGAATGCTTTACGTTTTTTTTTGTTTCTCGCTACAAAAGTAATGAATTGTTCGATATAGCGAAATGATTTATCCGATAAAAGGAGTTAAAGGAGGAAACGGGCGGAGAAGGCGGCGGAATTAAAGCTTTCCATCTTCTTTGCCAATTCATCCTTTGTTTATATCTTTGCCTTCATAACTTAAATACATACCATTATGTTCAGCAAAGAGACATATATGCAGCGCAGAGCCCTGCTGAAAAAAACATTAGGCTCCGGAGTATTGTTGTTTTTGGGTAACGACGAGTGCGGGTTGAACTACGAGGACAATACGTTCCGCTATCGTCAGGATTCCACCTTTCTTTATTACTTCGGCCTTTCGTTTGCCGGACTTTCTGCTATAATCGACATTGATGAAGATAAGGAAATTATATTTGGTGACGAGCTTACCATCGATCACATCGTGTGGATGGGTACACAGCCGACGCTGAAGGAGAAGAGCCAGCGGGTGGGAGTCAGCATCACCATGCCTTCGGCGGACATCATCGGCTATCTGCACAAGGCGGTGCAAAAGGGCCAGGCCATCCATTACCTGCCTCCTTACCGTGCCGAGCATAAGCTGAAACTGATGGACTGGCTGGGAGTGCCTCCCGCACGCCAGGAAGGGTCGGTGCCCTTTATCCGTGCGGTGATCGCGCAGCGAAGTTACAAGTCGGCCGAGGAGGTTGTCGAAATCGAGAAGGCTTGTGACATCACGGCAGATATGCACATCACGGCCATGAAGATATTGCGTCCCGGCATGCGCGAATGGGAGGTGTCGGCAGCTATGGAAGCGGTGGCACACGCCGCCGGAGGCGATCTTTCGTTCGCTACCATCGCTACGGTGAACGGACAGACACTTCACAACCACTATCACGGCAACACGGTGAAGCCGGGCGATCTGTTTCTGATTGATGCCGGTGCCGAGACGGAGATGGGATATGCCGGCGACATGTCGTCCACCATCCCTGCCGATAAGAAGTTCACACAGCGGCAGCGCGAGGTTTACGAGATACAGAACGCCATGCATCTGGAGTCGGTGAAAGCACTCCGTCCGGGCATTCCTTATATGGACGTGTACGATTTGTCGGCACGCGTGATGGTCGAAGGCCTGAAAGGACTCGGACTGATGAAGGGAAATGCCGAAGACGCCGTACGTGAAGGCGCGCATGCCCTGTTCTATCCTCACGGATTAGGGCACATGATGGGGCTCGACGTGCACGATATGGAGAACCTGGGCGAACTCTGGGTGGGCTACAACGGACAGCCCAAGAGCACGCAGTTCGGCCGTAAGTCGCAGCGTCTCGCCATACCGTTGGAACCGGGCTTTGTGCATACCGTTGAGCCGGGCATTTATTTCATCCCCGAGCTGATAGACCTGTGGAAGGGACAGAAGAAGTTTACCGACTTTATCAATTACGATAAAGTGGAGACGTACAAGGACTTCGGGGGCATTCGTAACGAAGAGGATTATCTGATTACGGAAACGGGGGCCCGCCGTTTAGGAAAGAAGATTCCGCTGACACCGGACGAGGTGGAAGCGCTAAGATAATTTTTTTTTCATTGTAGCATTGCTAAGATGTGAATCCAGGTGATGCAAGTTTTATTTTATTTACTCGGATGAAAATCCGATTGTGATTTTAATTTGTGTTAATGTTGGGATTGTCCGGATGTGAATCCGGGCAATCTTTTTTTTGCCGGTTTTAAAAAAAAAGAAAGAAAAGAGTTGCTTTTCCGGCTCGAACAGGATACCTTTGTACGTGCTTAAATAACACATTTTTCATAGCCAGTAATATTGCTAAGATGTGAATCCAAGTAATTTACTTTTTATAGACTGGTTCAGATAGCGATCTGAGCATGACAATAGATTTAAGTTAATATTGCAGATTGCCCGGATGCGAATCCGGGCAATCTTTTTTTTGTCTGTTCTTAAAAAAAGAAGGAAAAGAGTTGCTTTTCCAGTTTGAATAAAATACCTTTGTTAAAGATTTAAGGAATCTGTTTTCTGCAAATAAGAACGATTGTTGAAACAGAGGTCCTCCGTCTAAGAAAAAGAAACAGATAACACTTTATACATATCAAAAGCAGATATAGTTTAATTTTTTTTTTTTTCATAATATTACCGCTACTAAGATGTGAATCCAGGTGACGGATTTAAGTTTTAAGATTTAATTTGAACCTTCTTCAAATTAATGATTCTATTGTTTGCCGATTGCCTGGATGTGAATCCGGGCAATCCTCTTTTTTGCCCGGTTCTTAAAAAAAACAAAGAAAAGAATTGCTTTTTTAAATTTAACTAAATACCTTTGGAGGACATTAAATAAATTTCTATTAACAACCTTTCTAAAATCTTAAAATCATGGGTGGACTATACTATAACTTGGCGTTACGAAATAGTGATGTAGGAAATAAAGATTCTGAAAAACTATATTATTGTGTCTTGAAGAACAGGGGTATGGTGGATCAGGAAACATTCGTCAATTATCTGAGCCAGATTTCCGGGGTTCAAGATGCCCTATGCCTAGCGGTCATTTCTAAGTTGGGGACGGCGATTACCAATTTTTTGCAAGACGGGCAGAGTGTGGATATTCCACATTTGGGAATCTTCAATCTGACGGCAAACAGCACGGGAGTAAAAACACTTGATGAGGCAAAAGCTTCGCAGATAAAGTCTATCAATCTGCGCTTTTCTTCTAAGGAAGAAGCTGACTTGGCATTAAGCCGATGCACGCTGACCCGGAGTGTTTTGATGACCAATACAAATGATGTAATTAAAGAAAAGGATCCAAGCGGTGAAATCGTGGATGATCCTACTGCGTAATCAGTATAAAATATTTCACATATAACTTTAGATAAGCCGCTGGGAACAGCGGCTTTTTTATTACAAATAAGGTTTTTCTCGTATGAGGTTGAGAAATCTCGATATATCGTCGTCACGATCTCAAAGAGATGTCGTCTCGACGACGAAAAATTGAGATCGTGATCTCAATTTTTCGTCGTCGAGACGACTCTTTTTTGTTTTTAGTAATATAATTTTATAACCTTCTTTTCTCAGTTTCAGTATTAAAAACGAACAGATGTAAAGCGCTCCTTCTACCGTCCGATACTTTATTTTCAAATACTTCTCCTGATACCTTTTGTTTTTATCCATCGATGTACTACTTTTGTCTGTTGCAGACAGAAAATAATGAAAACCATTCACAAATTATTCAATTCATAAACTATGCGTAAAATAAGCAATGTCCTCCGGGCAGCTTCATGTTGTACCTTCTCGCTGCTGATGTGCCTCCCGGCTGCCGGGCAGGATGCATGGAGCCAGGCAGACTGCGTGACCCTGCTGGACAGTACCGCGGTGACTGTACAGCCCAATGGCTCAGGTAGTTTCGCCGTGTACCGGTCCTTTAGAGTGCAGACCCCCAAAGGGGCAGTAAACAATCATGTGATCAAGTATGATTACGATCCGCTGACGGCGTTTGCCCGTTTCAAGCAGGTCACCTTGCAACGTGCCAATGGCGAAACAGTGCAGGTGGACGTAACGAAAACCTGCGATTATGCCGCTCCCGCACGGGCCATCTACTGGGGAGCCCGCCAGATTATGATCGAACTCGGAAGCCTGGAACCGGGCGATACCGTCTCTTACGAAATCAGTAAAAAAGGATTCACTTATGCCCTGCTGGCCGGGGGAGAGGACGATGACACGCGATTCATCCCGCCCATGCGGGGACAGTTCTATGACATCGTCCCCTTCTGGGTGGACCAGCCTACGCGGCGCAAAGTGTATACCGTCAGTATGCCGATGGAGAAGGAACTCCAGTTCCAGTTCTATAACGGGGCCTGCGCCTCGTCGATGCGTTACGAAGACGGACGCAAGGTGTATACCTTTGCCAAGAACGAGGTGCTCCCTTTCGGGCGTGAACCGAACATGGTCGATCTTTTTGATGAAGCTCCGAAGCTGATGATGTCTTCCACGCCGAGATGGGAAGATAAATCGCTCTGGTTTCATGACCTGAACGAGGCATACGGCAGTTTCGACGCCCTGCCCGAAGCGCAGCAGAAGGTGAACGAACTCATAAAAGGTAAAAAGACGGAGATGGAAAAGATCGCCGTGCTGACCCATTGGGTGGCCGACAATATCCGCTACGCCGGTATCAGCATGGGCGAGGGGGAGGGCTTTACGCTTCACAACACGAAGATGAACTACACCGACCGTTGCGGCGTATGCAAGGATATTGCCGGCACGCTGATCTCCTTCCTGCGTATGGCAGGTTTCGAGGCTTATCCGGCGATGACGATGGCGGGAAGCCGCATCGAGAGCATTCCGGCCGATCATTTCAACCATTGCGTGGCAGTGGTGAAGTTGGCGAATGGGATGTATATCCCTCTCGATCCTACCTGGGTGCCGTTCTGCCGCGAGCTGTGGAGCAGTGCCGAACAGCAACAGAACTATCTGCCGGGCATTCCGGGAGGTTCCGATTTGTGCCTGACTCCCGTATCGGCTCCCGAAAACCATTACGTGCGCATCGTCGCCGAAAATAAACTGGACGCGAAGGGAACGCTGCGGGGCACGTTCTCGATCACTGCCGAGGGACAGTCGGACAGCAGCATCCGCCGCATCTTCACCCAAGGATGGCAGACCGAATGGCAAAGCACGATGGAAAGCCAGTTGCTCAGTGTTTCTCCCCGGGCCCGCATGTTGAAAGTAGATTACGGAAGTGCGCCGAAAGATTATCAGGCGGGACCTATCCGCATCACGTTCCGTTACGAGATCCCCGATTATGCGCTTGCGGGCGACGGCGAACTGTTGCTGAAACCGATGGTGATGAACAATCTCTATACCAGTGTTCTCTCGTTCCTGCGCATCGACACCGATTTGGAAACCCGCCGGTATGGCTTCCGTGACGCTTGTTCACGTCTGGTGGAGCTGGACGAGGTGATTACTTTACCCCGGGGATACCGCTTGGCGGGACAGTCGCGGAGCGAACAGAGGACCAGCCCGGCAGCCGACTTTGAGGGGTCGTTGCGGCAGGATGGCAACAAGCTGGTGCTGAAGCAGAAACTTGCCCTGAAGAAGCGCATATACCGGGCTGCCGACTGGGAAGGATTCCGTTCGGCGGTGAATGCCTACAAGAGCTTCGCGGATTATTTGATTGTTAAACCTTAAAAAGATTGCCGTCACATGACAAAAATACATACCCTTCTGCTCCTTTGCCTGTTTGCGCTGGTTCTTCCGGCCGCCGGTCAGGAAGCGGAATTCAAGAAAATAAAAGAAAGCTGGACGCTGCGGGCCGATGGTTCGCAGGTCTATCGCCACATGAAAGTCCTGACACTGTATACCCATACAGCCATGAACCGCACCTATGGTGAGTCGTTCATTACGTACGATCCCCGTTATCAGACCTTGGAGATCCACGAATCGTATACCCGGCAGAAAGACGGAAACATCGTGAAGACACCCGATAATGCTTTTGTCGAAGTTCTTCCTGCGGCGGCAGCCAATGCCCCGGCATTCAACGCTCTGCGGGAGATGGTAGTGGTGCACACCGGGCTGGAATTAGGTGCTACCATTTATCTGGATTACTCCATCACGAGCAAGCCCGGATATCTGCCGGAAATCAACGTCTGCCGTCAGTTGGAACAGTCTTCTCCGGTGAAAGAGTACGAAATCAGCATTACCGTTCCCCAAGGACAACGGCTGGAATATGCACTCGACAACCTGAAGTCGAAACCTCTCGTCACCGAGAAAGAAGGCATGAAGCAGGTCAGCTGGGTACTGAAAAACCTCCCTGCCCTCAGCCGCGAACCGCAAGTGTCGGTGATCGGCGGTGAGTTGCCTTTGCTGACCGCTACGACGGAACAGAAACCGATGGCGTTCCTCTCCGCACAGTGGGAGCGGGAGGCGGATGCCCGGCTTCGCACCCTTGCCGGAAAACTGACTGCCGGCGCGAAGAGCGATGAAGAGAAAGTGAAAGCCTTACACAGCTACGTGATCGACAATCTTTATTACTCACCTCTCCCGTTGAGCGAAACCGCTTATCGCATCCGTCCCACTGCCGAGGTGCTCCGTTCGGCCTACGCCACCGAGGCCGAGAAAGCGAATCTGCTGGCTGTGCTCCTGAGGGCTGCCGGCCTGAAAGCCGAGATCGGGGCGGTCTGCGTTCCGTCCGCGAACACCGCATCTTTGGGGATGGGCAGCATCCGCGAACTGTTTGTGTGGACCGAAGCCAGAGGCAGGCAGCAGGCCCTGTCCCTGAAAGGCAAAACCCCCTCCGCCGTCTCCTGGCAGAAAGATCATGCCTACGTGGCCATGCTGACACAGCCGTTTGAACTGAATCTTCCGCCCACGGCTCTCAATAAGGAATATACCTTGCAGCCCGATAAGGCGAAAGCCAAAGACGGATATCTGGTCTTCACACTCCCGGCAGAGCGGGGAAGCCTCGCCAATTCTCAGTATGTCCGCTATAACAGCAAGCGCACCTCCAACCTTTTGTTGCCCGGAGCGGCGGACGAGACTTTCACCTATCTGGCAGAGACTCCCGAGGGCATGCGGCTGGCTACTCCAGCGATGGAGAAGAAGATAGACAACGCCGTAGGCACGCTAATCATTTCCATCCTCCCCGAAGGCGGACAGACGCGGGTGGTCCGGAGCCTGAAACTGAAAAAACAAATGATCCGTCCGGCCGATTATGCCGCTTTCCGTCAGCTGATGATAGAGTATGGGGCGGTGGACGGACAGACACTCGTGTATAAAAGCAAATAAATAAAACCCGATAAACAAACAGACCCATGAAAAAACTTGTATTACTCTTATTCTCTGCACTCTTTGTGCTGCCGGCCCAGGCCGGAGATGTCCTGCGGCTGATGACCTACAACGTCCGCAATGCCAGAGGCATGGACAATAGCTGCAACTACCAGCGCGTGGCCAATGTGATCAACAATGCCCGTCCGGATGTCGTTGCTGTTCAGGAACTGGACAGCATGACCGCCCGGAGCAATGGGACGGATGTCCTCCGGGAACTGGCGGAACGCACTCAGCTGCATCCCTACTTCGCTCCTGCCATCGATTATGACGGGGGGAAATACGGAATCGGCCTGCTCGCGAAAGAAGCCCCGTTGCGCCTGCAAACCTTTGCCTTGCCGGGACGTGAAGAGGCGCGGACGCTGATTGTTGCAGAGTTTCCCGAATACATCTTTGGCTGCACACATCTCTCTCTGACGGAAGAAGACCGGATGAAGTCGCTCGAGATCCTGAAATCGGTTGCCACTTCTGCCGAAAAGCCCTTCTTCCTTGCCGGCGACTTCAATTCCGATGCCGGTTCCGGTTTCATCAAAGAACTGAAGAATACCTTCCAGGTACTTTCCAACCCCAAGCAACCTACTTATCCCGCTTCCGAACCGAAGGAGACGTTGGATTACTTGATTGCGCTTAAACAGGAAAAACCTACTTTCGTTGTTAATTCCGCCCGGGTTATCGACGAACCGTTGGCGTCCGATCACCGCCCGTTGTTGGTGGAAGTGCGGATGGCAGTGCCCGAAGACCGCATCTGCCGTACCAAACCCTATCTGCAAAACCCGGTCGGGGGCGGAATCACTGTAATGTGGCAAACCAACGTGCCGGCTTATTGCTGGGTGGAATATGGCACAGACCCCTCAAACCTGAAGCGGGCACGTACTCTTCTCGACGGGCAAGTCGTTTGCGGCAATACTCTCCATAAGATTCGCCTTGACAGTTTGCAACCCGGACAGAAGTATTACTATCAGGCTTGTTCGCAGGAGATTCTGCTTTACCAGGCTTACAAAAAAGTATTTGGTAATACTGCCCGTACAGAGCTTAAAGAATTTACCTTGCCGGCCGATGGTGGAGATAGCTTCACGGCCGTCGTCTTCAATGACCTGCACAAGCAGTCAAAAACCTTTCAGGCGTTGTGCAGCCAGATCAAGGGGGTGGACTATGATTTCGTAGTCTTCAACGGCGATTGCGTGGACGATCCCGCCAACCACGATCAGGCAACGGCCTTCATCAGCGAACTGACCGAAGGAGTGGAGGGTGACCGCGTTCCTGTTTTCTTCATGCGGGGCAACCATGAAATCCGGAATGCGTATTCGGTCGGGCTGCACAGCCTGTTCGACTATGTGGGCGATAAGACTTACGGAGCCTTCAACTGGGGAGACACGCGCATCGTAATGCTCGACTGCGGTGAAGATAAACCCGACGACCATTGGGTCTATTACGGATTGAACGACTTTACGAAGTTGCGTAATGACCAGGTGGGATTCCTCAAGAAAGAACTCGCTTCCAAAGAGTTCAGGAAGGCCGGCAAGCGGATTCTGATTCATCACATCCCGCTTTATGGCAATGATTACGAGAACCTGTGTTCGGGACTTTGGGGGAAACTCCTGGAGAAAGCTCCCTTCAATGTCTGTCTGAATGCGCATACACATGAATACGCTTATCACCCCAAAGGCAGTCTTGGCAATAACTTCCCGGTCATTATCGGCGGTGGTTATAGCATGAAAAGCGCAACGGTGATGGTGATTGAGAAAAAGAAAGATGTGCTTAAAGTGAAGGTACTCAACACCCAAGGAGAAGTGTTGCTGGAACTTACAGTTTAATGACAGGCTCCGATTCGATAGGCGTAAAAACAACAGAGGGCTTTCGATGCAGCCCTCTGTTGTTTTTTTATTATGTGTGCAGCTCGAGTACGAACCGGCTTCCTTTGGTGTAGCTTGTGTCCAATGTCAGGCTTCCGTTCATCTTGGTAGCTATCAGGGCACAGATAGGCAGTCCCAGTCCGTCTCCTTCCGTCAGGTCTTTAATCTCCGTGAAAGGTTTGAACAGGTTCTCTTGTTTTTCGGCAGGAATGCCCGTGCCGGTATCCGAGATGATGAACTGATGCGTATGCGCACCTCTCTTCTTGAAGTCGAGGAAGATCTTTCCGCTTTCGGTATATTCCGCCGCGTTCTTCAGCAGGTGAATCAGTATCCGTTCCAGTTGTTCCGGGTTGGTTTTGATCTGTAGTTTGGCGGCATTCACTACGGTCGACACTTCAGGTTGCACCAGCTCTTTCACCTTATCCATGGTAGCTTCACAGAAAGTATTTACGTTGATCTCCTTCATCTCGTAAGGCTCGGTCAGGGAGTTCTCCAGTGTAGAAAGTTCCTGTATGTCGTTACTGAACTTCTTCAGGGCGGCTACCTGTCCCTGCATCTGTTGTGCCTGTTGGGGCGCCTTGCCCGATAGTTCGGCAGCAGAAGCGGCCAGTGTATCCAGCGTTGGTTCCATTTGTGCGGAGATGTTCTGGATGAACTTTGTTTTCAGTTCGTTGTGTTCATTGGCTATCTGTACGCTCTTCTTCAGTTTGCGGTTTCCGGCAATGAAGCGGAGCAGCACGATGGCAACGAAGATCAGTCCGGCTATCAGGATGACGACAAGCGTACATAGCCCGACAATCATATACTGTTTTCCGGACAGCGTATCGTCTTTTTCCTGAATGATCTGCTGGCTTTCGTCATATTTGCGTTTCAACACGTTCAGTTCATCTTGTGCTGTCAGCGCTTTCACCGAGTCGGTCCAGACAATGAAGTTCTCATACGTGCGAGCCACCAAGGAGGCATTGTTTGACTTACGGCCGATGGCAATCAGGTTCTTATAGCATTCGTTTACCTTTTCGTAGTTCTTCTGGGCTTTGTATTGATTGATCAATTTCCGGAAGCAGGCGTCCCCTTGTGCGTTTTGGCCGAAAGTGTAGTAATAGTTTGCCTGCGTGTACAGGAGGTTCTCACTTAGCGAATCGTTCTTTGCCTGGCCGGCGGTTTCCGCCAGTTTGTCCAACTGTGCTTTGGCTTGTGCGGCATTCTTCAGCCCGATATACATTTGTAATCTCTCTTTGGTGATTTGAAAGCGCAACGGATAGAATTGCTTCTGCTCCTTTTGTTCGCCCGCCCAGACTAACTGTTCCATTCCCCTGCAGAGGTCGAATGCTTCTTTATAATAATTCTCACGATGGTAAAGAGCAGCTCCCTGAATTCCACATTCCACGGCTTTCGGATAGTTTTCTTGTGCCGCGAAGGCGCCATAGGCTTGGATGAAAAGATAACGCGCTTTGGTATATTCTTTTTGTTCCAGACTGCTTTGCGCTTGTTTCATCAGTTCATTTGCTCTGTTTTGTGTGCCTTGTGCATCGACGATTGTGCTAAAACAAACGAGGATGGTCAGGATTAAAGTCGATATTTTCATACGATATGGTTTTAAACAGTGACAAAGTTAAAAAATCTTTGTAAGAACCTCTCACTTACCCCTTTTATTTTTCATTTCTTCCTCAATTCTTCCTCTGAGAGTTATGACAGGCATTGCCGGCTGATGGGGTGGTGGATAGTATTTGATAATTCAAGCATAGATTTTACAAATATTGTTCTCTTCCGGAGTTTTATTTGTAAAGTCTATGTCTGAAAAGATTGGGGTGTGTCTTTTTAATATTTGAAGCTGCTTCCTCCCAGGAACTCTCTAAGAAGTGAGGTCGGAGGAATCTCCTTATCCTGTACCGGAGTGAAATATTTGATAAACTTCAGCAACCGGTATGCTTCGGCATATTCCGGGCAGTTACGTGGCACGCTGGTTAAGATAGGTTCGGCATGGCAGCGGAGCACGGCAAATTCAAATAACAGGGCAGAGTTGAACATCACGTCGGCATTCTCCTGGTAGGGGAAAATCCACTTGTCTTCTCCGGCACGCACGCTGGGCCAGCGCGAAATGGTTTCCTGCGCAGAATAGCCACGATAGTTGAAATCACGGATAATGCGGCGCAAAAGCCGGTTGTCCGTGGTCGGAATCCAGTTATGGTCGTCCAGGGAGATGGTTGTCAGAGCAGATACATAGATTTTATATTTACTCTCTGCCGGGATTTGCGGGGTGAGTTCTGGGTTCAGGGCATGAATCCCTTCAAGAATCAATACCGTATGTTCGTCAATCCGCAGTTTGTCACCTTTATATTCTTTCTTTCCCAGCATGAAGTTGTAGCGGGGCAGTTCTACTTCCTCACCACGCAGCAGAGCTTGCAGTTGCGCGTTGAATAATTCCAGGTCGAGGGCATAGAGCGATTCATAATCATAATTGCCGTTTTCATCCAATGGGGTTTCTTCCCGGTCTACAAAGTAGTTGTCCAGTGAGATGGGATAGGGCTTTAGCCCGTTTGTCATCAGCTGGATGGAGAGCCGCTTGCTGAAGGTGGTTTTGCCGGATGATGACGGTCCGGAGATCAATACCAGTTTTACACGGTTCCCGTTTTCTCCCCGGTGGAAGATGCTGTCGGCTATTTGTGCTATTTTCTTTTCCTGCAGTGCTTCTGCCACATTTATCAGGTCGGTGGCATGTCCTTCTTCGCAGGCTATGTTGAAATCTCCCACATTGTTCAGCCCCATAATGTAGTTCCAGCGCAAATGCTCTTTGAAGACATCGAGCATCTTCTCCTGTTTTACTACCTCTTCCAGTACTGCCGGGTTTTCTTTGTTGGGAATACGCAGCAACAGTCCGTCATAATACTTAACGAGGTCGAACAGATGAATAAATCCCGTACTTGGGAGCAAATTACCATAATAATAGTCCGCAGTGCCACCCAAAGTATAATAATAGGTATAGATGGAGCCGGAGGACTCAAGCAGTTTCACTTTATCATTCATGCCCCGCTCGCTGAACACGCGTACGGCTTCGGTGGTGTGGCATTCGATACGGTGGTAAGTGATATTCTCCGTAATGATTTCCTGCATGCGTTTTTTTATTTGCGACACATCCTCCAGAGTGATGGCCCGGCCGATGCGCAGATTGCAGAAGTATCCCTTGGATACGGGGTGCTCTACAAAAAGTTTGCCATTCGGAAAGAGTTCGCTGACTGCCTTGTAGAGTACAAAACAAAGAGAACGTACATATGTACGCATCCCCGAAGAATCTCTTACATCCAGAAACTCTACATCCTTATTGTTATATACACGAAAGTTGAGCCCTTCAGAACGATTATTTACTTTAGCACTGACTACCTGATAAGGAAAATTAAGATTGAAACCGTAATAAATATCCAAAAGTGAGCTTCCAATAGGGAATTCTTTAGAAATATTATTATTTTTGCAATATATTTGTAACATCTGTTTCATTTCACGTCGTTTAGGGGTGAATAGTACGGATAAATATATCACATAATTGCTAAGAAGACAAACAACCACTAAAATAATTATAGATGGAATATTCTTTTTATGATTTTTTAAAGCTCATTGGCTCATTAGGACTTTTTCTTTATGGAATGAAAATCATGAGCGAGGGCTTACAGAAAGTCGCAGGTGACAGATTGCGAGGAATCCTGACAGCAATGACCACGAACCGGGTAACGGGAGTTTTAACAGGAGTGTTGATCACCGCCCTTATCCAGTCTTCTTCGGCAACGACGGTGATGGTGGTCAGTTTTGTAAATGCCGGTTTGCTGACTTTGGCCGAGTCCATTAGTGTGATAATGGGTGCCAATATCGGTACGACAGTCACCGCCTGGATCATTTCCATTTTTGGGTTTAAAGTTGATATGGCTGCTTTTGCCCTCCCTCTTTTAGCCATTGCCCTTCCCCTTATCTTTTCCGGTAAAAGTAACCGTAAGTCTGTCGGTGAATTCATTTTTGGTTTTTCTTTCCTTTTTATGGGGCTTTCGTATCTTAAAGCAAACGCGCCCGACCTGAATGCCAATCCGGAAATGCTTGCTTTCGTACAGAACTATACCGATATGGGATTCTTCTCCGTTCTGCTCTTTCTATTTATCGGTACTATTCTCACAATGATCGTGCAGGCGTCCGCCGCAACGATGGCTATCACTTTAATTATGTGCGCCAACGGATGGATCAGCCTGGAGCTTGGTGCTGCATTGGTACTGGGTGAGAATATCGGAACTACGATTACAGCAAACCTGGCTGCCTTGACAGCCAATTCGCAAGCGAAGCGAGCTGCTTTAGCCCATTTCGTTTTCAACGTTTTCGGTGTGATTTGGGTATTGATTATTTTTCATCCCTTTATGGTATTTGTCAATTGGGTGGTGGATACCTTCTTCCATCCGGGAAGTGCCGAGGTAGCGATCTCTTATAAATTGTCTGCTTTCCACTCTATCTTTAATATATGTAACGTCTGCCTGCTGATCTGGGGAGTGAAACTGATTGAACGTACCGTGTGTGCCATTATTCGTCCGAAAGAAGAAGACGAAGAGCCGCGTTTGCGTTTCATTACCGGTGGCATGCTTTCCACGGCCGAACTTTCGATACTTCAGGCCCGCAAGGAAATCCATTTGTTCTCCGAACGTATTCACCGTATGTTCGGCATGGTGCAGGATCTGCTGCATACGGAGAAAGATGACGACTTCAATAAATTATTCAGCCGGATTGAAAAGTATGAGAATATCAGCGATAACATGGAGCTGGAGATAGCCAATTACCTGAATCAAGTGTCCGAGGGACGATTAAGTTCGGAAAGTAAGCTCCAGATACGTGCCATGCTCCGTGAGGTAACCGAGATTGAAAGCATCGGCGACAGTTGTTATAACCTGGCACGTACCATCACCCGGAAGCGACAGACAAATCAGGATTTTACAGAAAAACAGTATGAACACATTCACTTCATGATGAAGCTGACGAACGATGCCCTGTCACAAATGATTGTCGTGGTTGAGAAACCCGAGCATCAGAGTATCGATGTCAATAAGTCGTTCAATATTGAAAATGAAATAAATAACTATCGTAATCAACTGAAGAATCAGAACATCCTGGATGTGAACAATAAAGAATATGATTATCAGATGGGTGTTTATTATATGGATATTATTGCCGAATGCGAGAAGCTTGGTGACTATGTGGTAAATGTAGTGGAAGCAAGCAGTGACGTAAAAGAAAAGAAAGCATCTTAACTGGCCGATGAACCGTGAACGATGAACTATAAATGATGAGTAAAGTGTGATTGGTACACTGCGGCTCATCGTTTATCGTTCATCGTTCAAAAACGTCCGTTGTTTATAAGTTATCCATTATACGGTTCGAAATCTTCTTTCCCAACTCCACAAAGGGGACATACCCAATCATCAGGGATATCTTCAAACTGTGTTCCTGGTTCGATTCCGCTTTCCGGATCACCTGTCTCCGGATCGTAAATATAATCACAAACGGTGCAAATGTACTTCATGTCGTCTCTTTTTTTAAAGTTTATGCAAATATAACAAAAGGATTGGATATATTGTTCACTTATTTTTTCTTTTTGGTTAATAAAACACTACCTTTGCCATAACAACAAAGCATTAATCAAGCAGTTATAAATTATGATGTGGCAGATTGTATTAATAGGGGTATGTGTCTCTTTTCTGGGAGCATTTCTGTGGGAAAGAAGAAAACGTAAGTTTATGCAATCTGCATCAGACCGGAAACTGGAGAATGTAAATCGCTTGTTTGATGCTATCCTAACGCACATTCATGCTTATGTCCTTGTTATCGATTCTGATTTTAAAGTCCTGAAAACAAATTATTATGATTTGACTCACCTTAATCCTGATGGTAAAGAAAAGCGCGTCGGTGATTTATTGCAATGTCAGAATGCATTGTCTGCCAAGGGAGGATGTGGAACCCATGCTTTTTGTCAGGAATGTCCTGTAAGAGGGGCTATCGGAGCTGCTTTTCGTCAGAAGAGCGAGTTTACCGATCTGCAGTCTTCACTGAATATTGCCATAGGCGAAGATGAATTTATAAAATGCAACGTAATGATTTCGGGAGTTTTTATGACTCTGGATGGTGAAGACCGTATGGTACTGACGGTGCATGACATCACTTCCATCAAACATACGGAAGAGGCGCTGGCCGAGGCTAAGGAGAAAGCCGAAAACGCCGATCGTTCCAAGTCAGCCTTCCTTGCCAACATGAGTCATGAGATCCGTACTCCATTGAATGCCATCGTCGGTTTCTCCGAACTGCTGGCTGCTGCCACCGAGGAAAAGGAAAAGCAGAAATATCTGGAAATACTCCATACGAATAGTGAACTCCTATTGCAATTGGTGAATGACATTCTCGATTTATCGAAGATTGAGGCCGGTACATTAGAGTTTGTTTATTCTGACGTAGACATCAACTTGTTGCTGGCCGATCTGGAACAGTTGTTCCACATGAAGATCGGTTATGATTCGCCTGTACAGATAATTACCGAGGTCGGATTACCCTCATGCATGGTTCATTCCGACCGGAACCGTATCGCCCAGGTTGTATCCAATTTTGTTTCTAATGCAATCAAGTTTACCACAGAAGGCAGCATCCGTATCGGATATAAGCCTTGCGAGAATGGACTTCGGTTTTATGTCACCGATACCGGTTCGGGCATTTCAGCAGATAAGCTGGGAGGTGTATTCGACCGTTTCGTACGTCTGCAGAGTGATAAAAACGGCACCGGGCTGGGACTTTCTATCTGTAAGACGATTGTGAATAAACTGGGTGGGGAAATCGGAGCTGAATCGGTGGCAGGCCAGGGGAGTACTTTCTGGTTTACCTTGCCCGAACATTCGGATATCAAACCTAAGGTAATTATTGAAAAAGAACAGGAGAGACCGTCTTCTGTTGTGTCGGTTTCTGCTGCGGAGGTAAACGGTGATAAGAAACTGACAGTATTGGTGGCAGAAGATATGGAAGATAATTATCGCCTTTGTGAAGCTATCCTTGCTTCCCGTTACGAACTCTATTGGGCACATAATGGTGAAGAAGCCATTTCCCTTTTCCTGAAAAACCAGCCCGATATCATCTTGATGGATATTCGTATGCCCGAGGTGAACGGTTATGAAGCTACGGAGGCTATCCGGCAAATGTCGGCTACTGTGCCTATCATTGCTCTCACAGCCTTTGCTTACGAAGAAGACCGTCAAAAGATTATGCAGAGTGGCTTTACCGATTTCCTGACGAAGCCTATTTCATCGAGAATCTTGTTGGGAAAACTGGAATCCTTAAAAAAGATTTAAGAAACATTCTATACCGGATTTATGTTGTATTTTTGCAACCTCTAATTTAATGTATGTATCTGCATGACTGCAAAGAACGACGATTATTTTCATTTGGGCCTTACTGATCAAGAAGTCCTCCAAAGCCGGGAGAAACATGGTGTTAACCTGCTGACGCCACCCAAGCGTCCTTCTCTCCTCAAACTCTATCTGGAAAAATTTGAAGATCCTGTTGTACGGGTATTACTCGTTGCGGCTGTGTTCTCCCTTATCATCTCGATTATTGAGAATGAATATGCTGAAACCATCGGTATCATAGCTGCTATCCTGCTGGCAACCGGCATTGGTTTCTATTTTGAATATGATGCGAACAAGAAGTTCGATTTGCTGAACGCTGTCAATGAAGAAACTTTGGTAAAGGTGATTCGTAATGGGCGCATTCAGGAGATTCCCCGTAAGGATGTGGTAGTCGGTGATATTGTGGTACTGGAAACCGGTGAGGAGATCCCTGCCGATGGAGAACTGATAGAAGCCATCTCCTTACAGGTGAATGAATCGAACCTGACCGGAGAGCCGGTAATTAATAAAACAACGGTAGAGGCGGATTTTGATGAAGAAGCTACGTATGCCTCCAATCTGGTGATGCGTGGCACGACTGTGGTCGACGGTCATGGATCGATGAAAGTACTCCGTGTGGGAGATGCCACGGAGATTGGGAAAGTGGCACGTCAGAGTACGGAGCAGAGCACGGAACCTACGCCCCTTAATATCCAGTTGACTAAGCTGGCTAACCTGATAGGTAAAATCGGTTTTACCGTAGCGGGGCTTGCTTTCCTTATTTTCTTTATAAAAGATGTAGTACTCTATTTTGATTTTGGAGCTTTGAATGGCTGGCATGACTGGTTGCCGGTGTTGGAGCGTACCTTGAAATACTTCATGATGGCAGTCACCTTGATTGTGGTCGCCGTCCCCGAAGGGTTACCTATGAGCGTAACGCTCAGTCTGGCCCTGAATATGCGCCGTATGCTTGCCACCAATAACCTGGTTCGTAAGATGCATGCTTGCGAAACGATGGGAGCCATTACGGTGATTTGTACAGATAAGACCGGTACGTTGACGCAGAACCTGATGCAGGTGCACGAGCCTAACTTCTATGGTTTGAAGGATGGCGGGAAGCTGGCAGATGACGATATCAGCAAATTGATAGCAGAGGGAATCAGTGCTAACTCGACTGCTTTTCTTGAAGAGACGGGAGAGGGAGAAAAGCCAAAAGGGGTGGGTAATCCCACTGAGGTTGCTTTGTTGCTGTGGCTGAACGGTCAGAACCGTAACTATCTTGAACTCAGAGAAAGGGCGCAGGTACTCGACCAATTGACGTTCTCTACCGAGCGTAAGTTTATGGCTACTTTGGTGAAGTCTCCGCTGATAGGCAAAAAAGTGCTATATATAAAAGGTGCGCCTGAGATTGTGCTTGGCAAATGCAAAGAGGTGATTCTTGACGGTCGTCGTGTGGATAGTGTGGAATACCGTTCCACTGTCGAAGCGCAGTTGCTGAGTTATCAGAATATGGCTATGCGTACACTTGGTTTTGCATTCCGGATAGTAGAGGACAACGAACCGGACGATTGTGTGGCCCTTGTGTCGGAAAACAACCTGAACTTCCTTGGTGTGGTTGCTATTTCCGATCCTATACGTCCCGATGTACCCGCAGCGGTGGCTAAGTGCCAGTCGGCAGGTATCGGTATTAAGATTGTTACCGGAGATACTCCGGGCACAGCAACTGAGATTGCACGCCAGATCGGATTGTGGAAACCGGAAGATACGGAGCGTAACCGCATAACGGGAGTTGCTTTCGCCGAACTGAGCGATGAAGAAGCCCTGAATAGAGTGATGGATCTGAAAATCATGTCCCGCGCCCGTCCTACCGACAAGCAGCGCCTGGTGCAACTGCTCCAGCAGAAAGGAGCCGTAGTAGCTGTGACCGGTGACGGAACCAATGATGCCCCGGCACTTAATCATGCACAGGTGGGACTTTCAATGGGTACCGGAACTTCCGTAGCCAAAGAGGCCAGTGATATCACCTTACTCGATGATTCTTTCAACAGTATCGGAACCGCCGTGATGTGGGGGCGTTCGCTGTACAAGAACATCCAGCGTTTCATTGTATTCCAGTTGACCATTAACTTTGTGGCACTTCTCATCGTATTGCTCGGTTCTATTGTAGGAACGGAGTTGCCGCTGACTGTTACTCAAATGTTATGGGTAAACCTCATCATGGATACGTTTGCCGCATTAGCTCTGGCCTCTATTCCGCCAAGCGAAAGCGTTATGAATGATAAACCACGCCGTAGTACTGATTTTATTATCAGCAAAGCGATGCGGCAAAATATATTCGGTGTCGGTACAGTCTTTCTGGTGGTGCTGATGGCAATGATATATTACTTCACAAATGCCGATGGAGGAATGACGGTACAGCGGTTGACCGTTTTCTTCACCTTCTTTGTGATGCTCCAGTTCTGGAACCTGTTCAACGCCCGTGTGTTTGGCACTACCGACTCAGCATTCAAAGGTCTTGCGAAATCATACGGTATGGAGCTGATAGTACTGGCTATTCTGGGCGGACAGTTCCTCATTGTACAGTTCGGTGGGGCTGTATTCCGTACAGAGCCGCTTGACTGGCAAACATGGCTTATCATCATCGGTTCTTCCTCTCTCGTCTTATGGATTGGTGAACTGATTCGCTTTGTCAAACGTTTAACTCAGAAATGAAATAAGAGGGGTCTTACCCCATCCTTTCTCAAAGGAAGAGGGGATGGGGTGAGACCTTAAAACAATATAGAGATGAAAAGAAAAGGAATTAAAAACCTTATTTTTGATTTTGGTGGTGTATTGATCAATCTCGACCGTCAGCGTTGTGTGGAGAACTTCCGGAAGTTGGGATTAGAGAAAGTAGACGAATTGTTAGGTATGTATTCTCAGCAAGGGATCTTTATGCAGCATGAAAAAGGATTGATCTCGTCGGCTGAATTTCGTGAGAATATCCGTGGGCTGCTCACAAAAAAAGTGACTGACGAGCAAATCGATGCTGCCTGGAATAGTTTTCTGGTAGATATCCCTCGCTTTAAACTCGACATGTTGCTGAAGCTCCGCGAAAAATATGTGGTCTATCTGCTGAGCAATACCAACGAGATACATTGGAAGTGGGCATGCGAGCACGCATTTCCGTATCGGGGCTTCCGTGTGGAAGACTATTTTGAGAAGATGTACCTTTCGTATGAAATGAAAATGGTGAAGCCTGCCGAAGAGATTTTCCGGGGGGTACTTGAAGACGCAAACCTTGATCCGCACGAAACTTTTTTCATCGATGACTCCGAGGCCAACTGCCAGGGAGCCCAGGCATTGGGTATCTCTACTTATACGGTAAAACCCGGTGAAGACTGGAGACCACTTTTTGCCGGAGATAAATAATTTAGAAGACATAGCATGCAGATAATCCATAATATACCGGCATTTACACCCGAACCTTGTGTAGCTACCATCGGCTTTTTCGACGGAGTACATACAGGGCATCGTTTCCTGATCAGGCAAGTCAGAGAGCTGGCTGCCGCTCGTGGATTGCGCTCTGCATTAATTACCTTCCCTGTTCATCCCCGTAAGGTGATGAAAGCGGATTATCGTCCGGAACTGCTGACTACTCCGGAAGAAAAGCGGACACTGCTCGAGGAAACAGGGGTGGACTATTGTTTCATGCTTGACTTTACGCAAGAAGTATCGCGCCTGACTGCCCGCGAGTTTATGTCTGATCTTTTAAGAGACCGTTATCGGGTGCAGACACTCGTCATCGGCTATGACCATCGCTTTGGGCACAACCGTAGTGAAGGTTTCGAAGACTATTGCCGTTATGGTTCCGAGATGGGCATAGAGGTAATCCGCGCCCGTGCCTGTGTGTGTGATGATCTTCATGTAAGCTCTTCCGTCATTCGCAAGATGCTGCATCAGGGTGAAGTCGATATGGCGTCCCGTTGTCTGGGTTACGACTATTTTCTGGATGGTACGGTGGTGAGTGGCTATCAAGTGGGACGTAAGATCGGATTTCCTACAGCCAACCTCAGTGTGGACGATCCTGATAAGTTGATTCCTGCCGATGGTGTTTATGCGGTTCATGTCACATTCGATGGGCGTACCTATAACGGTATGTTGAATATCGGTACCCGCCCCACGATAGGAAATGGTCCCGAGCGTTCGATAGAAGTGAACATCCTTCATTTCCATTCAAATATTTACGATAAGTTTATCCGTATTTCTTTTGTGAAGTATCTCCGTCCGGAACTGAAGTTCGATGGGATTGACGGGCTGATAGCTCAACTTCATCGGGATGCGGCCGACGTAGAAGCTCTTTTGGGGAATAAGCAAAATGTCAATTGACATTTTGTATTTTCTGTTTGCCCCTGAGTGAGCTATATGCGCCCCTCTTAATATCGAAAAACATGCTATATTTATTGTTTATCGATAAATAATTGTCGGATTTCTTGTTTAAGTGGAAATTAATATCAATCTTTGCATATCGAAAAACGATAAATTATTATTGAATAACATAACGAATCTCCAAAGTCAATCTTATGAGAAAGTCATTGATGAGCATTACGATGTTGGTAGTATCCATCTCTATGTTAGCTTTGTTTGTGTGTAGTTCTGTTCTGCACGGACATGGTACAAATCACCCTGCTACTGAAACGGTAGTCAATTAAAACCGTTATCTTTGTACATATTTAAAACAGAGAACCGAATGAAAACAGCGATCAAATTAATTCTTATTTATCTGGGGATCCAGCTTGTCTGTGGTGGGCTGATAGGTATTCCTTTTACTGTTGTTGCCCGTATGAATGGTGGGAATATGGATGCCACCCGGATTTCGGAGTTGACACTGGCTCCTTCGATGTTACTTTCCATGGCAGTGATGTTTTTTTATTTATGGAAAGCCCGGTACATACCTAAGGATAAAATGAGCTGGTCATTCGTTTCGTTACCGTTTCTTACGGTCACTTTTCTGATAGGCTTGTCGATGACTGTTCTGATGGACTTGTTAACTGCTGTTTTATCTTGGGTGCCTGATGTTCTGGAACAACAGTTTAATGCTTTACAGTCCGGTTGGTTGGGAATTGTGGCCATCACGTTGTTGGGACCGGTTCTTGAGGAACTTTTGTTCCGTGGTGGTGTTACTAAGGCGTTGCTTGAACGATATTCTCCCCGGAAAGCGATTTTTCTTTCCGCACTTCTTTTCGGAATATTCCATTTGAATCCGGCTCAGGTAGTTGCCGCCTTCTTCGGAGGACTTCTGTTGGCGTGGGTTTATTACCGGACGCGGAGCCTGATCCCCTGTATCCTGATACACATTGTGAATAACAGCCTTTCTGTGATATTGAGCCTGACCTATCCCGATGCGGATACGATTAGCGATGTGACCGATACTACATCTTATTACATACTGATAGCTGTGGCCGCTATGCTGTTCGTTGGCTGCTTCCTACGGATAAAGCAGGTTACGATTCCGGGAGTGTGGAGAAAGAGTGAGTGAAACTAAACTATGAAGATTGAAAAACAAGTCATAATATGAAAAGAAGATTGAACATACTATGTTTACTGGTATTTCTGGTATTCTGTTATTCGGTATTCAACATGGGGCGTGATTTCGGTCATGGCTTTTCCGAGGGCATGAAGATAAGTCATTCCGGCAATGAAAGTGTGGAACAGGCTATTAACCTTCGCATTGCTACGTTGATGCCCGAAGATTTTTCGTCGTTTAAAGATTCTGTTTACAATGAACGGACCCAATCTTATGTGCCTGTTGCTTACACACAGTTGATCACGAATGTAAAAGTGGACAGGAGCACCTGGCTGATGGTTGCGCAAGTGCTCTCCGGGCTTCTTGCCATTTTGGCCGTAATAGCATCTACGGTGCTGTTTGTGCAGTTGATTGTATCTATCAATAAATCAGATATTTTTAATTGGAAGAATGTTCGTAGGTTACGTTGGTTGGGAGTCACCCTGTTGCTGAGTTTTATTAGTGAAGCGGTGCCGGCTTTGATGAATGATTATGAACTGTCCTCAGTCTTTTCATTATCCGGCTACTCTATGGAGACAAGTATTGACTCTGTGATGCTGGTCATTTTAGGACTGGTTTCGCTGATTGTAGGCGAAGTATTCGCCATCGGGTTAAAGATGAAAGAGGAGCAAGACCTTACTATCTGAATCCGGACACTGAAAAATTAATGGAATTATGGCTATAATAGTAAACCTTGACATTATGATGGCCCGAAGAAAGATATCTTTGGGGGAGTTGGCGGAGAAGATAGATATTACACCTGCCAACCTTTCTATCCTGAAAACGGGAAAGGCCAAAGCAATTCGTTTTTCTACCCTTGAGGCAATCTGCAAAGTACTCGATTGCCAACCGGGGGATATTCTGGAATATCAAGTGGATGAAAAAGATCCTTGATTTGCCACAGCGGACCTTCTGTGTGTCCACTGTGGCGATATAGAATGAGGAGATTAACCTTTTGTCCCTTTGGCTTTGAATGCCAATGCGTACATTCGCATTTGTTTTACCATTGATAGCAGACCGTTGCTGCGGGTGGGCGATAAATGATCTTTCAGCCCGATGCGGTCGATGAAGTAAAGTTCCGAATTCAGAATCTCGTCCGGTGTATGTCCCGAAACAACTTTTATCAGCAGGGCGATAATACCTTTTACGATCAGTGCATCACTTTCTGCTTTGAAGATCACCTTTCCATCTACCTCGTCTGCCTGAAGCCACACACGGCTCTGGCAACCTTCAATCAAATTCTGTTCCGTTTTATATTTCTCGTCAAGCGGTTCCTGTTCGTTTCCTAAATCGATAAGCAACTGGTAGCGGTCCATCCAGTCGTCAAAGTCACTGAACTCGGCAATGACTTCGTCTTGTAATTCGTTGATTGTCATATTGAATAATTATTTCTCGTTATAGATAACTTCCAGTACGGTCTGCCCCACGGCTTTGAGTGTCGATTTGTCGATAACATCCATGTTGTCGTTTACGGTATGCCAAGTCGGTCCGAAGCTGGACAGTTCACAATTTTCGTCGTTCGGAATGATGTCGATAGTCGGGATACCGGCCAGCCGATTGATAAACAGATGGTCGTCAGTGATCTGCCCACCTGTTTCGTTAATAAAGTAACGTCCGTAACCGGCGTCGTTAGCCTTCTTCCATACCTTTTTGTTGATTCCACGGGCAAACTTCTCCGAGTACACCTCCTTAAAGAAAGTGGCATCTTTGCCGCCTACCATATCGAGCAAGATACCGAAACGGGCATTATAGCCTTCCACATGCGGATTGCGTGCCCAATATTGTGCACCGAGACACCATTGCTCCTCTAAATGTTCTCCTTTATAGAATTGGGGAGCGCCATAATCTTCTGCGTCCAAAAAGATAATATCGATTCCCAGTTCCGGTTGCTGCTGATTGATCAGTCGGGCTATTTCAAGCAACACGCCCACACCGCTCGCCCCGTCGTTGGCACCCAATATCGGTGTGTGGTGATTCTTCTCGTTGGGATCATTGTCTGCCCACGGACGCGTATCCCAGTGTGCAAAAAGGGCAATGCGTTTTTTGCTTTCGGGCTTGAATGAACCGATGATATTGCGTGCTTTCAGCAGCGTGCCGTCATAGGCGGGCAGTTCCACATTCTGGTTAGTCACTTTGGCCCCATGTTCTGCCAGTTTAGTAGCCAGATATTCTCCACATGCTGCATGTCCTTTACTGTTCGGATTGCGAGGGCCGAAGTCCACTTGTGCCTGTATGTATTTATAGGCGCTGTCTGCATCGAATTGTGGTGCTTTCACGGTTATATTCTTTTCAGGCTCCTGAACTGAATTGGTTTTGTTGTTGTTCGTTCCGCAAGAAAAGGCGGATAACAAAATAAAAGCTGTCAGTAATAGCATAGAATTTCTTTTCATAATTATGCTTTTGGGGTTAAGGCCTCAAAATTAGTCATTTTCGCAGTAGGGTAGGTCAGATAGGAGGGTTTATTAACAATTCTACTCCTTTCTTTCCGGATATAAGTTCTACTTCCGCCCCATTGATCAGTGGCAGATTTTCCGTTACATGCCCTACGGGGAAATCAAAGCAGATCGGATAATTATACTCTTCTACCAGATCGAAGAGTGCACCATAAAGGTCTTTCTTTATGGCACGATCTTCTTCGTATTCGGTAAACTGTCCGATGATGAGGCCTGACAACTTCTCAAGTACGCCCCCTAATTTCAGGTTATACATCATGCGCTCAATGGCATAAGGACGTTCGCCCACGTCCTCGATAAACAGGATTGTCCCTTCGGGAGGTATGTCGTATGGAGTTCCCCGAAGGCCGTGGAATACTGCCATATTGCCACCACGCAGAATACCCTTGGCTGTGCCGAGTCGGTTCAACTTGTGACGCTTACATTTATATGCAGGCAGTTTACCGAAAAGTATATCCCTCAGGTACAGTGAACACGGATCGTCGGCCGCTTCTACTGCGAGATGGCGTGCCATAGGAGCATGTAACGAAGCAAACCCGTTGTACTGAAACAGATTATGGAGCGCTGTGATATCACTGAATCCGATCATCCACTTCGGGTGTTCGCGGAAACGGGTGAAGTCGAGCCGTTCAATAAGATGAACCGCTCCGTAGCCGCCACGGCTACATAAAATCGCCTTAATTTCTTTGTCATCCATTGCTGTCTGAAAGTCCGAAGCGCGCTGCCGGATGGTGCCGGCATAACATCCCCAGGAGCTACGGACGTGTTTCCCCATTTCAGGGACCAGTCCCCAAGACGCCAGTTGCGTCTTGGCACCTCTCAGAAACATATTGTCTATCTTGCCCGAAGGCGATACGATGGCAACTTTATCGCCTTCGTGCAGGAATGGAGGGAATTGTATCTTCATTCAGTGAATTTGTTTTAGTTTATTTCTTCTGGTAGAATTTTACCCAGTCTACATGCATTTCTACAGGAAGTTCTTTCGGGTCTACAGCTCCTACCCACGAGCCACCCAGTTGCATGTCGATCAGCAGATAGAAAGGCTGATCGAAGGGAAATTGCCCTTCTTTGTCTGTTTCGATGCGGGGATAGGTGAAAGTATGCGTATCATTGATATAGAATGCAATGCTGTCCGGATACATTTCTACCGAATATACATTGTAGTCATCGGGATTGATCGTACCTACGGAGTGTGACAACGGATTGTCTTTGATGCCCAGATTGTATGTATAGTTGGTATGTATAGTCTGGTAAGCGATTGTGTCGTGATTCAGACGTTCCATGATATCGATTTCTCCACCCATCGGCCAGGGAGCATCTACCGGAAGCATCCAGATAGCCGGCCATTCGCCGCGTGCACCGTTCAGCTTGGCACGTATCTCCAGGCGACCGTTGCTGAATGCCTTTTTCCCTTTGGTATAAATCCCTCCGGTCAGATAGGGTGCTGTGTCGTTGGGCTGACTGTAATTGATGATACCCCGCAGCACCATATTGCCGTCACGCATATCGAAACAAGAGTCGAAGTCTGTCATATAGTTATTCCAGTCCGATTTGCCACGTGGTATTTTGCTCCATACCTGTGGGTCAAAGCCTGTTTTTTGGTCAAAATTATCTTCCCAAACCAATGTCCACTGGTCAGACGAATGACGTTGGCACGATGAAAAGCCTGAACTGATACACAGCAGGCAGAAAAGAGCGAGAAAAGTTTTTGTTTTCATGGTTCTGTTTGATTATAGGTGTTTAACAGGATACAAATTTACATTAAAAAACGAAATTACCTGCATCCGTAGAAATGAAAGCGTTGTATAATATCAAAATGTTATCCGGTTTACCCATTTTTTCAGTATACCATGATGTACTTCTCAATCCTTTTTCTGATATTTGCTAAAAATCTAACGTTATGGAACCTATTAGAAACTTCGACCAACTGACAGAACACCTAAAAACCTTAAACCGACGGAAACGGATTGCCGTTGTCTGTGCCAATGATCCGAATACAGAATATGCCATTGCCCGTACACTTGACGAGGGTATTGCAGAATTTCTGATGATTGGTGACTCAGCCATCCTTCAAAAGTATCCTACCTTGCAAAAGTATCCGGATTATGTGAAGACCATCCATATCGAAGATCCCGATGAGGCAGCGCGTGAAGCGGTCCGCATTGTCCGGGAAGGGGGGGCCGACATTTTGATGAAAGGGATTATTAATACTGACAACCTGCTTCATGCTATTCTTGACAAGGAGAAAGGGTTACTACCCAAAGGAAAGATCCTGACTCACCTGGCTGTAATGCAGATTCCGACGTATGATAAATTATTGTTCTTTTCGGATGCGGCTGTTATTCCCCGGCCCACTTTACAACAACGTATTGAGATGGTTTGGTACGCCATCTGTACCTGCCGGAGGTTTGGGATAGAGCAGCCGCGCATCTCTTTGATTCACTGTACGGAGAAGGTAAGTGCCAAGTTCCCCCATTCTCTTGATTATGTTAATATAGTGGAGTTGGCCGAAGCCGGAGAGTTTGGCAATGTTATTATTGATGGCCCGTTGGATGTCCGTACTTCCTGCGAGCAGGCCAGCGGGGATATTAAAGGAATTGTATCGCCCATCAACGGGCAGGCAGATGTATTGATATTCCCTAATATCGAGTCGGCCAATGCTTTTTATAAATCTGTTTCATTGTTTGCCAAGGCCGATATGGCAGGATTGCTGCAAGGCCCCATTTGTCCGGTGGTGCTACCGTCACGTAGTGATTCCGGACTTTCCAAGTATTATAGCATTGCGATGGCATGCCTGACGGCTTCTACCCGGTCGGCAGAGGGAGGAAGATGCTCCGAATGATGATCATAATTAAACTAAGAATATGGATAAACTGAATGCAATCCCCACTTCCCCTTCTGCGAGGAATGGACGGGGTGAAAGGGTTCTTGTTATCAATCCCGGTTCCACTTCAACAAAGATTGCCGTTTATGAAGACGAAACTCCTTTGTTGGTACGCAACATCCGCCATACAGTAGAAGAGTTGTCTGCCTTCCCCCAGGTGATCGACCAGTTTGAGTTTCGTAAATCACTTGTCCTCCGGGAGTTGGAGGCAAATGACATTCCTTTCCATTTCGATGCTGTCATTGGACGCGGAGGTTTGGTGAAGCCTATTCCCGGTGGAGTTTATGAGGTTAACGAAGCCATGAAGCGGGATACCCTCCATGCCATGCGTACGCATGCCTGCAATCTGGGTGGTTTGATAGCCGATGAATTGGCCGCAGCTTTACCCGGGTGCCGGGCGTTTATTGCAGATCCGGGTGTGGTGGACGAACTGGAAGAGGTTGCCCGCATTACCGGTTCGCCTTTGATGCCACGTATCACTATCTGGCATGCACTGAATCAGAAAGCCATTGCCCGTCGTTATGCTGCCGAACATGGCACTCGTTATGAAGATCTTGATTTGATTGTCTGTCATTTGGGAGGAGGCATTTCCGTTGCGGTCCATCGTCATGGGCGTGCAGTCGATGCCAATAATGCACTGGATGGAGAAGGTCCTTTCTCACCCGAAAGAGCCGGAACTCTTCCCGCCGGACAACTGATAGACCTCTGTTTCAGTGGGAAATTCACTAAAGATGAATTGAAGAAACGAATTTCGGGCCGTGCCGGGCTTACCGCCCATTTGGGAACTACTGATATTCCTGCCGTTATTCAGTCCATTGAGGCAGGTGATGACCATGCCCGGTTGGTGCTCGATGCCATGATCTACAATGTGGCCAAAAGTATCGGTGCTGCCTCTACTGTTTTGTATGGAAAGGTAGACGCCATCCTGCTGACCGGAGGTATTGCCTATTCTGATTACGTAATTTCCCGTTTAAGGGAACGTATTTCTTTCCTTGCTCCCGTCTTCGTGTATCCGGGAGAAGATGAGATGGAGGCTTTGGCATTGAATGCTTTGGGTGCTTTAAGGGGAGAACTTCCGGTACAGGTTTATCAGTGATTTTAGAGCTTGATGTAGTATAGGTGTTTGTGTAGGGCCAGAAAGCCTGTTCTTTAAAGCGTCAGGCTTACTGGCTTCTGGCTTCATCTGGCAACTCGCTAGAGATTGCGAACACATCGGACAGAAACACCGGACTGCCTGTTACCGTTACCGTCTACGAAGACGTCATTATTGCGGATGTAAAGACCGTAGCCTGAATTGCCGTTGAGGTCACTACTCCAGTAGTAGCTGCCTGTGCCATCGGTATAAGTGGTAGCAGCAGTACCACTACCTTTGTTGCCGTCTCGCCAGCCTGCAGCAGGCAAAAATAGACCGATCGAGCTATTCATAAACCACATACCTTGGGTACCGTTATACTTTACCAATTGCTTGTTACTACAGCGGGAGAGACTTGTGAATTCATTTCTTGTTGGAGTACGCCAACCGCTACCGTATTTACTTTCGTCAAGACGTGTACAAGGATCGACAGCACCATAACCTGTATAACCGGATGATACGTATACATTCTTCCATATATAATAGTAACCGTAATCGGTAGTAGAAGAAGCCCATGTCAGATTGTAGTTGCTTTGGGAATTGAGATTACCTTCAGCCCATCGGAGTTTTGATAAGATGGTCTTATCGTTTGCTGTACACCCATTTTGTGTGAGATTAATATCACCGTAGGGTACATTAATTCCGATGGCTTTCTTAAACTGTATTTTCATCGTATAGCTTTTTCCCTCTTTCAGTTGCACGCTTTGGGTGGAGGTGATTTCCGTATTGTTGGGCACGGTCCGTCCGTTTATTGTCAACGTATTGAAATGCACTGTAATGGTCCTGGCCCCTGCAAACGGAACCATGCGTATGGTTGTACTCAGGGTCGTGTTCGGACTGAATGCCGCCGTATTATTCGTGTTGGCGGCTACCACATTGGTCGAAGGACCGATCTTCCACGATGTGGAATTTCCCCCTTGCTTTACGTATACACCCGTGCAATTGCTGATCGTATTGCTTGGAAATCCGGTAGGACTGATGGTAATCGTCAATTTACATAGCTTCTGGCCGAAGCTCACCGGAAGAAGATTGTGGCTGAGGCTGTTTACATTCGTTATATCTCCGGAATCGAAGGTCATGAAGTCCTTGTTCATGTTAGGGATAGATACTGTGCTGCTGTTGTAGGCATACGTGGAAGGTATAGTTCCCAAGTCGGCAGCGGCAGTGGTATTAAAAGAGTAGCCCACCACGCGTATCGTTCCCGAGCGTGTTAGCAATTTCCCCTGTTTGAGTACAGGAGTGCCCGTACCATTTGAGGTGTAATCGGCCGCCGACTGGAAGACATAGTTGTTTCCGGACTTCCGGAAAACAATCAGCCGGAAATAAACTCCCACAGGCACTGTTGCCGCACGGGTATTTACCTGGGGGAGGATATCTTCCGTCAGTTCCATCGAGGCTATCCGGGGACCTTCATAGTCCGGTTGCTCTCCTGTACGTGTGGGGGAGAAAGCTTTTACCCCCACCCATTCGGCGATCAAGGGAGGATGGCTACGGGTCGAAGCGTCGTTAAAAGAGGAAGAATGATAGTCGTTGTTACCTGCCAGACTGATATGGATGGGGATTAGCTCGTCGGCAGTATCCCCGCTGTCAGGAGATAAGGGAGTTATTCTGTCATCTTCCGCACATCCTGTTATCGAAAGGCAAAAACACAGCCATAAGGCTTTACCGAGACACTCTCGCGTAATAAAAGTTCTATTCATATACTAAGATATTAAAGTGAATAATCGTATCAAAGACACATTGCGGACTTATACATTCTCGTATAGGTCCGGAAAGGCTGTTTGATACCACTTTTATTATGCGTAAGTTTGTGTATTACAATCAGATATAACGGTTTTGGATACACAATGGTGTTTCAAAAAACGTTCGTTTTTTGAAACACCATTTTTACCCTCTGCACTGGATGCAAGGGGGGTAGATAAATCGCTGATAATTAAAACAATGTAAAAAGATTTGCATGAATAAAAAAAGAGGTTTATCTTTGTTGCATCAGACGAACGTCCTTTGAAACATGATATTACATATAAGGTGTTTATTATCATAGGAGTGATGTTTCCTTTAGTTGAATTTTTGTGCTTGCTTTTTAGGGACTGTTGTCACTGGAGTATTTTAGATTTCCCTTCAAGCGGTGCGCTTGGAATTTTGTTGGAGGAATGATTAAAGTTATAATGAGGCAACTGATTCGAAATAAATTAGTTGCCTCGCGCCTTTTGATTTATGCAATATCTTTGAAAATATTAGACTGTGGATTGTCAATAATATCTCTGTTGTTAGTCGTAAGAGTTTCGATAGTGGTGTTTTGCTTGGTGCTATGAAGAGCCGTTTTTGGTACATATTTGGCTTGTTTCTTCATTTCATTCATCGCATCAACCAGAGTTAGATTTCCGGCACTTTTCAGGATTAAGATTTTGCTTTTTTATTTTCAGTAGTGTTATTGATCAGCCAACCTTAAAGTTCTGTTTTCATTCTTTTTTGTTTAAAGGTAAATATTATAGTTTGGGCCCTTTGACACAACGAATTGTGTATGCCATTTCCTTTGTTGTGCTATTGACAATAGCTGAGCCGCCACTGGGGGCCAAATCCAATCTATAACACTGATTAGCATTAATTGATTCATCCGTAAAATAGTCACCATAAGTTCCTGGCCAGTTCTCCGCTGCCGTTCCTGGACTATTATTACGCCAACCACCTAATGGTAAGAAAATGCCGGTTGTAGCATTTAGGAACCACACACCATTCACTCCATTGGAGACTGTTTTTACATCTGTACATCTTGTCAGTCTTTCAAATTCATTGCGTGTAGGTAGCCGCCAATCATTTCCATAAGTTGTGGGATTCAGTCTGGCACACGGATCAATGTTGTTTCCATTATAGTCTTTTTTCCATTGATAATAGTAACCGTATTCTTTGTTGGTTGTCCATACATAGTTATTGCTCGCCCCGGTGCTTTTTAAATTGCCGTCAGCAAATACCAATTTTGATAACTTTTGCTTATCGTCATTGGTACATGCTTTTTTCGGATTGCTCAGATTGATGCTACCTGCCGGAACGTTTATTCCGGGGCTTCTCTTAAACTGTATTTTCATTGTATAGCTCATACCCTCTTTCAATTGGACACTTTGGTTTGAGGTAATGTCTATATTATCCGCATTATTGGAAATTATATTTCCTACTGTCAGTTTGTCGAAGTGTACTGTTATTGTCCTGGCACTTGCGAAGGGAACCATTCGTATAGTGGTAGCCAGGTTGGTGTTTGGGTTGAATGAAGCTGTGTTGTTGGTATTAGCAGCCACTGCCGAACTTCCAATCACCCACGAGGTTGAATTACCTCCCTGCTTTACGTATACTCCTGTACACCCGCTTATGGTATTACTTGTGAAGCCTGTTACACTAATGCTTATTGTTAGTTTGCACAGTTTCTGTTTGAATGTTACCGGAAGATTGTAATTAAGACTGTTCACATTGGCTATGTCTCCTGAATCATAAGTCATAAAGTCATTATTCATGTTTGAAATATCTATTTTGGTGCTATTATAGGTATATGATGCAGGGATATTTCCCAATGCCGCAGTTGTATTGAAGGAGTAGCCGATTACCCGAATCGTTCCTGACCGTGTGAGTAGTTTCCCCTGTTTCAGTACAGGCGAGGAAGTACCATTTGAGGTATAGTCTGCGGCTGATTGGAATACGTAGTTGCTCCCTGATTTTCGGAAAACGATCAGACGAAAGTAAACACCTGTAGTTAGAGTGTTTGCACGGGTAGTTAGGGTGGAAAGGGTATCTTTCGTCAGTTCCATGGATGCGATTCTGGGACCACTATATTCTGGAGATTCTTTTGTACGGGTACGGCTTAAAGTTTTTACCCCTGTCCATTCGGCAATCAGAGGTGCATTATAACGAGGGGGCATGGTATCTTCCGGAGCGTAAGAATTGTACTCACCATTTTCAGCCATACTGATGTTAATAGGTATTACAATATCGGAATCCTTATCTTTTTCCGGAAGAAATGGATACTTTTCTTCTTGGGTGCATCCACTGACCCAGAGGCTGGATGCTGTCATTACTGCTATCCATAAGAGGCGTGTTCGCATAATAAAAAGTTTGTTCATTCTAAATTTGTTTAGTGAATAATCAGATCAAAAATCTCTCACCCGGCTTATACGTGTGTGTATAAGTCGGTAAAGACTGCTTGATACAACTTCTATTATGCGTAAGTTTGTGTATTACAATTAGATATAACGTCTTGGAAAATACAATCGTGTTTCAAAAGACGTTCGTTTTATGGAACACGATTTTTACCTCCTACACAAAATGCAAGGGAGAGAGATAAAAGATTGATAATTAAAACAATGTGGAAATATTTGCACAGATGAAAAACACACCTTATCTTTGTTCCATAAAACGAACGTCTTTTGAAACACTCTATGATGGGTAATATGTTTGTTATTAATCTATTATAGACTTATTGTTTAGGTTTTCGGGGATTTTTTCTATTGATTTTATTTTTAATAGAAAAGGGACAAAGCCCCCCGACTTTGCCCCTTCCAATCTTTTTTCCCGTAACTAATACGAAGAAAACACCACTAATTAAAATTTATACCTTTGTGTGTCAGAAATTTCTTCCGGTGTCCCACCACAGGCGAGTGCCGCAATTATCGGCTCCACCCAAAGCATTTACCAGTTGAGTATATTGTTCCGGGTTTGTTGTTTTGATACCTACGAAGAAGTTCAGTCGGCGTGGCCCGATGCCGGTGTCTACTGTACCCTCACTCTGATTGACCAAAACAGGGAATAATTTCGGATAACCTGTACGACGTTGTTCTGCCCAAGCTTCTCCTCCTTCCGGATACATGGCCAGCCATTTTTGTGTAATGATACGTCCCAGTTTGTCTTCGTTGCTGGCAGCATCGTCCCATTTTGGGGTCAGCGTATTGACAGCCTTCACATTATTCTCCGCTTTGAAAGCATCTATGTAGTCTGCAGGTTTCTTCTCGCTTTCCAGGTAAGCTTCTGCTCCTGCAACACCCCATTGGGCAAATGATGCTTTTACACCTTTTTCATAACAATCCTTGACGGACTCACTACTCCATCCCCTCAAAGCTGCTTCGGCACGCAGGAACCATATTTCGGCAGGAGTCATTAGTATGGCGTCAGTTTGCTGGGTGATAGTGCTTTTGGAATGTCCGTTGTAGTTCTGGTGATTGAAACCCGTTCCCTGGCGGATACCTTTGTAAGTACCCTTGTAGTTAATAATACTTGTTGCGTCGGAGCCGGTTGCTTTATTAAAGTATTTTTCCAGACGGGGATCTTCATAGCCTACTAACAAGGACTCCATATTGGCGTTCATAAACACCTCGCCCCATCCAATATTGATTTCTCCGAAAGGGTTGGTATAGCCCGACGCTGTCGATACGGCTATCACCTCATCATTTCCTTCCAGCAATCCTTCTTTGTCTGTAAGGGATTTCTGCGCCTCTGCAACAGCGAGTTTAGAGTCCGCCATGGCGATGCGGACAGCCAGGCGCAAACGGAGAGAGTTCGCGAACCGGATCCACTCGCTGAAAGTGCGTTTCCCCTGGGGCATCAGGATATCGAACTTAGCAAAGCTCTCTATCTCTGGATTGGCTTTTTGATATTCACGTATCTTTGCGATACCTTCGTCCAGATCGTTGAAGAAAGCTTTGTAGGCTTCCGGTTGTGTATCGGGAGTAGAACCTGTTTTCGATCCGAACTGGGTGTAAACGATCGGACCATACAAGTCGGACAAACGGTGCATTAGCTCCACCTTCAATATCTTGGTGATGCCATAGAATCCTATATTGTCTTTTTCGTTGATTGTCTCAGATTTCTGGACTTCCGGCATGATGTATCCGTAGGTGTTATCCCATGTGGAACCGTTCCATCCGTCCATCATATAATAAGTGCTGTTGTTCTTCCCCTCGTTGAAGGGTTTGAAGTCATGCACGTATCCCGAGAATAAATCCGCTCCCAGATTTTGCATGGTCTGGAAAGGCCAGTTCTTACCGCTTCCCCAATCGTAATTGAAGTAGATTCCTTGCTGGATAATGCCCAGTGGAATACCATAATAGTTGAAATCCTGTTTCTTGCTATCATTATCGAATCCCGCTTCGTTGGTATTGAATGATTCGAAAGAATCGGTACAGGCTGAAAATCCGATTAGTCCTCCTAAGAGTATACTTGCTATATATTTGATATTGTTTTTCATGATGAATCTCTTTTAGAATGTGAACTTAATATTGAAACCTAAGCTGCGGGTAGTCGGCATGCCGAATACGTCAATACCCTGATTATCGTTACCTGTTGAAAGAACAGCATCCGGGTCGAACGGAGCTTTCTTGGAGATGAAGAACAGGTTGCGTGCTACGAATGACAACTGGACATCTTTGAAAGCACCGCCGGCTTTGGCCAACCAGCTTTGAGGAAGTGAGTAGCCTAATGAAAGTTCGCGGAGGCGGATGTTGGTAGCATCGTACATATAGTATTCCGTACATCCGTCACGTCCGCTGACTGCGGTATAAAACTTTTGCGGTTTCACTTGAGTTCCACCGACATTGACATAACCTGCATCACGGGCTTTTCCACTGTTCAGGCTGACACCTCTTTGGTCAAGTTCGGCCTGAGTCTGTGAAAGTACATCGCCACCGAAACGTCCGTCAATCAGGAAGTAGAGTGAGAAACCTTTGTAAGTGAAAGTATTGCTCCATCCCAACATAAAGTCCGGATTACAGTTTCCTACTTTTTCTGTATTGCCGCCACCGATAACGTTTGGAATCTTGTCACCGTCTGCGTCTGTAGTGAACACCACTTTGCCATTCTTGTCACGCTCGAATGCCTTGCCATAAATATCACCGAATGAACCACCTTCTACCAGGCGCATGGAGTAGGAGGAAGAGAAACTTTCGTCACCATAAACAAATGTTTTCAGATCCGGATGAAGCTTGATAATCTTGTTTTTGTTGGTAGAGAAGTTAAATTGAGTCTTCCAACGGAAAGCGTCATTCATTACCGGAGTAGCTCCTAAAGTGATTTCTATACCTTCGTTCTGAATGTTACCGGCATTTACCATGTAGTATTTATACTCGGCACCTGCCGATGAAGGCAATGTAAATAACTGATTCTTGGTGTTGGTACGATAATAGGTGAAGTCTAAATCCAGTCGATAGTTGAAGAATTTCCATTCGGTACCGATTTCATAGGAAGTACTCATCTCGGGTTTCAGATCATTGAAAGGAGCTTTAGAGTAAGTAACGATGGCACCACCTGCACCGATGATATCATTACTGCCCGGAATCGTGTTGCTGATGAACAACGGGAGATCGTTACCAACTTTGGACCATGAACCTCTGATCTTTCCGAAAGAAATCCATTCGGGGAGTTGCACTGTATTGTTCAGCACCCATGACAGACCTACCGAGGGGTAGAAGAAACTGCTATGTTTGGTATAGGCCAATGTAGACGACCAGTCGTTGCGTGCGGTGACATCCAGATACAGGCTTTCTTTCCAACCTAACTGGGCAGTGCCGAACAGAGACTGTAATACTCTTTTTTGATTGATTTGTTCGTCGATATAAGCAGCCTGTGTCATTTTGATATTGGCTACGGTGAAGACGTTGGGGTAGTACAGTGAAGCTGTTTTGGAGTCCAGTCTCAAAGAATTGACATTCGTACTGTTAATGCTGCCGCCGATCGCGCCATTCAATGAGAAGTCATTCCATTTTTTGTTTATCATAGCCATGACATCACCGTAATACAATGTTTCAGTATGGTTCAAGTCAATATAACGTCCGTTTTGTCCTGATAGGGCAGGAGCAGTAGAAGCGTACATACGTTGTTGATACTGATCGTGTGTGTAATCGGCAGTACCACGAGCCTGGATATTCAGCCAGTCAGTGATTTTCACGTTGGCGGTCAGTGAAGCGATGGCGCGTGTACGTTTATCGTTGCTGTTGATGCGGTTGGTGATCCAGTAAGGATTCTGTTCCATATCCTGATAAGAAGTATACCAGTTCTGTACATTCATATTACGTGCCGGGTCAAACACTTCGAAGTTGTTTTTATATTCGGATAAGTTTTCACCTCTCGGGAAACCGTAGAGCCCCACCAGCGGATTCATATAATAGCCACCGGAAGTCGGACGATTTTTGATTGTTTGTGTCATCAGGTTGACATTGGCGTCCAGCTTTAGGTAGTCGTTAAAGAAATTGGCTGTTTCGCGGAAATTTAGATTGTGCTTCTGCATTTTGTTTTTCTCGACTATACCTTTGGCAGTGGTATTAGCATAAGAGAAGTAAGTTTGCATCTTTTCACTGCCGTTCATAAAGGATACGGAATTGATGGCTGTTACACCATTCTGGAAGAAATTATCTGCATTGTCATAATCTTTTAGAGTTGCCTTTTTCCCCCAACCGTTTTTGGCTTCGGGATCCATGGCATAACTGTTTTGGAATTCGGGCAGGCAGATGGCATGGTCTACAGTCAAGTTAGAAGAGAATGTAATTTTCTGGATACCGGCTTTACCCTTCTTGGTAGTAATCAGGATGACACCATTGGCAGCTTGTGAGCCGTAGAGGGCTGCTGCGGAAGCTCCTTTCAGGATACTCATGCTTTCGATATCATCCGGGTTCAGGTTGGAGATACCGTCACCGCCATCACGGTTACCTGCATCGGCAGTACCACCGATGGCTGTGGAAGCCTGTTCGTTGCTGCTATTCAGCATCGGTACACCGTCAATCACATAAAGGGGTTGGTTGTTTCCGCTGATAGAACGGCTGCCACGAATAGACACTTTGGCTGAGCCGCCCAGTCCGGATGAACTCTTGGTGATTTGTACACCTGCTGTTTTACCGGCAAGAGCATTAATCATATTCGGATCTTTGGCGCGGGTCAGTTCGTCGCCACCTACTTGTTGGGTTGAGTAGGTCAAGGAGGCTTCTTTTTTCTTGATACCCATGGCGGTTACGACTACCTGTTCCAGTGCCATGGCTTCTTCCTGCATCTTTATGTTGAGATTTTGTTGTCCGTTTACCTGTATGTTTTGTGGATGATAACCGATATAGGTAATCGTAAGAATAGAGTTGCTGGGTACATTAAGGCTGAAGTTGCCTTCCATATTGGTGATGCAACCGTTTGTAGTACCTTTCTCCAATACATTGGCACCGATGATGGGATCGCCATTCTGGTCAGTAACTACTCCTTTTACGGTTACTCTGTCCTGTTGGGCTGTTGAGGCGTTATCGTTGTTTTTGGTCAGAACAATGTTGTGCCCTTCCATTACATATTTAATGTTGGTACCTTTAAATGCCTCGTCGAGAACTTCGGATACGGCTTTGTTGTCAGCCTGTACGTTTACTGTACGTCTGGTATCTACATTCTTTTTGTTATAGACAAACAGATATTCCGTCTGAGATTCAATCTTTGATAGTAATTCGCTTACTTTCAGACTTGAACGTGGTATGCTTATTTTAGCATTTTGAGAGTATCCATTCTCACTGTAAGCTTGGAATGCTACGAAAAAGAGAAGGAATAATGTGATCTTCATGGTTAACAATATTTGTTTTGAAACAAAATTTTTTGGGCATAAATGCCTTGGCAAAGAAATTTTTCTCATATCTTTGTAACGTGTTAAGTTAATAAATTGATTAAGGTCGATTTTTGACTGTTTCGAATCGGAAAGTATGGGGGTACTTTCCGATTCTCTTTTTTGAGAATAATGGACTTTCTTTTCTACTTTTTCATGCGTATCTGGTTTTTAATGGTTCGTACTAATTTAAGGTCTATATTGAGCTCTTTCCTTATTTCTATTCAATGATGATACTGTCTTTTTCTTCATTGATGTGGTATGTGAACTTATGATCCTTCTGAATGACTTTCAGAATATGCTCTATGCCATCCTGCTCTTTAAACTTACCTGTACAACGGTAGTTCAGTATTTTCAGATTTCTTACGCTTATGTTCACATTATAATATTTTTCCAGTTTGTTGAGCAGGCTGTTAAGCGGCGCATCATCAAAACAGTATAATCCTTCTTTCCATCTCAGATAATCGTACGAAGGTAAAGTAGTCTTCTTGTACTTTCCGTTGTATGATCCGAAGAACTCGTCTTTGGTCAGTCGGGTGATCACTTGATCACTTCCTACCGGATAGATGTCGACAATACCTTCAATCAAGGTCGTTTCAAATTCGTTACTGCCTTTGTAGGCACAAACGTTGAAATGGGTTCCGACCACTTTCACCCGGTTTATTTCCGTGTTGACAAAAAATGGTATCTTTTTGTTTTTGGCTACTTCAAAATAAGCTTCTCCGTCCAGCTCTACGTTTCTTTCTTGGCGTCCGAAGTTGGATGCATAAGTCAAAGTAGACTTTGAGTTCAACCATACTTTTGTTCCATCTGCCAGTGTGATCTGTGCACGTTGTCCTGCAGGAACAGTTATGGTTTGCCGGTAGGCTGATTTTTCATATTGGTAATTCTTAAACAACAACCCACAACTGACAGCTACGATGAGTACGGCAGCAACACGTGCACTCCACTTCAACATCGGGAGAATCCGGTTTTTTTTGTCTCTCCGGTTTATTTGTTTTTCATCCGTGAACAGAGCGATGTCATATAGCATCCGTTCTTTTTGAAATGCTTTCCGGTTTTCGGGAGAGGCATCCACCCAGTCCAGAATTAGTTTTTCTTCTTTTTCGGAGGCAGTTCCTTTAAAATACTTGTATAGTAGTTCCTGTTCCATAAAATGTTTTTAGTTTATATATTGTCGGAGGCCTTATTTCCTCTTTCTGTATATATAACAGGATACTCCCGGACAACCCTAAAGGAAAATGAAGTTTTTTTTAGAAAAGTAGGGAAATAAGATAATCTTTGAGTTCAAGCCGCAATAATTTCAGCGCTTTAGTGATATGGAACTCTACACTCTTGATGGAAATGCCGAGTTGTTCGGCTATCTTTTTATTGGGAGCATTGTGATAGCGGCTTAATATAAAGATGTGACGGCTTTGTTCCGGTAGCTGTTCAAGTGTTTTATATACAATGCGTTGTATTTCGGTGTTGAAGATCGATTCGGGTTCACAAGCTTCCAAAGTAGCAATGCGGAGGTCGAGTTCCCGCTGTTTGTGTGTGTTGATGGCTTCTTCGGCCCGCATACGTACCTGTTCGTGCTCAAGGTAGTTAAGAGATTTATTCTTGATGATAGTGAGCAATAATGCGTGGAGATTAGAATCTTTTTCCCATTTTTCACGGTTTTCCCACAGGCTGATCATTGCTTCCATCAGGATGTCTTCAGCTGCGGCTTTATTTCGGGTATATGAGTAAGCAAACGACAGAAACCTCTCCTGGTTTTCTTGGAAGAACCGACTGAATAGGTCCATGGTATGAAGACTGTTGTTGCTTGACATGAATAGATTTTAAAGGTTCGTTGGATTTTGTTATGACAAAGCAACATAAACTTTTTGGAATATCAAAATAAAAGAATGACTTTTATGCTGATTGCCGGTAAAAAAATAACCTGGCTATAAATAATAGCCAGGTTATCAATCTGTCAGTAAGGACAGGAATTATTTATTTTTTTTCCGGACGGGGTAACAAAACTTTTCTTGAAAGTTTGAACTTACCTGTCTTCGGGTCAATGTCGATCAATTTCACTTCGATCTCGTCACCTTCTTTGATGCCGGCTTCTTCTACAGTTTCAAGGCGTTTCCAGTCAATTTCTGAGATATGGAGTAGACCGTCTTTTCCCGGAAGGAATTCAACGAATGCACCATAAGGCATGATTGAGCGTACCTTACCTTTGTATACTTCACCTATTTCGGGAACGGCAACAATACCTTTGATCAGGCGGATTGCATCATCGATTGATTTCTTGTTGGTTCCGGAAATCTCGATGCGGCCCACGTTGTCGATCTCCTCGATAGTGATTGTAGCACCTGTTTCTTCCTGCATACCTTGAATGATTTTTCCACCCGGGCCGATTACAGCACCGATAAATTCTTTAGGAATAGTCATTGTTTCGATACGGGGAGCATGATCTTTCAGTTCGGTACGTGGTTCGGCAATTGTCTCCTGGATTTTACCAAGAATATGCATACGTCCTTCTTTTGCCTGGTTCAAAGCACGTTCCAGAATTTCATAAGACAGACCGTCTACTTTAATGTCCATCTGGGTAGCTGTAATACCGTCTTTGGTACCTGTTACTTTGAAGTCCATATCACCCAAGTGGTCTTCATCACCGAGGATGTCAGACAATACTGCATATTTTTCTTCGCCAGCGTTCTTAATCAATCCCATAGCGATGCCCGATACCGGTTTCTTAATCTTCACACCGGCATCCATCAGGGCCAGAGTTCCGGCGCATACAGTAGCCATGGATGAAGAACCGTTTGATTCAAGGATATCTGAAACAACACGTACTACATATGGGTAATCTTCCGGAATCATTCTCTTCAGTGCTCTGTGTGCCAGATTACCGTGCCCGATTTCACGACGGCCTACGCCACGTTGAGCTTTTGCTTCACCTGTTGAGAAAGGAGGGAAGTTATAGTGCAATAAGAAGCGTTCTTTTCCGTGAGCCAAAACGTCGTCAATGATTTTTTCATCCAGTTTGGTACCCAAAGTAACTGAAGTCAATGACTGAGTCTCACCACGGGTAAAGATGGCTGATCCGTGAGGCCCGGGTAGGTAGCCGACTTCACACCAGATAGGGCGAATTTCAGTAGTCTTACGTCCATCCAAACGTTTTCCTTCATCAAGGATACAACGACGCATGGCCTCTTTTTCTACGTCATGATAATAACGATCAATCAGTGCACCTTTTTCTTCCAACTCTTCTTCGGAGAACTGAGCTTTGAATTCGTCACGGATAGCGTCGAAAGCATCCTGACGTTCATGTTTGTTTCTGTTTCCGGAAGCTGCGATGGCATACGATTTATCGTAGCAGGCATCGTGAACGGCTTTGCGGAGTTCTTCGTCGTTTTCTTCGTGACAATATTCACGTTTTACGGTTTTACCAACCATTTCAGTCAGTTCCATCTGTGCTTTGCAATGTACTTTGATAGCTTCGTGAGCCACTTTCATTGCTTCCAGCAATTCGGCTTCCGATACTTCGCTCATTTCACCTTCTACCATCATGATGTTTTCATAAGTAGCGGCAACCATGATGTCCATATCAGCTTTTTCAAGCTGGTCGAAAGTCGGGTTGATAACGAACTTACCATCAATACGTGCAACACGTACTTCCGAAATAGGTCCGTTGAAAGGAATATCTGAAACAGCAAGTGCTGCTGAAGCAGCAAGTCCGGCCAATGCGTCGGGCATATCAACACCGTCTGCTGAGAAAAGGATAATGTTTACGTAAACTTCTGCATGGAAATTATCGGGGAATAAAGGACGGAGAGCACGGTCTACTAAGCGGCAGGTAAGAATCTCATAATCAGATGCTCTTCCTTCTCTTTTTGTAAAGCCACCGGGGAAGCGGCCGAATGCTGCAAATTTTTCTTTGTACTCTACCTGAAGCGGCATGAAATCTGTTCCGGGAACTGCATCTTTAGCGGCACAAACAGTAGCTAACAACATGGTGTTACCCATGCGAAGCATCACAGAGCCATCTGCCTGTTTTGCCAGCTTTCCCGTTTCGAGTGTGATGGTTCTGCCATCTCCCAACTCGATCGTCTTAACAATTGGGTTAATCATAAAAATTGTTTTATCTAATATCTTTCTTTCAAAATTCCCGCAAAGATATACATTTATTGCACTAATCTCGTGAAAATGAGATAAAAAGTTAGTGGGAATTTGATTTTTTTCAATTTTGGAGTGAAGAACATGGCAAAATGCTTTGACTAATCTTGAAAAGAAGTATATTTGCAGCTTGAAAAATAACACGCATATTATGAAAAAAGTAACGTTAGTAGCTCTTGTGGCTCTTGCTTTAAGTTCTTGTAATTCTGACCCTAAATTTAATGTGAAAGGAGATGTTTCGGGAGCAGATGGAAAAATGCTTTATCTGGAAGCTTCCGGACTTGAAGGAATTGTGCCTTTGGATTCTGTAAAATTGAAAGGAGACGGTTCATTCAGTTTTAAACAATTACGCCCTGAATCTCCTGAGTTTTATCGTTTACGGGTGGAAGATAAAGTGATTAATTTCTCGGTTGACTCTACAGAAACTGTCAGCATCAAAGCGCCTTATACAGACTTTTCGACTGCTTATACAGTAGAAGGCTCGGACAATTCTGCGAAAATTAAAGAACTGACTCTAAAACAGATCCGTTTACAGAAGAATGTGGATGCGTTGGTAAAAGCTGCGCAAGCCAATCAATTAGGTAACGATGTGTTTGAAGACAGCCTGGCTGTATTGTTGAAGAATTATAAGGATGATGTGAAAATCAATTATATTTTTGCTGCTCCCAATACAGCTTCTGCTTATTTTGCTTTGTTCCAGAAGCTAAACAATTATATGATTTTTGATCCTTTGAACAATAAAGACGATATTAAATGTTTTGGTGCTGTAGCCACAAGTCTGAATAATACTTATCCGCATGCGGTACGTTCGAAGAATCTCTATAATATAGTTATAAAAGGTATGAAGAATACTCGTACCCCCCAGCAAAAGACAATCGAGATACCGGAAGAAAAGATTGCTGAAACAGGTGTGATTGATATTGCTTTGAGAGATATGAAAGGTAATATCCGTAAACTCACTGATTTGAAGGGTAAAGTCGTTCTTCTTGACTTTACGGTCTACCAAAGTGCAGTTTCGGCTCCACATAACCTGATGCTGCGTGACTTGTATAATAAGTATGCGGGTCAGGGGCTGGAAATTTATCAGGTTTCATTGGATGCTGATGAACATTTCTGGAAAACTTCAGCCGATAATTTGCCTTGGGTATGCGTTCGCGATGAAAATGGAATTTACTCAACGAATGCAGCTTTATATGGCGTAAAGAATCTACCGGCTCTATTCCTGATCAATCGTAACAATGAACTGAGAGCCCGTGGAGAGACGATAAAAGACTTGGAAGGAACTATCAAGTCTATGCTTTAAGTTGTTATAAATTAGAAGATTTCGTTTAAATATGTTACATAGCATTACTTTTTGCTTGACACATATCGTTTAAAAGGTTATCTTTGCGAAGAAATAATTGAAAAGAGGGTTCCAGCATGACTCATGTTGGAATTCTTTTTTGTTTTATATGACCGTTAAAAAATAAAAGGAGGAAAACATCATGGCTTATATGTCAGAAGAAGGTTACAAGAAATTGATGGCGGAACTTAAAGAACTGGAAACAGTGGAACGCCCCAAAATCTCTGCGGCAATAGCTGAGGCACGCGATAAAGGAGACTTATCGGAGAATGCCGAATACGATGCTGCAAAAGAAGCTCAGGGTATGCTTGAGATGAGAATCAACAAACTCAAAGCTGTAATAGCGGATGCTAAGATTATCGATGAATCGAAACTGAAAACAGATTCAGTGCAGATTCTGAATAAAGTAGAACTGAAGAATACCAAGAATGGTATGAAGATGACTTATACCATCGTTTCAGAAAGCGAGGCTAATCTGAAAGAAGGAAAGATTTCTGTTAGCACGCCGATTGCTCAGGGATTACTCGGCAAGAAGGTAGGTGATGTTGCTGAGATCCAGGTTCCACAAGGTAAAATCAGTCTTGAAGTAGTAAACATTTCGTTTTAACAAGAGGGCAGGTCCATGCTGGGGCTTGCCCTATTTTATATATATGGGATTATGGCAACAATATTCAGTAGAATCATAGCAGGTGAAATTCCATGCTATAAGGTAGCCGAAAACGAAAAGTTTTTTGCTTTCCTTGATATCAATCCGTTGGTGAAGGGACATACTTTGGTTGTGCCTAAACAGGAAGTTGATTATATCTTTGATTTGAGTGATGAGGATCTGGCTGCAATGCACGTCTTTGCCAAAAAAATAGCCCGTGCTATTGAGAAAGCCTTTCCTTGTAAAAAAGTGGGTGAAGCAGTGATCGGACTTGAGGTTCCACATGCTCATATTCATTTGATTCCTATTCAGAATGAATCGGATATGCTTTTTTCTAATCCGAAACTGAAGCTGGCAGATGAAGAGTTCGTCGCTATTGCTAAGACTATTAATTCTGCTTACGAAGCAGCCCAATAAAATTCTTCCTTCATAATATAGTAAAGGGACTGAACGCTAAGTTCAGTCCCTTTTTTAGTTTTACGCAGAAATCAAATATAGTCTTCTCCTAATTTCATTTGTGCATCGTTTACATACTTGCGTATGGCATGTTCTTCGTCTTTTTTGCATATCAGCAATACATTGTCTGATTCGGCAACCAGGAATCCCTCTAATCCTTCTATTACAGCAAGCTTGCCTTTTGGCAATACAACGATATTGTTGTTACTGTTATAGATCATAGAATCGCATTTCAGAGTTACATTTCCTTGTTCATCTTTAGGCGATAAGTCGTACAATGATCCCCATGTTCCAAGGTCCGACCATCCGAAATCTCCTAAAGAAACATATACATTGTCGGCTTTTTCCATGATGCCAAAGTCTATTGAAACATTTGGGCATGCCGGGAAGTTTTCTTCGATGAAGGCTTTCTCTTCCGGTGTGCCATATACATCTTTTCCCGGAGCCAGTTTTGATGCCAGTTCTGGAAGAAGAGCTTCTCCTGCTTTGATGATTGTATTGACGTTCCACATGAAAAGTCCGGAATTCCAATAAAATTCTCCACTCTCGACAAAAACTTTAGCAAGCTCCAACTCGGGCTTTTCCGTGAATGTTTTTACTTTGTAGAAATTATCTCCTTCCTGTTCTGCTATCTGAATATATCCGTATCCTGTTTCCGGGCGATTAGGTTTTATCCCTAAGGTGAGGAGCTTGTCGGATTTTGAAACAAAGTCCAGACCTTTCTCTATGGCGGCTAAGAATTCTCCTTCTTTCAGAATCAGATGATCAGAAGGAGCAACTACGATATTAGCGTCCGGATTTAAAGAGCGTATATGGTAAGAGGCCCATGCAATGCAAGGAGCTGTATTTCTCCTTGCCGGCTCTAACAGAATCTGTTTGGAGTCTAATTCCGGAAGTTGTTCTTTTACCAAATCTGCATATATCGCATTTGTTACAATAAGTATGTTCTCCGTAGGAATAATTTTATTGAATCGATCGAAGGTTTGCTGCAGCAACGAACGACCTGTACCAAAGAAATCCAGAAACTGTTTAGGCATTGTCTTGCGGCTAAACGGCCAGAAACGACTGCCGATACCTCCGCCCATAATTACGCAATAATTATCTTTACTTGTCATGATATTGACTGTTTTAAATGTTTCTGCTAAAATACAGTTTATTCTCTGAAAACCGAAGCGTTTATGAGATGTTTTATTCTTTTTTTCTCCTTTTTTTTATAAAACTCTTGCAGGTTCAAAAAAAAGCCGTATCTTTGCACCGCATTTGAAACCAATGCCCAGATGGCGGAATCGGTAGACGCGCTGGTCTCAAACACCAGTGGATTCACTTCCATCCCGGTTCGACCCCGGGTCTGGGTACGAAAGATGAAGATAAACCCTTGTAAATACAAAGTTTACAAGGGTTTTCTATTTTTCTACTGAAACATTTAATCATTTTCTATGATCATATAAAACAACTTGTGCTGAAGAAATCTCTTACATATGGAATCATAGAGATTCCTTTGCTTAGTTTTCTTGGCGGAAAGCCAAATTTGACTTCATAGTGAGGATTGAAAAGATATAGTTGTTCATTCATAATCTGGTATCCGGCTTGTTTTGCGACATTTCTGAATATTTCAACGCTATATTTTACCTGTTTGATATTTAGTAGTTCTTTTATCGTATCATCTTTTTCACCGCATAGTTTTAGTAGCCATCTGTACAAGAAACGAGGAAGGAGATGTATAAAAGGCAGATGTGAGATAATTTTTCCTTTTGCAATCTGTTGATGTCCTTCGCCACATCCTACTTCCAACACTTTATCGGGGAGATATCCTATCTTGCTTTTTATATATGGAATGTAATAGTTTCTACAGGTTTACGCTTGCTCATTAAAATAGTGTTTACGGTCAATATGTCGTTCTTGCATTTCTTTTATTGCTTTATCTTTTTAGAAAGAGCTATATTCTATTAAACAATTAGTTTTTAAACAGCCTTTTTAGTATTTGTTGCCTCTGTACATTCCATGAAGAGCCGGTGAAGAATTATTAAATAGGTTTTTTTAATGGTTCGGTTGAAGCGTTCATGCAATTAATTCCGCTCTAATTGGTTTTATGATATAAATAACTCATTCGGAAACTGATTTTAGCAAGTTTCGGGTTATTTTTCATTTGGAAACTTCGTACATTTGCTACGTACTCGAACAGAGTGAATGTGTCTGTGCTCCTTGTGCTTCGGATAATGACAGATAAATTAAATCAAGGAAACAAAAAGTTATTAATTTTCCAATAGAGAAGAGAGAAATATGAAAAACGTTATTCAGATACAATACTACCAATCACCATGCGGGGAGCTGATATTAGGCTCTTACCAAGGAAAACTTTGTATGTGCGATTGGAACAGGGAAGGAAGGCGGGCATTAATTGACCGGAGAATGCAGAAACTGTTACATGCCGATTATGAAAAGAGTTCATCCGAAGTAATTGTACGAACAATAATTCAGTTGGATGAATATTTTGGCAGGAAAAGAACGGCTTTTGATATTCCGTTGTTCTTTATCGGTACCGATTTTCAGAAGACTGTTTGGAAAGAGTTGTTGAATATCCCGTATGGGATGACATTATCTTATGGCGATTTATCGCGGAAATTAGGCAATCCCAAAGCTATTCGCGCTGTGGCTGCCGCCAATGGGGCGAATCCCATTTCAATACTTGTTCCTTGTCATCGCGTGATTGGCAGTGACCGTAAATTAGTAGGGTATGGTGGTGGAATTCCTGCAAAGAAGATATTACTTGAACTTGAACTTTCTGACAAAGTGTTTTTTTGAATATAGATGAAGTCACAGCAGGAACTGAATTATAATCGGATTGCAGATGCTATTCGATTTCTTAAGAAGAACTATCGTACGCAGCCTAAATTGGAGGAGATCGCAGAACATATCAATATGAGTCCCTTCCATTTCCAAAGGATGTTTAGCGAGTGGGCGGGAACAACTCCGAAGCGTTTCTTGCAATATCTGAATATTGAGTATGCAAAAAAGATATTGAAAGAAACCCATGCGACACTTTTTGATACAGCCTGCGAGCTTGGACTTTCGGGAACAGGGCGACTTCATGACTTGTTTATAAACATAGAGGGAATGACTCCCGGTGAATATAAAAACGGCGGACTGGCATTGAATATTAATTATTCGTTTGCCGATACACCGTTTGGTAAAATAATAGCAGCATCTACCGATAAAGGTGTTTGTCATATGGCCTTTGTCGATGAAGGAGAGAGGAGAGCTTTTGATCATTTGCGAAGTATATTTCCTAACGCTAAATATGTGCTATCACCGGACACGAAGCAGCAACATGCATTGTCTGTCTTTGATCGGGATTGGAACAGGCTGGAAGAAATCAAACTGCATTTGAAAGGAACGGAATTCCAGTTAAAAGTATGGGAAACTTTATTGAAGATTCCGGCAGGAGGGCTGGCGACTTATGCCGATTTGGCGACCAAATCCGGATACAATGGTGCTTGTAGGGCTGTCGGAACTGCTGTGGGGAAGAATCTGGTTGCTTTTCTGATACCTTGCCATCGTGTGATAAAGGCTACCGGCGAACCGGGAAATTACCATTGGGGAGAGATGCGCAAGAATGCTATTATTGGTTGGGAAGCTGCCCATAAGGATCTCCCGGACCAGTGATCTGTCACCCCTCTGAAAGCCCGGTCAGGAAAGTAGTTTTAGCTCTTTCGCTATTCTGCAAGCTTCAATGGAATTCTTTACCTGGAGTTTCTCCAGTATATTTTGCCGGTGTCGGCTGACGGTATTTTTACTTATGAATAGGGTCCGGGCAATCTCCTGACTTGTTTTCCCCGTATCGATCAGCTTCAATATCACCTTCTCCCTGTCGGATAAAAGGCTGCTGTAGTCCTGTTTTTCCAGTTCTATGGCCTGTCCGTTTGCCGAGTTGATGACCATGCAATTCATGGTAGGATCAGTCGATAAATTGTAAAGGCACAGGGCCAGCCACATGCTATTGCTTGAGTGGGTAGATACATAAAACATCCTGTGCAGGACAGGAACATATTTTCCGGAAGTATTACGCATGCGAAGTTTGCTCATAAGAAAATAATCTGCACGCTTTTTCGCAGGAATCTGTTTCAGGAAGTGATAGAAGCGGAGTTCCTGTACATACTTTTCTGACAGATCATCGGGATGAATCTGTTTAAAGATTTCCTTTTCCCATATTGATTCAAAATTCCGGCTTTCTCCACGTTTGGCTATACCCAACGTTTCGGCTGTTCCCCCATAATAAATGTAGCTGATGTTGGTATGCATATCGCTAAGCACAGCAATTGCATTTTCTATCCGTGCATAGTTGTATGCTATTTGTTTATACTCTTTTAGTTCTTCAGGCAGTTGTTCATCTTTGCAGAAAGGCTGTGCCAGAAACTCTTTGTTCAGTTTGTCAACAATGTCCATATCGGGAAGGGAAATGGTTATTAATAAGCATTGCAGGCTTAGATACAAGCTCTTACCTTTGCAAAGATAATCATAAAACATAGTTGTTGATGGAAAGTGAAAAAGAAAAAATGGGAACAGGCAGGCTGTATGATGCTAATTATGATACAGAGCTGATAGCCGAACGGCAGGCCTGCAAAGAATTATGTTATGAACTGAATCGTTTACGTCCTTCGCAAATAACTGAACGGGAAGCCATTATTCGTCGATTGCTTCACAAGACGAAAGAGCATTTTCTGTTGGAACAACCCTTTTATTGCGATTATGGCTATAATATTGAGATAGGAGAGAATTTTTATGCCAATATGAACTGTGTCATTCTGGACGAAGCGAAAGTAACGTTCGGTGATAATGTTTTTATAGCTCCTTCTTGTGGATTCTATACTGCGGGGCATCCTCTGGATGCAGAACAAAGAAACCGGGGATTAGAGTATGCCCGTCCCATTCATGTGGGTAATAATGTCTGGATAGGAGCACAAGTTTGTGTGCTGCCGGGTGTGACAATCGGTGACAATACAGTGATAGGTGCGGGGAGTGTGGTGAATAGAGATATCCCGGGCAATGTGATTGCAGCAGGTAATCCTTGCCGTGTGATTAGGCAAATCACGGAAAAAGATAAAGTAAAATATACATTATAAGATAAACATAATTAAAAAGTAAAATGAAAAAAGTATGTTTGGCCCTATTTATGGGTTTGATGGTGCAAGTGACATTTGCACAGACGCTGGGAAATATGCAATGGTTCAATGAACCGGACCAATGGGAGATAAAAGATAATGTACTATCGATGTCTGTCACTCCGCAAAGTGATTATTGGCGGATTTCTCACTATGGTTTTACGGTAGATGATGCACCATTCTATTATGCTACCTATGGTGGTGAGTTTGAAGCGAAAGTAAAAGTGACAGGTGACTATAAAGTACGCTTCGACCAAGCCGGACTGATGCTTCGTATTGACCATGAAAACTATATTAAAGCAGGTATTGAGTTTGTAGACGGGAAGTTTAATTTGAGTACAGTCGTTACTCATAAAACGAGTGACTGGAGCGTGATAACTTTGGATAAAACCGTGCCTTATATCTGGATAAAAGCTGTCAGACGACTGGATGCGGTAGAAATTTTCTATTCATTTGATGACAAAACTTACACACTAATGCGTAATGCCTGGTTACAGGATAATATACCCGTGAAGGTGGGACTGATGGCTGCTTGTCCTGATGGAAATGGATTTGAAGTGAGATTTGAGCACTTCAAGGTAAGACACCTGCCTGACCAACGCAGAGTAGAATGGTTGAAGAAGAATGCCGAATAGGATTGGAATATAATATAATATAATATAATCTGATTTTTTAGAGATGTATTTAATGTAAAGACGGCAATCTCAAGTGTAAAGGCTTACTGTAATCGGTGACATCTGGAGTTTGTTGTCTTTTCATTGAGTATAATAAAGAAGGTATGCAAAATAAAATCTTATTTTGTCATTTCGCGAGGAGAGATACTCGTTTGCTGTTTAAACACACGTGAAAAGTATTGTGGTGACTGAAATCCACATTGGAAACATACTTCTTTTATTGACATATCTGTATTTCGTAACAACTCAATGGCTTTATTGACCCGTGTTTGGTTCAAGTAGTCTAGTGGAGCTAGATTTAAATGTTGTGAGAACATGCGTCTAAGATGCCTTTCACTGATACCGATATGCTCGGCGACATCCTTAACATTGATGTTTGAATAGTAATTCAGACGGATATATGCAATGGCTTTTCTCAAAGAATCGTTTGTGCAGATTGGTAGGTAAGCTTCATTCATATGACGATAAATAAGAATTAGTAATTCAGCATAATACATTACTGCCAGATACTGGTAATGTGGACTTTTTACTTCCAGTTCGTTAATAATGCGTTGTACCGTACGTACGATGCATATGTTGTTTACTATTTTAATTAATCTGTTTTCCTCCGAAAATAAAAAAACAGAAGTATGGGCGAGATCATTTGCTTCCAGACCCACATTTAGGTTGAAAAGAGAAAATATATCCGGCAGAAACTCCAATTGCATTAGGGTTGTACCTTCTGGACCTGCCTCAAATAGATGATTGACATTTGAAGTGATAATCATAGTTTCTCTTTCACGGAAAGTTACGCTTTCATTGTCTAAATGGAGAATACAACTTCCTTTCTTAACATGGTTAATTTCAATGCGTTGATGTTTATGGGGCCCGTATGTCTCTGAAGGGTAGAATGATATAAAACGAAAAACGTCCGCCAGACGCTTGCTTTTGAGATTCTCTGTAATATTTTCTAATAAACTCCAAATAGAGCGCTGTTGTGTAGAAAGGTCTTCCATAGCTCTGTATCTATATTATATGTTAAGTGTAAAAGATATGCAAATTTATATAAAATCAAAGTATAAAAATAGATATTGATACTTTTTTTGTGAATTTAATAACAACTATTCCTTTTTGTGCACTTTTTGTTTCTTTCCTGTCCTAATAATACAAACCCATATTGTCCTTTTTTAGTGTTCTACATATTGTTACTATTTAACTTTGCAGCAGCCTTTAGAAAAAGTTATAACCTTTAAAAAATGAAACAATGTTTAGAAAACTAAGATCAGTAAGTATGCTGCTGTTCCTTATGGGAATCTTTGGTCCGGCAACTTATTCGGTTGCCCATCCGGGGGTTACCGATGTGAAAAACACACAGCAGGCCGGTGCTTGTACCGGTATAATAAAAGATGTGACAGGAGAACCAGTTATCGGAGTATCTGTGGCTGTTAAGGGAACTTCCACTGGAACAATTACCGGATTGGATGGCCGTTTTTCTTTTGCAAACGCAAAGAAAGGTGATATTATTCGGATTTCTTATGTGGGCTATGCTACTCAAGAGATAAAATGGGATGGTAAGCCTCTTAATATTATCATGCAAGAAGATAGCCGGACTTTGGATGAAGTGGTGGTAGTGGGTTACGCTGTACAAAAAAAGGTAAATTTATCAGGATCCGTTGCTACTGTCTCCACTGAACAATTAGAAGACCGTCCGGTAACCAGTGTGGGACAAGCGCTGCAAGGGACAGTAGCCAACCTGAACGTAACTATCGGTAGTGGTAAGGCAGACGATGCTCCTTCTTTTAATATTCGTGGTACCACTTCTTTGAATGGTGGCGAACCGTTGGTTGTAGTTGATGGTGTTATTTCAAGCAGTTGGGCGTTGAATCACATGAACGGTAATGATATTGCCAGCATTTCGGTATTAAAAGATGCTTCTTCTTCGGCTATTTATGGTTCGCGTGCAGCATATGGCGTAATTTTGGTCACTACCAAGGTTGGTAAGTCGGATAAGCTGACCATTAATTATAATAATAACTTCTCTTTGCGGCAAAACACTAAGACACCGGAGGTTATCACAGATCCGTATCTTGTGGCTCAAACAAAAAACATCATGGGACGCCCTTTGTATAATATGTTTAATGAAGAGCAGTTGGCGTATGCCAAGAAAAGATCGGAAGATCCATCGACTTCACCCTATTTCTTGAATCCGAATGGCACCTACAGCTATTTCGGGAATACGGACTGGGTAAACGAGGCTTACAAAAAAAATGGATTTTCGATGAACCATAACGTAGATATCTCAGGCAAGACAGATCGGGTAAATTACTTCTTCTCTGCCGGATATAACTTCACGGATGGTATGATTAAATACAATCCCGATAAGTTTCATCGATATAACCTGCGTTCTAAACTGAACTTCAAGATTACCGACTTCTGGAGCATCTCTAACAATACGAGCTTCATTATAAAAGACTATGAACGACCTACGTCATTGGGCTCGAGCTATTTCTGGGAAATCAATCGTATCAGCCCTCTGGAATTGTTGACAAATCCCGATGGCTCGTGGACAAAAAAGGGAGCACAGGTTCTTGGAGTGATGCAGGAGGGCGGACGTGCATCTGAACAGAGTTCAAGTATAAAGACCCAGTTTGCGACACGTCTGGATATTATAAAGGATGTGTTGTTTGTGAACGGAAATTTTTCCTATAACTTCGATAAGAACAGAAATAGATGGCATTACCTGCCGGTTGCTTACTATGAAGGTCCTGAGATGGCACCCAAATATTTCAATGAAACGACAAGCGCCTATAGCCAGTCGAATGAAACAACGCGTCTGACGTTCGATGCTTATGCTACATTCAACAAGACATTTAATGAAAAGCATGCGATCACTGTAATTGCCGGATTCAACCAAGAGGAATATCGTTATGAGAATACCCAGTTAGGTCGTAAGGATTTGATTTCCACCTCTCTTCCTACTTTGGGATTGGCAACGGGCGATATGTCTGTCAGCGAATCGATTACTACTTGGGCACTTCGGGGAGGATATGCGCGTTTCAATTATACGTTCGATGATAAGTATATCGCCGAGTTCAACGGACGATACGATGGAACTTCACGTTTCCCCAAAGATTCGCGCTTTGTCTTCAACCCGTCGGGTTCGGTCGCATGGGTAGTTTCGAGAGAAAAATTCTTTAAACCCTTTGAAAATATATTCAGCTTCTTTAAGTTACGTTATTCTTACGGTGTATTGGGAAACCAGGATGTAGGTGCTTATGAATATATCGCAACGATGGGATCGGGCAAAACTTCCCAGATTATTGACGGAGAACAACCGGTATACGTCAATGCACCGGGATTGGTATCCGGAGGGTTGACTTGGGAGAAAGTATCCACTTCCAATTTGGGTGTGGAAATGAACTTCCTTAATAACCGGTTGACTTTCAATGGAGATTATTATGTGCGCCGTACGAAAGACATGTTGACTACGGGAGAACCTTTGCCTAACGTGTTGGGAACCCCTGTGCCTAAAGAGAATACTGCCGATTTAAAGACCGAAGGTTGGGAAATCACATTGGGATGGAAAGACCGGTTTAAATTGGGCGGCAAGCCGTTTGATTACCAGTTAGGATTTAACTTGGCTGACAGCCGCGCTTACATCACCAAATTCAAAAACACAACCGGTATATTAAGCAGTAATTATGAAGGCAAGGAAATAGGAGAAATATGGGGATATACTACCTTGGGATTTTTCACTTCGCAGGAAGACATCGATAACCATGCAGACCAGTCGAAGCTGGCATCTTATGCGAGTTCGCGTCCGATAGCTCCGGGTGATTTGAAATTCGCGGACTTGAATGGTGACGGTGAAGTGTATAGAGGCGCCAATACGTTGGATGACCATGGTGACTTGAGAGTGATTGGTAACTCCAGAGCACGTTTTACTTATGGCTTTACTGCGGGTGGAAATTGGAACGGATTTGACCTCAGCCTTTTCTTACAAGGTGTAGGTAAAAAAGACTATAATCCATCGGGAGACTTGTATTTCTGGGGAATTTATGCACAACCTTGGACCAATATCACCAAAGGAAACTATTACGATCGTTGGACAGAAGAGAATCCCGACGGTTATTTCCCCCGTCTGAAAGGATATGTGGCTGAATCATCATCTAAAGAAGCCGGATTGGCGCAAACCCGCTATTTGCAAGATGCTTCTTACATACGTCTGAAAAATTTGACTTTCGGTTATACGTTGCCAGCACTGTTGATGAACAAGGTTGGGATTAACCGTGTGAGGGTTTATTTCTCTGGTGATAACCTGCTTACCATTTCGGGGTTGTATAAACACTATAAAGTAGATCCTGAAGGATTGGGCGGGCAGAAATATCCGTTGCAACGTTCTTACTCTTTTGGTCTTAATGTAACATTTTAAATAAGTAGAATAATATGAAATCAATAAAAAAACAATTATATACCACTGCCTTAGGCTTTGGCCTGTTGAACGTGTTGAGTGGTTGCAATGATTCTTTCATGGATCGTTTTCCGGAAACATCAATTACTGAGAAAGTGTTTTTTCAGAATGCGGGAGACCTGGAGTCGTACACCAATGGTATGTATGGATACCTGAGCGGTTCTTACTGGGACGCTGTTTCGGACAATATGCTTTATAAGGAGGAAAGCTCTACTTATGAACTGCTGAGTGGCTTGCGTTCTCCCGAAACCTGGGGTACTTGGTCGTGGGGGGATATCCGTAAGGTGAACTTTATGCTTGCGCGTACCGGAAAGGTGACCGGTGACAAAGCCGAAATCAACCACTATATAGGGCTTGCCCGGATGTTCCGTGCCAAGTTGTATTACGATAAAGTAAAATCATACTCGGACGTGCCTTGGTATAGCGCCGATTTGCAAACTACCGATACCGAGGAATTGTATAAGCCACAAGACCCCAGAGCTTTGGTTGTAGATTCGGTTATGGCCGATCTGGATTTTGCCGTAAAGAACATGAAAACGGGAGCAAGCAAGACACGTATTTTCAGGAATGTGGCTTTGGCTCTTCAGGCCCGGATCGCCTTGAACGAAGGTACATTCAGGAAGTATCATCCCGAACTTGGGCTGAATGACGCGGACCGCTTTCTGAATGTTGCGGTTTCGGCGGCAGAACAACTGATGGATGGCACATATAGCCTGTCGGAAGTGAAGAGCGACGGACTGGAGGCTTATGAATCCCTGTTTTGCAGTCTGAACCTGACAAACAATCCGGAAATGATCCTGGTGAGTGATTACGACAAGGCACTGGGACGTTTCCATAACTCACAGCAGGTCTGTGATTTTTACCATGGTCTCTCCCGTGATCTGATGGAGGATTACCTGGTCATTGACGGGAATCGGATGAAGACCTTCCAATCGGTGCCGGGATATGCGACAAAAACGTATCAGGAGATCTTTGAGAATCGCGATCCGCGCTTGCGCCAGACTATCATGTGGCCCGGATATCAAAAGGCCAGCGAGAGTGAGCCCCATCGTATAAATGTGGATGCGGGAGGCTATCCGCAGATAAAGTTCGATCCTCGTACGCACGACCAGATCGGATGGAATCTGAGTTATACAGACTTGCCGATATTTCGTTACGCCGAAATCTTATTGATTTATGCCGAAGCAAAAGCGGAGTTAGGCACGCTGACTCAGCCGGATGTGGATCGTTCTATTAATCTGATCCGCAAACGCGTCGGAATGCCGGAAGCTTCGTTGGCAGATTGGCTTGCGAATATTGATCCGGTGCAGGAGGCACGTTATTCCAATGTTTCCTCGACTCAAAGAGGAGCGGTTCTGGAGGTGCGTCGTGAACGTCGTATTGAATTGGCTTGCGAGGGTTTCCGCTATAACGACCTGATGCGTTGGAGCTGTGGTAAACTGATGGAAAAGGCACCCGAGGGATCTTATATTCCAGGAATGGGATTGTACGATCTGACAGGTGATGGCCAACCGGATATTGCTTTCGTGAGAAATAAGGCAGAGGCTGATAATATTCCGGAAGAGGAAAGAAAAAAAGTCACTGTTTATACACTGGAAGGACATACGATCGAACTGACCGAGGGAGACAAGGGATACATCCGTTTGAAATCTCAGGTAGGTAAGTTTAAGTTCGAAGAGCCTAAATATTATTATTCTCCGATAGCGGTGGATGATATTACGTTGAATAAAAATCTGGTTCAAAATAAGTTCTGGGCAAAATAAGAAGAACGTTCTTTGTATCCGATAACGATGAATCGTTGTTTTGATATGGACTGTATTTGATTACGTTAATAGATGGATGAAGGCTTGTGTATCGGTTTAAACGCCGGTATACAAGTCTTTCTTTTTGTCATTTTGATAATCAGTCGCTTTCAGAATCGTTTCTTTTGTCCCGGAATACTTGTTGTGGCAAAAAATGCCTCCTGCTTGATTACTTTAATATCTTATTTCTTCTTGTCCTTTTTGTTTGCGATTGAAAAGAAACCAAGTTATGCTCTTGGGTGTTTTATGGTGTCTTTCTTGATAGAAATAGCTGTCTTTCTGTTCTGTTGCCGAACACTGTTTCTTCTCGCCAACCAGAGATAAAAGAGTTCTCGTAAACCATCATTCTGGAAATAACAGGAGAAAATTCCGAAAACACAAGGATGTATTTTGAAAACATAAGGACTTATGGAGGAAATGCAACCGTCTTTAGAGGTAAATGCTTCCTTCTTTCAGAGCAAAAGCTTCCTTCTTTCCGCGAAAAGCCCGGCTCTTCATCCCCCGGAGCCCGGTTTTCCCCTTCGGAAAGCTCCCGTTTCTATCTTTTTATCTCCTGGCTCATCTGTTTTTAATAAGGTGAATGTTACTGAAATGGGGTGTTTGATATCTTTTTGTCTTAAGGATCCGGTAGTTGTCTTGCAAAATGTTGAAAGGCTGTTTTCCGTAAGGGAAGCAGCCTTTCTTTCTTCAAACTTTTCTTTTTACCTCCCTATGTGTGAATCAGGGATATGTGAGGTTGATTCTCGTTCTTTATCATTTCTTTATCGTACTGAAAGCGTATACATTTCCTCCGAAGTCGGTTGCTATCAATGTATTGCCCGATATGGCCACCGAACTGAATATGGGTGCTCCGGTGGTGTATTTCCAGACGATTTTTCCGGTTCTTTTGTCAATGCCGTATATGCCTCCGTCCGATGCGCCTACATATACGGTTTTTCCTGCCAATGCCGGGCTGGTTTCTATGGTTCCCGAAGTCGGGCGGCTGTATGGTGCGGTGTAGATCAAGGCATCGCCTATCGGACAATTCCATTTCTCTTCCAATGTTTCGTTATCCAGTGCCACAAGTCCTTTGTTTGCCGTGCCAAAGATGATTTCCTTGTCGGTGAGTAGTGGAGTGGAAGTTGCGTCCAGGTTATACGGCAAGGGTTTGCGTACAATTATTCTTCCCGTAGCGGCTTCTAAGATGAAGAACGATTTCTCGGATATCAGGTATAACAGCGACCCGTGCATGGCGGCAGATGCGCCTCTGTTCCGCAGTCCATGATTGCTGACACTCCATAACATCTTGCCCGTTTTCGAGTCGTTGCCATAGAGTGCGCTCCATTGTACCGAACCTATCAGGATGCCGTTTCCTTGTGTCAGTGTCGAAGTGGTTCCTTCTCTTTGTGACCATCCTTCGTTCTTCCAGATTCTTCTTCCTGTCCGGGCCTCGAAAGCCGACAGGGCTTTTCCTGTACCCGCATATACTACTCCATCGCAGGCCACCAATCCGTCTATCAGTGCGGGCAATCCGTTTACGGGCAGTTTGCTTTCCCAGCATAGCTTTCCGCTTTCACAGTCCACTGCGTAGAGATTTCCCAGTACATCTTGTGCGAAAACAAGACCATTATCTATCGCGATGGTGTTTTTAACGGAACTTTTCACCGGATATTTCCATTTTATCTCACCGCTTTTTCCGTCCAGCGCATAGATGTGCGCTCTTCCTTTCAGGTCTTCGTCTACCGAAGCGGTATATATGTTGCCATTATGTATCAGCGGAGAAGTCATGTATATATTGGCTCCTATGTTTTTCACCCACGCCAATCCGGGTATGCTGTCCAGTGCGGTAGCGGCCTTGGCCGTGTGGGTGGCATTTCCCAACAGGTTGTCCCAGTTCTCGGTCAGTCTGATGTCGGCTTGTTGAGGCAGATAGACAAAGTTTTTTTCGGAACGGGCTGTCTCTCCGTTCTTGAATTCCGCTTCTACTTGTATGGTGAGTTCTTTGCCGGCATGCGTTTCCTTCAAAGGCAATGTTGCTGTCCAGCACCAGTCGGAGCTTTGGCTGAGGCGTTTGTCTCTCAATACAGGTTTATCCTGATCCAGGCAAGTGTAAGTGACCCGGCGCACCGGCGATGCCGACGAGTACACATTGACGGTCACTTCCGGTGAGGCTGTATGACCTGTAGGCGAAGCGATGCAGATGCTATTGTTCAGATACGAGTAGCGCAGTTCAGAGCTGAAATCTCCTTTCCCGTCCACATGCATGATTCGGAAAGCGCTGGTCGAGTGATCAATGCCGCCTTTGTCCAGTGCGCTGGTACAGACTGTATATACGCTTCCCTGCTTCTTCACGTGGTTGATGTGCCAATGGCCATATACCCATGCTTTCAGGTTATGTTTGTTCAGGTCGATACTTTCCGTTTCGCTACCTTTATATATAAACTCGTCGCCATACGTCAGGATGTCATGATTGAAAACAACAATCGGTGTCCCCGGCTTGATGTGTGCCAGATCATTTTTCAGCCATCTGCACACATCCAGGTGAGTATATCCCGGCTTGTGGTCTCCACCCGGCATCGGTGTGACGATGTAGTGCACATTGGCCACGTCGAACGAGTAGTATACAGGGCCATAATTGTTTTCGAACACCTCTTCGCCATACTTCCCTTTCACCAGGTCGTGGTTGCCGATGCAATAGAATACGGGAACGTTCATGTTTTCGGTGTTCATCAGCTTGATGTGCTTCTTCATGCCGTTCTCGTAACAGATATCTCCGGTATGTATAATGAACGCTGCGTTTTCATTGGCGGCATATTCCCGGATATTTCTCACCCAGGCTTCGTTGCCTTCGGTGTTGAATATTTCGGTATCCGAAACATGGACGTATTGATGCGATCCGTCTTTGCCAATACCTGGGTGATAAGTCAAAAGGCCGAAATCGTACCCATTCGTCCGGGAGTCTATCTTATGATAGTGTTTGTTGAGTGTCTTGTATCCCGATGGGGTGGTGATAAAGATAAATCGTTGGCGGGCGTGTCCGGGCAGTGTGTACGTTCCGTCTTTCGCAGTTTCCGTTACATTCAGTCCGTCAGACACTTTGATGCCTCCCAGTGTCTTCTCTCCACGGTCAAACTGCCCATTGCTGTTCTTGTCAACAAACACGCGGCCGTTGTATGCAGCAGTTGCGCTCGTGGTAGCGGCCAGTAACAATAAGAATAAAATGTTTTTCTTCATGAATCACTATTTATATTTAATATTTAGAATAAATCAATTTCAGCGATGGTCACCGTCTTTCCGCCGGCAGCGATTTCGGTTGTTTCAATGCGTACGTAGTGTGCCTTCACCGCTTGTTTGAAGTAATGAAACCGCTTGGTGGGATCATTGATTAAATTGCCGAACACGAATGTCTCCGCTTTTTTCCATTTCCTGCCATCCTTGCTGATCAGGATATCGCCTTTTGCCATCATGCCTTTCGAGTGTTCTCTTTGTGGAGTATAAGCGAAGCCACTCAAAGATTCTTCTTTTCCCAGATCAATAGTGAGGGTGGGAGGACCCCCCTCTTCACTGGTCCAATAGGTGCGCGGGTCAGCGTCAAAGGCTTTGTGCATCTGCTTTTTGCCTGTTCCGTTGCTGCTCTCCAAGGGCTTCCATCCTTGCTTTATCAATCCGGACAGTTCGCTATGTACAGCTCCCTTCTGGCGGTTGAGTACGGCTACGGCTTTCAGTTCTCCCTTTTCCATCTTGAAAGGAGCGGTGTAGAGTGAAGCGTTCGTGTCGGGCTCTGTTCCATCGGTGGTATAATAGATCTTAAATCCCGCATTGAGATTTTTTGCGATGTCTTCGCCATGTGCTTTCCAGTTGAACTCCTGTTGCAATGGCTCGATGGTCATCATACCATTCAAGGCTCTTTTAAAACTCAGTTGAGGGGGGCGGGATTGGTAATAATGTGCCGAGATGTTACTGATGGCGGGAGTGAGGCGCGCTTCGTTGATGCGAATCCTGATTTTATCGGTAGTCACTTCTGGGAATCGCAGAATACGCTTGTAGCCGATGTTGGTGGCGTGGGCAATCTCTTTCCATGTTCCGTCTTTCCATGCTTCCAGCGTATGTCTTTCCACTCTTTCTCCATTCGTGCGGATGGCCTCCTGAATGAGCAGACGGTTGAATGTAACGGGGGCATTCATGGAAATCACAATGTCGTCAGCTGATTGGATGTAAGTTTCGGCATCCCCGTCCAGAACCTCCTTCGGTCCATTGGCATTCTTCAGTAAGTCCGTGTTGTACGTCTCCCTAATCCTTTCTCCGGTTTCCTTCAATACCTTGACATCGGCGGGAGAGAAGCGTCCCTCACGGTTGGGAGGAATATTCAGCAAAAAGGTTGAATTACCCCCTACGGCACGTTCGTAAATATCGAATACATCATCCGTACTTCTCACTTTCTGTCGCGTATCATCTCTATAGAACCAGCCTTCGCGAATGGAAGTGTTGGTTTCCGCCTGCTGATAATGCAGGAACTTACCTTTGTATAATTGTTCTCGGTTTCCTAAGTCTTGGGCTTCCATGTCTGGAAAATGGGACGCTGTATCCGGATTCTGCATATATGGGATAACGTTCCATTCGGTTGATCGGGTACCTCCGGCTTCATTTCCGCACCATCGGATGTCTTCTCGTCCGAAAATAACCGCTTGGGGTGCCAATGTTTTGATGAGTTTCTTCCAGGCAGGATAATTGTAGGTCTGGCCTCCTTTCCGTTTGGGATGCGCTCCGTCGAACCATACTTCATGGATGGGACCGTATTCTGTCAGGAGTTCGAACAGCTGATTGAGGAAATATTCATTGTAATCATCCACCTCAAACTTAAATTGGGTTTTGTTCTTAAAAGGTCTTCCTGCGACTTCCCGCGGGATGGTTCTCAGCGTATATTTGCTTAGGTTGCCATACAGCCCTTCCGGGTTTTCTATCTGATACAAGTCTGCCGGAGAGAGATAAACGCCCAATTTCAGATCGTATTTACGGCAAGATGCAGACAGCTCTTTCAATACGTCCCCTTTCCCGTTTCGGAATGCGGTGGACATGATGCCGTGTTTGGTATATCGGCTTTGCCAAAGAACAAATCCATCATGATGTTTCACCGTCAGGATCACCATTTTTATGCCGGCTGCTTTCATGGCTTCGCACCATTGATCGGTATATAGTTCCTTAAGGTCGAATATCTTCGGATCTTCCATACCGTTTCCCCACTCCATGCGGGTGAACGTGTTTGGTCCGAAATGGATGAAGGCGATAAATTCATTCTGCAATGCCTTTAATTGATTGGGGGTAGGCACTATGTGGGCCGCCTTGTTGATAATGGTTTCTTTGCTGTCTTCCGGAGCAATCTCAATGGTATTCGCAAAATGTATGTTTTCATTTTGTGCCTGAATGCTTGCTATAGCCATGAAACCAACCATGGATAATAATAACTTCTTCATAGGGTATTTGTTATTTAAAGATTGATTTAGGTACTTCTCCTGTCCAGGGAAGTGGCTGGTTCACCTTAAATAAGCGCAATATGACCGATGCGGTGTTCACTGTATTGTTAGGTTCTTCCATATTGAAATCTTTTCTTATGCCGGGTCCTGTAATGCCCCATGGTACGATCATTTCATTCACACTCATTCCTCCATGACCGTAGTTAATGCCTCCGTGATCGCTTAAAAACATGAAATGTGTGCTTTCATACAACTTCTCCTTTTTCATCTTTTCGATGAATTTGCCTATCTCGACATCTGCTTCTTCGATGGATTTGATATATTCCGGAGACATCCATTTATGATTGTGCCCCGCATGGTCTGTATGTACGGAATACAGAAATACGAGGGTGGGTTGTTTCCGGTTTTCTACGATGAACTTGAAAGCCTTGTCGTAATTGGGAAGGTAAGCATCGTTCTCCAGATAGCTGACTTCATCAAAATAGGCTTTGTTATGGGGATAAAATAGGTTAATCCAATTGTAGTAGAAAGCAGTTTTCATTCCGCTAACCTTATCTTTCAGTACTTTGAATACTGACGGATAATAACCATCGGCATCGGTTTCGACAGACGGGAACTTCTTTTTATTGATTTCCCAGCCATTGTCTACGATCCCATGTTGTTCCGGTCCGCTGCCTGTTAAATGACTTGTCCAGTTGGGCAAGGTTACCGAAGGCATCACTACTCTGGTTTGAATTGAGAGCACGCCTTCTTTTAGCAGTGCGTCCAGATTCGGAGTGTTTGCTTTTTGAAAGCCTTCTACAGATATTCCATCCAAGGCAATTAATACTACTCTTTTGGCTTTGGGAGCGGAAAATCCTGTGAGTGAGCAAAAGCATACAAGTACTAATAAAAATGTTTTCATGATAGTCGTTTTAAAGAAGTAATCTTTTTGTTTATTGAATCTTTACTGATCTGATGAAGTATGTTTCATTTAATCATTTTTCTGAGTTTCTTTTCTACGGCAGCTGCTTGCCGCATCATGCCTACATCAGAAGGATGCACATAGTCGACCCATGCGTCCGGATCGTATGCCAGTTCTTCTCTTGACAGGTAATAGATCTCCTTTATTCCCGCTTTTTTCAGTTCTTTATACGCTTCCGCTTGTCCTTTGTTGGTGTGGCTGTAGGTTTCATATTGCTTTTGGTTTGTGGTTCCATTGCTGTATCCTGCATGTTCTACCAGTAAGATAGGTGTATCGTGCTTTTCACGTATTTGAAGAACAGCCTGCTTTACCAGCTTTTTTATTTGTTCCACGTCATAGTCGCCTAAATTGGCCATGCAGTCAATTATATAAGCACATGCTTCCTGTTCGTTGATGAGGTCGAGCACTTCTTTCTCCAGTTTTCCATTTCCGGAGAATCCCAGATTAATAAAAGGGATTTCCAATGACCGGTTCACGATGTTCCCCCATGCCATTCCCGGGCGTGACGCGCAAGCTCCCTGCGCTATGGAGGTTCCGTAAAGAACGATCGGTTTTTCGGTTATCCGGGGTATGAAAGAGAACTTACTACCCTCGGGGACTCCTATTTCCATTGCTTTCACTCCATTGTACAGCGGCAGATACAGCGTATATTCCTGTTCGCCGTTTGAAAGGTTGCCACGGTCTATCTGATAATTATAACGGACGGAATCTCCGAAAGAATAACTGCCGAAGCAGAACCCACGGTCTGCGTTACGGTAAAGGTCGACTCCCGAAACTCCGGTAGCAGGCATGTGTGGCATGCTGTAGTTTCCTGTTGTTTTATACTTTACTTTGATCTCTTTCGCGTCTGTTTTAAAACGGATGGCAAGTCCGGCCGATTCACCGGCAAGGCTCCATACTTTTTTTCTGACTTTAGCTTTGGCTCGTAATGGCAGACGGCAATAATTGCCCCCGTCTTCGTTCCATCCTTGATTTTGGATAACGGAACCTGGGGTGGTTCGGTTATCCTGCGGGTTATGCCACTCCCATTGTGCGTACATCTCTGAGGCAGTGAACATCAGGCATATCAGTATTATATTTCTTTTCATCTCTGTCGGTTAATAGTGGTTTATTATTTCTTTCGCCTTTTTCACAACTTCTGCTGCCGGACGGGTCTCCAGGCCGAACTCATCGAATGTCTTCAGAATTTTATGGATCTGATTCAGCCCCTGACGATTATTTTTCCTCTTGAACTCTTCTTTTAGCAGATGAATTTTTTCAAATGCCTGTATACCTTCTATCAACCTCTCAAAGCGAATGGAGGTACGCCCTTCCGGGTAGATGAGGTAAGTGTCTCCGGCAGCCCATGCTGTGCCTCTTTAGTTTGTTGTGGTATGCGGATGCTAATCCATCCTGCCTGTGTAGAGCGTGCCGGAATGGAAAGTATGTGGGTATGATGATCGATAGGGTCGGCAACTAAAGTCGAATCAAAATCAGCTTTATTCCGATAACCGCAACCCCCTTTGCCATCTTTGTTTAGTTCGTCAGTCATCACATAACGTACAAATCCGGTCTGTATGTTTCCAGTTGCAGTGATCTTGCTCTTACTTGATCGCAAATCACTGATTACGAATGACAGGTGATTCACATCCTGCGTGCTCCATACAACGAACTGTGCGGAAACTTTCTCTCCTTTCCAGGCAGTCAGTTTCATGCTCTTTTGTATACGGGAGATCGGAGCCGGTTCCTCTTTTTTATATCGTGAATCCGTGCTTCCCCAACTCACCTGCGTAGTCTTGACTTTTGCCCATTGTGCAGGGTTGGTGGTGACCGGATTTGTCAATTCCCTATATGTCTCTTTTTTCTGGGCATTAAGTGTGATGACAGATAATAATAAGACACTTAATAAAATGACTTTTTTCATTTTTGTTCTATTTCTTTTAGCGATAAAAGGGGAGTTAAAGGTATATTTTTAGAATTTTATGTCTGCATCTTCTATAACTGACACCAAGGGGAAAGTGTCAATTGAGTCTTTCATATTTAGGTCTTTTGGTGTAGGAGGAATAAAATCAGCTTTTGTCCCTTTTACTTTTGCTCCCTTACTATTCAAGCTTACAATAGCATATAAAGGTTGGGTGTAAGTCATTGAATATTGTAAGATTCCGTATTTTTTATTTATTTCTTCCGGATAACGTTTCTCTGTCTGTGTCGGTTCGCCTATCCATACATACGATGCACTGTTCATCTGCATGTAAGTGATTCCGTTTATTTCTTCAGTATAGTTGCTATGATTATGTCCGCTGAATGCCAGTACCACTTTCTTAAAGCCCGCGTGTTTGTTTTCGTCCTCCAGAATCTGGCGTACGACTTCTTTATTGTTCATCGCTTTTTCGATGCTTTGATGAGAGAATAAGATACATTTCTTGTCTGTGGCTTTCAAATCCTTTTTTAACCACTCCAATTGCTCCGGATCTACAAATGCGCGTTTTTGGGCATCGACATAATAGTTGGCTTTAGAATAATGAGTATATTTCTTACCGTCGTAGAGGTTATTTCCGTCCAGGACGATGAAATGGAAATCTCCTTTGTCGAATGAATAGTACCGTCCCGGCATATTTCTGCCTTTTACGTATTCTTCAGGAGAATACCGATCCATGTCGTGATTCCCTATCACATGATATTTGTCACCCGTAAAGCTGTTCCAAGCATTTAAATAAGGTATTGAAGCACTATCCAAACGGATGAAATCACCTAATTCAATAATAAAATCCACATTATTATCTTTTGCGGCTTTGATAAAAGCTTCTATCCGCTCTTTTCCGTCGGGTACATCTTGCGCATGGAAGTCTGACGCAATGGCAAAAGTAAGAGTTTTCTCTTCTTGTTGTTTGCAAGCAGTGAAGTTGAATGTTAACAAAGCAAATAGGATATACTTTGTAATAGTACAGATTTGTTGTTTCATGTTCTTAATAGTTTTAATAGGATGGATAACAATAATTGTCGCAAAGTTAATCTGTCTGTTACTGTTTACGGTAATGACTTTATTGGGGAAATATATACAAAACGGACTATATACATCAAAGAAGTGTATAATTAGGAATATGGTAGAGGTGCTGTATTATATACTGTTGTCTGTACGGTAGAAGAAATAAAGAGTAAAGCCCATTTGAACAGATGCCTTACTCTTTATCTAACTGTGATCGGAAGATATTTACCGGATACCCTAAGTCGGATAATGCTAACGTTGCGAAAGCCTTTCTTTTTATTTATAAATCAAACGGCTTATAAACAGGTATCCTCCGAATATTTGCAGAGCCATTCCCGGCAGGCCGATACGGAAATCCTGTGCGGCACTGAGGAAATCTTTGACCATGATCCACTCACCCAAAGTACCGGCCACCTGGTAGGCCAACACGACAACCAGCAGAATGGGAATGGAGATACGCTTATAATGATGGGCGGCATAACCGGCCGCTACAGCCAGAAGCACTGATTTTAAAAGGATAGCAGGTAAAACTGCCGGATGGGGCATACCGAATAACAATGAATTCAGGACAGGTGAAAAGAGTGCTGTCAACAATCCGACTTTCCACCCATATTTATAGGCTCCGATCAGAGTAAAGAAATAGATCGGTAACCAGGTGATACCCCCTTGGGGGATGAGATGAAAAAGTTGGGGCAATGCCATATTTCCCACGACAAACAGCATCGCTGCCAGATATGTTTTGGCATCGTTGTAATTTAATGAATAAAGCTTGATAGATGTTGTTTCCATATTATGATATGATAATTAAAAGTTAATGTTGATTCCTCCCATAAATGTAGCTTTCGGCATAGGGTAACCGGCATTTATTTCATAACGTTGCGCCAGCAGATTCTCTCCTTTTACAAACAGACCGGCGATGGAGCAGATACGATAATTACCCCGAAGATTCCATAGAAGAAAGTTTTCTTTCTTTTCTTCAGGGCTCACTACAGTATAAAGTCCTGCCACATATTGTATTCCGGTGGAGAAATTCCATTTGCCTTTTGTGAAATCAATTCCTGCATATAATTTATGTTCCGGTGCGGCAACCAGAGGGTGTTCCATATGAAGCCAGCTGTAGTTGGCAGTCAGGTTCCATGTAGGATGGATGTGGTACGCTATACTGGCTTCTGCTCCCCAGTTCTCTACTTTACCGGTGTTTACGTTCAGCGGACGCCCGTCTGTGCGGATAGTCTGGATCATATTGTCACCATTGATATAAAAGAGGTTAACCCCATAATAAAACGTTTGATCGAACAGTCGTTGAGAATAAGACAGTTCGTAATTCCATAACCGTTCCGGTAATAAATCGGGATTGGCAGGGCGGAACATATATAGTTCGCGGATTGTAGGGTTGCGGAATCCTTTACTGGCCATAGCTTTCAAGCTTGCGTTGTGTGGCAACTGTACCGACAAGCCGACTTGTGGTATCCATTCTGTTCCGGAGACAGTGTGATGATCTGCACGGATACCCGCGTCTATTGTCAGATGACTACCGATTGCCTGACGGAAATCAACGTATCCCGCAATTTCATTTTCCGATTTATCCGAGATATTTTCTTTATGGCGGTCTGTAATGAAGCGATTCCATGCTTCACCGCCAAATCGCATATAGTCTAATCCTACAGTCAGCCGGTTACCCGTAAATAAAGAAGTACTCTGGTACCAGGAAATTCCCGTCATCCGGTCTTTAGAGTTGAAACGGTAGTCCAGTGGTGCTTCGCCTGTACCGTATCCGTCATTAATGTGATGTTTACCCCAATTATAAAAAAGCTTGAGTGCCCCCGATGTATGTTCATACTTATTCTCCAAAGCAAATGAAGTCATGCCACGTGTAATGCGTGAATCGTTATCGAAAACCGGAGTGCTGACTGTTCCAGGATTAGAGGCATTGAAATGCGTCAGGTTCAGATCTGCGGATATGTTCCATGTGCGGTTCAATTCATAGCCCAGCCTTGTATATCCGCCGTATTGCTCAAACTCCATATCGGGGCGATGTCCGTCTGTCCGGTTGTAAGAACCGGTGATAACACTGCTGAAACGTCCTTTTTTTACTTGGTTGGTAACTTCAGTCGTCCATGTATTATATGAGCCATACCCCAGCCGGGCTCCCGTTCTCACTCCGTCTTCCCGCTGCTGACGGGTCACGATGTTGATTACTCCGCCCATTGCATTCGAACCATAAAGTACGGATGCAGGGCCACGTACTACTTCCACTTTTTCAGCCAGCATCGATTGATAAGCGTCGGCAATAGGATGCCCCATTAGCCCCATGTACTGTGGATGTCCGTCAATCAATACTAATAATCCTGTAGTGGGGCTGCCTCCGATGCCACGCAGGCTGATACCACCTGCCGCACCGCTCGACACGCCATACCCCATGATGCCACGGCTGGTTGTGAATAACCCCGGGATCTGTTCTGTCAACATAGGGAGTAAAGAAGGCTCTAAACGTTTCTCTATGGTTTCGCGGTTCAGGACCGAAACAGTCATAGGCAGATGGCGGATGTCAGTTTCATTTCGTGTGCCGGTGACTACTACCCCATCTATCTCGTAATTCTGTGTCGTGTGGGTCGTGTCTCTCCGGACTTGTGCCTCTAAAGAGGTACTTAGAAAAGTACAGGCAAACAGGATGCCAAGCAGATTTTTCTTCATCCTCATTTTGGAGAGGAAATTCTCAATGATCCGGAATATTTCTTCTAAAGAACTGATTTCATGGCAAGCTGTTTCCAGCGGACACCATCCGCTTTTGTCCCGATTCTCAATGAAAGGCACCAATCGGATATAAGTAACCTCAACATTGGCATCATGCAGGAGTGTAAGTGCGGGTTGGCTGATGACATCTGCATATACCCGCCGGATTCCTCCCAGAACCATTAGTCCTGCGGCAGCTTTCCCAATCACCTTGTCGGCAATGCAGGCTCCTTCCATGAAAGAGGGTTCTTGCTGGAACAGATCGTATAAATCGGCTACGCCCCGCTGAGTGAAGGTGCGTATTTCCGCTCCGTTCCCGATCACACAGGAATAGCCTCCGGAGTGGAGTAGATCGATTATCTTTTCCATTACAGCGTTTCCTGTTTGAGTTGTTCTACAAAATGATCGATACGGTGCAGTTCGTCCGGAATCCGGATAGACTGCGGACAATGTGAGGTGCATTGGTTGCAGCCAATACAATGGCTGGCTTGCCGTAGTTTGGGTACACTGCGGTCATAGCCTATCAGGAAAGCGCGCCGTGCTTCTTTATAGTTTTCGCTTGTCCGGCTTTGCGGAATATTCCCTTCGTTTACGCACTTGTTGTAATGAACGAGGATGGCAGGAATATCGATGCCGTATGGGCAGGGCATGCAATATTTGCAGTCATTGCATGGGATGGTAGGATATTGCATCATAAGTTGTGCAGTCTCTTCTAGATATTCCTTGTCGTCATCGGTCAGAGGAACCAGTGGTGAATAAGTACGGATGTTGTCTTGCAAGTGCTCCATGTAGGTCATACCGCTCAATACAGTCAGTACCAGTTCCGGTGAACCGGCAAAGCGGAAAGCCCACGATGCTATGCTGTCTTCAGGACGTCGCTGTTTCAGTCGTCCCACGATGTGTTCAGGGACATTTGACAGGCGCCCGCCCAACAGTGGTTCCATGATGACAGCGGCAATGTTTCGTTTGGCCAGTTCTCCGTAAAGATATTCCGCATTGACATTGTTTCCTGTAGCGTGGCGCCAGTCCATATAGTTGAGTTGAATTTGTACAAAATCCCATTTCACCGTATCATGCATGGCGAGTACCTGGTCGAAAACTTCGACATCACCATGAAATGACCAGCCGAGGTGCCGGATACGCCCGGCTTCACGTTCTTTGAGAAGGAAGTCAAGCATGCCGTTATCGATATATCGTTCGTTGAACACTTTCATTCCGCCGCCACCGATGGCGTGCAGCAGATAATAATCAAAGTACTCTACCTGCATATCCTCAAACGACTGGTGATACATAGCCAGTGAGTTTTCACGTGAGAAGTTTGAAAAATTCGATAGTTTGGTCGCTATGTACAGTTTTTCACGCGGATGCCTTTTGAGGGCAATTCCTGTTGCTTTTTCCGACCAGCCCTGTACGTATACGGGCGATGTGTCGAAATAGTTTACTCCGTGGGCGATAGCATAATCTACCAGTTCATTGACGGCTTCCTGGTTGATAAGGTCTCCTTTCCCTTCCGGTGAAGGGATTGTAGGCCAGCGCATGCAGCCATACCCCAGGAGAGAAACTTGATCTTTGATTCCTCCGACTGAGCGATAGGTCATTTTATCTGTGGGGACAGGAGAAGAGGCACTCCGTCCCTGACCGGCTTTATCTCCGGAGCCGCAACCATAAAGAGCGGCAGTTGTTGTAGCGGCGCTGATACCCACAATTTTGAGGAATCCTCTTCGGTCTATATGCTTATTCTGTTTTTCCATATGTTTCTACTTTTGGGGTGTGTTATATGATACGGTGTCTTTCGTGACCTTCTACATAGATGGCACTGAACGGGCGTGCCGGGCAAAGATTTTCACATGCTCCGCAACCGATGCAACGTTCGGTATTGATTGCCGGTATTTTGGGGGAGTCTGTTTGGTCCGGTATGGATAGAATCATCTGAATGGCTCCTGTCGGACAATGACGGGCACAATTGCCACATTCCACCCCGTCAGTCAGTGGTACGCAGTTCGCTTTTACCCAGACCGCATGCCCGATTTGAGTCGAAGACTTGTCGGCCACCGTGATAGGGCGGATTGCTCCTGCCGGACATACCTGGGAACAATCGTTACACTCCGGACGACAATAGCCGCGTTCGTACGACATTTCGGGCTGCATCAGGTTCATCAGTTTCGTGGAAGGACGCAATACCTGATTGGGGCAGGCTGATACACACAGTTGGCAGGCCGTGCAATGTGCAGACATATTACGCGCACTCAACGAACCGGGAGGTGTGATGGGTGTCTGCCGATTGGGTATTTTTTTATCTTCTATGGTGGCGAGTCCGCCATCTACTTTTTTCTCCTGTGCTTTGAGTGCCGATGTTGCGGCTACCATTGTCGTTACGGTCAGGAAGTTGCGGCGTGCTTCATTTACTTGGCCGGATGAAGCCAGAGGAGCATTCTGCTTCACTTGTGGTGATCCTGTTTTGCTTGTTCGTAATTGGTAACTGAGCGCTTTCTGCTTGCATTTGCCAAGGCAGTCCATGCAAGCCACACAACGGCTGTAGTCTATCGTATGTTTTTTGGAGTTGATGCATGCCGCTTTGCAATGGCGTGCACACAGTCCGCACCCGTTACATTTATCCGTATCAATCGTGACGCGGAATAAAGAATAGCGTGAAAGAAATCCCAGTACTGTCCCCACAGGGCAGATGGTATTACAGTAGGTACGCCCGTTTCGCCATGCCAGCAGAATCAGGATGACGAAAGTCGCTGCAGCGATGATAAATGTCGGCAGACTTTTCATCCAGACTTCGACGTCATAAAATGCATAACTGTCGATTCGTTCCGCCAGATGAGCAAACAGGTTGTTTCCCCATAACCAGATGGGTTGGAACAGGTTGTTTGCAATACGTCCGTAAGCACTATACGGAGCAAACAAAGTTGCGATGAAACTAACTCCTGCTATCAGGGTAATGATGAATATAGCCAATGCCCCGTAGCGTAGTGAAGAGAGTGCCGGAGAATAGGAGTAAGGCAACTTTTTCCGTCTTTTCCCAACCCAGGCTGCCACATCCTGGAATACTCCGAGCGGACAAATCACCGAACAGTAGATTCGTCCGAATACGGCTGTCAGAATTATTAAAAAGGCTACTACCCCTATGTTCAATGCCAGTATCGCAGGAAGGAACTGGATTTTTGCCAGCCAGCCGAACCAACCGTGCAGTGTTCCGGTGAAATCAAGGAACAGCAGGGTGATCAGTGTCAGGCAGATGATGCCACATGTTAGTCTGATTTTTCGTATCATTGCGTTTGTTTTTATTGAGTTTGTTATTTATCGTTTACAAGCCACGTCTTAAACTCCGATGCTTTGTTTTTGCTGACATAAACACGTTCCGGCACTTCGGTATCGAGTGTGATGAGCAGTCGGCTGTCAAACCAGATAGTTATATCCGTTACGCTGTCTCTGGCTATGACAAACTGTTTGTTAGCCCGGATAAAGTCTGTCGGATTGAGTGAGGAGACGATCTGTTCCAAGGTCTTGGAATAAGGATAACAGTTGCCGTCCTTCAAGCATACATATGTGTTTTTACCGGTTGCGTAGAAATAAGAAATCTCTTTTATGCTCACCGGGAGCAGTTTGTCTTTATGTGCAATCAATAGTTTGTCTTTGTACTTGGGTGCGGGTTTCAGCTGCGTCAGTTGTGCCAAATATTGCAAAAGGTCCTGTCGGGTCAGTTTGCTGTATTTTTCCAGTGCGTGTTCTACATCCTCCACCTTGACAGGTTTCAGTAAATAGTCTATGCTGTTCACTTTAAAAGCTTCGATGGCATATCGGTCATAAGCCGTTGTAAATATAATAGGAGTCTCCAGCTTTATTCTGTCGAAAATGGCAAAGGCCGATCCGTCTGATAAATGAATATCCATGAATATCAGATCCGGAGCCGGATTTGACTGCAACCATCCGACAGTCTGCGTGACACTTTCTGTATTGGCCATGACCCGGATATCGGGGGCTACCTCCGCGAGGATATCCGTCAGGTTTTCATAGGCAGCGGTTTCGTCTTCTACAATCAGTACTTTCATAACAACTACTATATTAAAGGTAGATATACCCGGAATGTCTCTTCGTCGGATTCCACCCGGATTTGCTTATTCATTAACAGATTGAATCGATTTTCCAAGTTACTTAGTCCGGTTCCGTTTGTGTCGGGCGGGGATAGTTTAGGGTAAATGGGATTGGACACCACCAGTTCAGATTGCTCGTTCAGCCGGATGGAGATCTCCATCTTGTGTTCGCTGTCTATCCGGTTGTGTACGGTGACGTTATCGACTAACGGAAGTAGTGAGAGTACAGGCAGTGTCAGCAAATCTTTTTGCCTTTCGGCTACGTCGATGGCAAAAACCAGTTTATTGGCAAAACGTACCTCCATTACGTATTGGAAAGATTGGATGAACTCCAGTTCTTCTCTCAGCGTGACGAGCCCTTTCCGGTCGCTTTGCAAGATGTACCGGAAGATATCAGATAGCTGATTGACGTACATCAGCGTGTTTTCATCATTCTTTTTTCGTATTAATGAAGATATTCCGTTCAGTGAGTTAAAGAAGAAATGCGGGTTTACCTGATTGGCCAGTGCGTCACAACGACTTTGTAAGTTCTCAAAACGAAGACGTTCTATTTCCTGCTCTTTTTCTCTCTGCCGGGTATAGAGCATAGAGATGTATCCGACCAGTGTACATAAAAAGCACAGTGTGAAGAACTGTGATATCAGGGTACTGCCCAGAAAATCAGTATGGAAACCATACGAGGAAATGGTGTACGAAACGGAGGCGAAGAACAGATAGCCGGTCAGTGCAAACAGAAAATTGTGGGTCAGACGTTTGCGGAACAGTGCTGTCGGTATCTGGCGCAGATTGTAGTTTATCAGAAAACCGATCATTCCCCAAAAGAAAAGGAAGCGATATATAAAATAAGAAAAGAAACCAAGGTAGTCCGATGGTTTCAGAGAGTTTAGCTCCCATGGAATGCAAGCTATGTTGGGATATATAATGAAAACCGCACTGATCAGGCTGACCAATGGGAGGTTTCGTGATATGTATTTATCAAAGGAATCCATTTTGCTTTTTTCTTAATGCAAAGAAAAGCAAAATATTGATTCCTTATTTGTTATGTCATGTCAAAACGAAAAAAGAGGCATAAAAGCGAAACTTTTTCATTTTTTCAGCATAAATACAATGTAGTCTCTGCATAAAATGAGAATGCAGAATGACAGAAGCAGGGAAGTGATCAGCATAAACTCTTTCATATAGTTTGTTGGTTTTATAGGTTCTTTTCTATAAAGACAACGGCCGATAAGAAACTCCCTACCCGGACAACTGTTTTATTTCATTTGTTTTTGTTCTGCTACGTATTTCCAGAGCGGTGCCGCATGTAATGCCTGTATGATTTGGTTGCTTTGCAGGAGTTCTTGTACCTCTTCAAAGGTGAGCAGATGCACTGTAAGTGACTCCGTATCTTCCAGATGTTGTATGTCTACTCGTTCTACATCCGTTGCCAGAAAGCAGTGAGTCAGATTGGTATGTGTGCTTGGATTGGCCGAAATCACCATATATTCCTGCCAGTTACCATTGCCGTATCCGGTTTCTTCCAGCAGTTCACGTTGTGCCGAAACAAGCGGTGATGCATCCTCTTTCTCGCATACACCCGCACAAAGTTCATATAGCTGTTTGCCGATTCCCGGTCGGAACTGGCGGACAAATACAAACTTTCCTTCTCTGGTGATGGCGATAGTGTTCACCCAGTCGGGATACTCAAGGATGTAGTACTCCGGGATATGATTGCCGTTAGGCAAAAGCATATCGTCGCACCGTACGGTCAACCACGGGCGGCGAAATAGATATTTGCTGCTGACTACTTGCCAGGCTTCGTCTTTTGTTTCCATTGTTTTATTGATAGCGGTTGCTGGCAAAGGTAATTAGAATAATTGTCAGGAACAATTGTTTTCATACGTATCTTTTTGGGTTTAAAAACCGTTGTGTATCTTTGGGGCGGATAAACTAACAGAATAATGAAAAACGCAATCATCTCTTTATTCCTGCTTTTTATTGCCGTGCAATATGTAGCAGCACAAAAAAAGGTTATTAAAATAGCCTGTATCGGTAATAGTATCACATATGGTGTAGGTACACGTAATCCTGCTAAAGACAGCTATCCCGCTGTGCTGGGGCAGATGTTGGGCGACGGTTATGAGGTCCGGAACTTTGGAGTCAGTGCCCGCACCATGCTGATGAAAGGGGACAATCCCTATATGAAGGAAGAGCGCTATCGGCAAGCATTGGACTATAATCCCGATATTGTGACTATTAAATTGGGGACCAATGATACGAAACCTCAGAACTGGCGATATAAATCCGATTTTAAGAAAGATATGGAGACGATGATCCGAACGCTTCGGGCATTACCGTCGAAGCCGGAAATTTATTTATGTTATCCTATTCCCGCATACGCTGTCCAGTGGGGCATCAATGATAGTATCATTGTTCATGGAGTGATGCCGGTTATCAACCGGTTGGCTGCCAAATACGGATTGAAAGTAATCGATCTGCATACTCCGTTGACGGGGATGAAAGAGTGTTTTGCCGACAACGTACATCCCAACGAAAAAGCTGCTGTCCGTATTGCACAGGCCATTTACCGGCAACTGACCGGCGAGGAACCACCGGCACATGTTTCTCAACCCTTCCCGGGACTTAAAGGTAAATGGAAAGGGTTCGATCAATATACTTTTGCTTATCAGGATCGGGAGGCTATTGTTGTCTGCCCGAAACATGCGGCAATCGGCAATCCCTGGATCTGGCGTCCTGCTTTTTTCGGTGCTTTTGCTTCAGTTGATGAAGAATTGTTGAGGCGTGGTTTTCATGTGGCATATTATGATCTGACTCATCTTTATGGAAGTCCCCGTGCCCGGAAGTCCGGTACTGATTTTTATTGGAATATGGTACGTATGTATGGACTATCTCCTAAAGTAACGCTTGAGGGTTTCAGTCGTGGAGGTCTGTTTGCTTATAATTGGGCGGCCGATCATCCGGATAAAGTGGCCTGTATCTATGTGGACGCTCCGGTTTGTAACGTATTCAGTTGGCCGGGACGTTCGCCTGAGAATGCCGGACTATGGAAAGGTCTGTTAGAGGAATGGGGGCTGACGGATGATCAGATGAATTCATTTTCCGGTAATCCGATTGACCGGCTGAAACCTTTGGCGGATGCGAGGATTCCGGTGATCTGTGTATGTGGAGACAGTGACAAGGTAGTGCCGTTTTCAGAGAACTCGGCTATTGTCCGCCAACGATATACAGCCATGGGGGCTCCATTCGAACTTATCTTGAAACCAGGAGTGGATCATCATCCGCATAGTTTGTCAGATCCTGCTCCGGTGGTCGACTTTATTATCCGCCATCAGCCGGGTTATGAAGCCAAACAATGCTATACATTAAGAGGGGACTATCGTAACTCGTATCAGATGTTTGAGAAAGAACGTGTTGGTACGGTTGCTTTTCTGGGAGGTTCCATCACAGAAATGAAGGGATGGAGGGATATGATTTGTGAAGATTTGAAGCAGCGTTTCCCTTATACAAAGTTTACCTTTATCGATGCCGGGATTCCTTCTACGGGCAGTACGCCCGGAGCATTCCGCTTGGCGGACGATGTGTTGTCCAAGGCCAAAGTCGATCTGCTTTTTGTGGAAGCGGCGGTGAACGATGATACCAACGGTTTTAATGCCATTGAGCAGGTAAGAGGAATGGAAGGTATCGTACGCCATGCTTTGCTTTCCAATCCGTCTATGGATATCATGATGCTGCATTTTATCTACGATCCTTTCATCCCGAAACTGGACGGAGGTCAGATGCCCGATGTAATTCTGAATCACGAACGGGTGGCGAACCATTATCTGATCCCTTCCGTCAACCTCGCTACAGAAATCGCCGCCCGTATGCGGGAAGGTGAATTCAATTGGGAACAGTTTGGCGGTACGCATCCCAAACCTTTGGGGCATGCTTATTATGCGGCTACGATAAATAAGGTGCTCGATGAAATGTATGCTTCTTGTATTGCTGCCGGAACTGCCGTCAAGCCTCATGTGCTTCCTGCCGTGCCGCTGGACGGATATAGTTATACAAATGGCAAGTTGGTCGACATCCGGCAAGCTCATATAAATAAAGGCTGGCAGTTAGTTCCTTCGTGGACTCCGCGCCTTATTGCCGAAACGCGTCCGGGCTTTGTCGATGTGCCCATGCTTGAAACCGATCGTCCCGGAGCGAAACTGACACTCGACTTTGAAGGGACGGCTGTCGGTATCTTCTGTGTAAGTGGTCCGGCTGCCGGGATTCTGGAATATAGTGTCGACGGTGCTCCGTTTAAAAAGTTGGATACGTTTACGGCTTGGAGCGGCGGACTGTATATTCCTTGGGTATATATGTTCGATACGGAGTTGCCGAAAGGCAAACATCGTCTGATGCTCAGGATGTCAAAAGATCATCATCCGCAAAGTAAGGGTACGGCCTGCCAGATCAGACAGTTTGTGGTAAATGAATAGAATGAATGGTAAAGTTGGGTTGCGTTTGATTGAGCATATCCTGCCATCCGCATAACCTTCTTGCAGATAGATAAATGCTTTTCTGAAAAACATTCATTATTGTTTGTTGTTTTGTTCAGAAAAAACGTATCTTTGCAGTAGAACTATGGTTGGCATAAACATTTTTATGCCCATAAATACGCAGTTCTCTTCGGTGGATTAAAATGTAGCGATTTATAAGACACACCGGATGAGTGCAGCCTGTATCTGTATTGGTACGGGCTTACTTATCCATGTGTCGGGGTGCCGCTACATACCTAATCCATTGGATGAGTAATGCCCCGTACCTTTTCATATAATCACATTCAAGAAACCGTGCAGGGTAGATTATTTTAACTTTAATCTTTTCTCCCTGTATGGCTAATTGGATTACTCTACGGCAAGCTGCCGAAAAATACGAGACTACGGTAAAAGACGTTCTCTCTTGGTCGGAACTTCCTGAAATTACTTTCACTTACGTAAACTACACTTTGTTATTGAATGATGACAGCGTGTGTGATTTTATTAAATTGCATAGTCTTCCGGCTGAAGCAGGAAAAGACTACGGTTGTGCCATCACCTTTGAAAATGTCGAGATAATCGCGAAATTATATGCTAATGCATTAGAAAAGATCCGTTTGCTGGAAAAGCAAACCGAACTGCTGAATGAATGTGTTTCCAAACAGTCAAAACTCTTTGAATCGATAGAGGAGAGGCTTGCGGCAATGCTGGTCTCCATGGGAGATACTGAAATTCAGGATACAGACCCAATAAACGAGGAATCGAAGTTTGCCGCTTTCATGAAGAAAATCCTCCTCTCATACAAAAAATGCATTTCGATCTTCCATCTTCCACCTTTTAAAAGATAACTGTCTGATTCGTAGTAAACTAATAGGGTGGAAGATGCGGTTTTTTAGCCGTTTATCTTCCACCCTCATCTTCCATCTTCCACCCGCTAAATTTCCTCTTTGGAAGGCGATTTTTTGATAAATACCAGTAGGCTTCCTCGCCCTTTGGGTTCGATAATTCCCTGATCTACAAATCGGTGTAGATCTTCCAACGCTTTATTTTTCAGTCTTCCGGTCAGTCGGGTGTAGTCCGAACGGGTGATAAAAGCATTTTCATTTAGATACCTTTCCAGTCGAAAAAGCTTTTCTTCTTCGCTGAGCTGTGACGAGCTTCGTGAACCGTATTTGCCGGCACGTTCCACATAGCCCTTGGTATGTCTGCGAAACCACATCGAAGCCCTGAAATTAATGTTGTCGAAGTAAATGGATTGTGCGCGGATCTCTTTTTTATCTTTCACGGGATGCGTTGCCTTCAGGCTTGCCGAGAAATAGCCGATCTTGCCCAACTCCACATGGTATCCGTCCACCAGATATTTGGAGATTTTTTCTGTCAGGGCATAGAGCACACCTTCCAGGTCGCCTACTGTGAAGGTGGAGGCTTCCGAAATTTCTTCAAGAATGGTGCGTGTCCGGATGGTTCCACTCGAAATGATGTGGGGATAAAGCTTGGGTTCCTCTCCGTTCTCTTTTTTAGAAGGAACTTCTCTGAAATCATAACGTGCTGCCATAATTTGTTTGGTTTTTAATTGTTGATAGTTATTTGTTTATTGGTTTTTCTTTCTTTGTTTTAGCCTTTTTCCTTTGTTCTTTACCTGAGCCCGCATCCCCGGGCTCATTAGCCTCGGTATGCAGGCTTGTCAGCCCGGGGATGCGGGCCCATGAGTCCCGCTGTCCGGGCTTGGATAATGCTCCTATAAAGATACATAATATTTATCGTGAAAACAAGTAATACTCCTCTTGTTTGTTATTAAATATAATTGATTTATTTGCGATGATCTGCTTGCTTTATCCGGTAAGAAAGAGTATCTTTACCATTCTATAAAAAACCGGAAAAACCATGAAAATAACCCTGATCCGAAAGGAAGAAACTGTCGTAGCACAACGTACGGTGAAACTCGAAACTGTGTTGGAGAATATGAAAACCGAAACCAAAACCTGCCCCGTGAGTGCTTTACGTCGGACACTGAAGTTTTCGGGTGGAAGTGGACATGTCACGGCGGTGGACAAACTGCCCCGTATCCTTTTTTCGGTGGAACTGGGCAAGAGTAAAGAAATATCGGTGATGAAGGCTTATCATGGATTGGTACTTCTGAGTGTGAAGGGATTCACCGGAGTGGAAGAGGCTGCACGCTTGCGTGACAAGCTGTCCGGACTGCCTCAGACGATGATTGCCTTTGTCGGTTCAAGCGGCCGGAGTATAAAGATACTCGTGCCTTTCCTACGTCCCGACGGTTCATTGCCCGTAACCGTAGAGGAAGCCGGATTTTTTCATGCTCATGCCTACCAGTGGGCGGTGAACTTTTACAGAGGGCAGCTTTTGGCGGAACACCGGGATGTTACGCTTGAGAATCCGGTGCCGGAACAGAGTTGCCGGTATTCATTCGATCCGGGGCTCTATTTCAATCCGGATGCCTACCCCATTCGTCTGGAGCAACCTTTGTCGATGCCCGGTGAAGTTACCTACCGCGAAACAGTGGAGGCGGAAACTGATCCTTTGCAGCGTATGATGCCCGGTTACGAACGGAGCGAAATTATCTCGACGTTGTTTGAAACTTCACTGTATGAAGCTCTTAATACGGTAGGCTGCGACCGGGAGGAGGATTCTAAATCTTTGATCGTGGAACTGACCCGGAACTGTTTTCGTTCGGGAATCCCCGAAGAAGAGGTAGTGGGTTGGACGCTGATGCATTTCCGGGGTAAAGTGTCCGAAATACTGATACGTGAGACGGTTCACAATGTGTATGCCGTTGAGAAGCAATTCGGAAGTAATCCTTGCATTTCTCTCAAGCAGACCATGGCCGTACGTACCGACGAGTTTATGGGCAGACGTTATGAGTTTCGCTATAACATACTGGCCGGAGTGGTGGAATATCGTGAACGAAAGACGTTTTGTTTCGATTTTCGTCCGGTGACGGACCGGGTGCTCAATACAATTGCGGTAAATGCTATCAGCGAAGGGCTTGAACTTTGGGACAGGGATGTGAAACGCTGGATTAACTCCGAACGTGTGCCGGTCTATTCACCTGTTACCGACTTTTTGTATGGCTTGCCCCGTTGGGATGGAAAAGACCGCATTCGGGCGTTAGCCCGCTACGTGCCTTGCGACAATTCGCATTGGCCCGACTTCTTCCATCGCTGGTTTCTCGCAATGGTGGCCCACTGGAAAGGAAATGACAAGCAGTATGCCAACTCCGTTTCACCCCTGTTGATCGGTTCGCAGGGATGCGGCAAATCCACTTATTGCCGCAATATCCTGCCGCCTGATTTGAGAGCCTATTATACCGACAGCATTGACTTCAGCCGGAAACGCGATGCCGAGCTTTATCTCAACCGCTTCATGCTGATCAATATTGACGAGTTCGATCAGGTAAGTGTCAATCATCAAGGCTTCTTGAAACATATACTCCAGAAACCGGTGCTTAATGTGCGTAAGCCCAACGAGGCGGCTGTCCGCGAGTTGAAGCGTTATGCTTCGTTCATAGCGACCAGCAATCATAGCGATTTGCTTTCCGATCCTTCGGGAAGCCGCCGTTTTATCTGTATCAATATCACCGGCAGAATCCGTAATGATGCTGTCATCAACTATCCGCAACTCTATGCGCAGGCAGTGCGGGAGCTCCGTGACGGTGAGCGCTTTTATTTCTCTCCCGAGGAAGAGGCCATTTTGACGGAGAGCAATCAGGAATTTGAACTGCAAACTCCGGTTGAACAGCTCTTTCAACAGTATTTCCGCTCTGCCGGCGAGGGAGAAAAGTGTGAAACCCTGCTCGCAGTCGATATTTTAGGACGCATACAAAAGAAAAGCGGCTTTAAACTGTCGGCTACGAAGATAGTGCATTTTGGCAGAATACTTCGTAAGCTGGGAGTGCCTTGCAGGAAAATGAAAAACGGGAATTTCTATTGTGTGGTGGAGTTGTAAAGGGATTGAGCTTTAAATTCCGGCATTTATATGCTTGTTGGCTTAGCGCATTGGATGGAATTGGATGCCGATGTGCATTATTAACAAATAAACAGCTATATTTGCATTCAACTCTATGACATATTAATTACTATGATAGACTTCGAACAATTTTACATAACATGGTATTCGCGTGCGAAATATTTTGCACGCGAATACGTTACTTCTGAAAGTGATGCTGAAAATATTGTTCAAGACGTTTTTTTGCACCTGTACGAGAGGCGCGATTTAATGGATGCATATACCAATCTGACTGCTTATCTTTTTACTTCCATCAAAAACAGATGTTTGGACTATTTGCGCAAATGGGTTCTTGAACAAGAAACCGCACAGGAAATGCAAGATGAATTTGATATGGAACTTCGGATGAAATATGATTCTCTGGAGATATTCAATACGCAGTTTTCTGATGAAACCGATATAGGGGAGCTATTGAACAGTGCACTTCAGAAACTTCCGGAACGATGTCGCGACATTTTTATAATGAATAAGCTGGAAGGGAAAAAGCAAAAAGAAATTGCAGAAGAATTGAATTTGTCTATCAATACCGTAGAGTCGCAGATGGGCATTGCTTACAAGAAATTGCGTGAAGAATTGAAGGACTGCCTGCCTCTATTCATATTTTTGTTTGCTATTTCCTGATTTTTTTTATTTCCTTTTGGCGGATTTTTTCTTTTGCTTCGTTTACCATATAGAACAGATGCAATATGAATAGTCAAATTATTAAATATTATGCAGGAGAACTCAGTAAGGAAGAACGAAAAGCCTTATTGCAGAAAGCCTTTTCCGATCAGGAATTGAAAAGCGAGATGATGAAGTATCAACATTTGCAATCGCTGATGAATCTTCATCCGCAGGAGAAAAACGAATTATTAGGTAGGGAGAGCCTAAAGTGCTTTATGGAAGCACGGCAGGCGGAAAAAAGGAAAAGATTGTTTTTTTATTTTTTACGTTATGCGGCAATTGTCTTTGTGTGCATCGTTTCCACTTGGTGGATTACTTTCTCGTTCGTCGGTACGGATATACTTCAGCCTGTTGTTGCCCAGGAATTATCGGTTCCGGCTGGACAGCGTGCGCATATCCTGCTGCCGGATGGGAGTAAGGTATGGGTCAATGCAGGCTCAACTCTTAGTTATCCGTCAGTGTTTGGTGACGAACGGCGTGTCAAACTGACTGGAGAAGCGTTTTTTGAGGTTGCGAAGGGGAATAAGCCTTTCATTGTATCGACGGGAAAGGTAGATGTAAAAGCACTTGGAACCCAGTTTAATGTATTTAATTATCCTAAAGAGGAGTTAGCGGTAGCTTTACTTGAAGGCTCTGTACGCATATACCGTCCCGAATGTGAGCGACAAGGGGTTATATTGAAGCCCAATCAGCAATTGACAGAGGATAATGGACGTTTTCTTATAAGTTCCATTGATAAGAATCCTATTATCTGGAAAGAAGGGCTCTATGCTTTTGATAAACAAAAACTGAAAGATATACTGAAAAAGCTGGAACTCTATTATGATGTGAGAATACTTGTCAAGAATCCTTCCATCCTTGAATATGAATACACCGGAAAATTTCGTCAACGTGATGGTGTGATGGAAGTCTTGCGCATCATCCAGAAAATTCATCCGTTCAAGATAGAACAGAAAGAAGATACGAATGAAATCATTTTATATCGTTAACCTTATTGTCGAACCTATAAAATCAAAGAAGATATGAAAACATAAAAGATTTTTCTTAATTATGTATGATCTTAATAAAGAAAGGTCGGCAGATGCGTCAACACCTGCCAACCCGGGTTATTAAGTAATACGTATTCCAAACCCTTTCAAAAATTCAGAAATTATTAACTTAATCGGAAACAAAGATATGAAAATAGAACCTTTGTTAGCACATCTTTTGTGCCTAAAAATACATAGTAGGACGTTAAATATTATGAAAGTAGCTGTGTTTATGATGTTTTTCTGCGTTTTCCAGTTGTTAGCCTCCAATGGCAAAGCGCAAAATGCAGTAATAGAACTATCCTCTAATTCTGTGACGGTAGAGACACTGTTTGCGGAGATAGAGAAACAGACGGATTATTTAGTGGTTTATAGTAGTCGTGAACTGGATGTGAAAACCAAAATCCTGTTTTCAAAGAAGAAGGCTAAAGTAAGCGAAATGCTGAACGAACTTTTGCGGAATACGAATCTGAAGTACGAGCATACTAATAATTACATCGTATTTTCCAAAAAGGTCAGCGAAGCTGATGTATCGCGGCAGACCGGAAGAAAAGTAACTGGAACGGTGGTGGACAATAATGGAGAAGCGGTCATTGGTGCCAGTGTACAGGAAAAAGGAACAACCAATGGAGTCATTACTGATATTGAAGGTAAATTTAGCTTGGAAGTAGCGGATAAAGCTTTGTTGACTGTCTCTTATATCGGCTATGTAAGCCAGACCGTGCCTGTGAATGGTAAAAATCATGTGATCATAAAATTGACGGAAGATACAAAGGTATTGGATGAAGTCATCGTGATCGGTTACGGTGCGACATCGGCTAAAAAGATGGTGGCCGCCGTTACTGCCGTAAAGGGAGAAAAGTTACAGGATCTCCCGTTTGCCAATGTGACTTCCGTTTTGCAAGGACGTGTGACAGGCGTTATCGTTCAGAATTCGGGCGGCGAACCCGGAAGCGTTCCTTCCCTGTCTATCCGTGGTGGTGGCAAGCCATTATATGTCATTGATGGGGTAATCAGTACGGATGATTGGGAGTTTCAAACTTTGAATCCCAATGATATAGAGAGTCTGTCGGTTTTGAAAGATGCGGCTTCATTGGCGGTTTATGGTTCTCGGGCGGCCGATGGTATCATCATGGTTAAAACCAAGGAAGGAAGAAAAGGAAAAACTTCTATCGTGTATACTTTCAATGCACAGTTTAGCCAGCCCACAGTTTTGTCTGATAAAATAGATTCTTATACTTATGCCAATGTGCAAAATCAAGCAGCAATGGCTGATGGATATGGAGAATACTATACGTATAGCAAAGAAGAGATGGATATTATCCGTAATCAGTCCGATCCTTTGAAATATCCCAATACAGACTGGTTTGATTTAGGGTTGAAGAACTTTGCGCCCGAGTACAGGCATTCTTTGTCGATGACAGGCAACCGTAAAGATATTAATTATTACATTTCATTGGGTACTTTTGAGCAAGGTAGTTTGTACAAGTCTGATGCACTGAACTATTCAAGATATAATTTGCGAAGTAACGTAAATACTACTTTTGAAGAAATTGGTCTTAAAGTGGCGGTAAATATTAATGCTGCATACGAAAAAAAGAAGTACCCTTCGTTTAGTGCCAATACCATCTGGGATCATTTAAATAATAAACAGCCGCTGGAGTTGGCGTATAATCAGGATGGAACCTTAAGCTCCATATCCGATCATCCTTTGATGGAGATGGACGAACGTTCGGGATATGATAAGAATGACGGGTTATATGTCAATACTCAGTTTGTTGCCGACTGGACATTGCCTTGGGTGAAAGGTCTGTCGCTTGGAACCATGTTGAACTATCGTTTGAACTCCAGCCATGTCAAGGGACTTTCAGCCCGTGCTCCCCAATATAATCAGGATGGAACATTGGTTGTTGTGACCAAGCCGTCATTGAAAGAAGAAGCTTACTTCGGAGATTCGTACAGTCTTGAGCTGAACGCAGCTTATACACAGACTTTTGCAGAGAAGCATACTATAGATGCGAAGGCTGTATTTACTGTATCCGAAAGTAATGGAAGCTACTTCTGGGCTTCACGCAAAGACTATCTGTCTGCCACTGTAGATCAGTTATTTGCCGGTTCAAGTATTGGCATGCAAAATTCCGGTAATTCGGATGAAGGAGGACGTATGGGACTCGTCGGACGTTTGAAGTACGACTTTGACAGCCGGTATTATATCGAAGGAAGTTTCCGTTATGACGGGTCCGACAATTTTGCACCTGGACATCGTTGGGGCTTCTTCCCTTCTGTTGCATTGGCTTGGGATATCACGGAAGAGCCGTTCTTTAAAAGTCTCAACCTGAAGAATGTAAATCTTTTGAAACTGCGCGGCTCTTATGGACAAACCGGAACAGAAGCGGGTGTAAACCGATTTGGCTATTTGTCAACTTACAGCTTGGCTGAAAACGCGATTTGTATTGGCGGCAATTTGCAGTCCGGTTTCAATGAAGGGGCTTTGGTTTCACCGGAACTGTTAAGTTGGTATACCCGTAATTCTTTGAATTATGGCGTTGATGCCGCTTTCTTTAATCACCACCTGAAAGGTTCTGTCGATTATTTCTTTTATGTTACCAAAGGGGGACTGGTTAGTCCGGCAGACCGGTATGTAGTTCCCTTAGGAACGTCTCTTCCTCAAATAAAGTCGGAGAATGAACATCGTCGGGAAGGTTTTGAAGTCTCCTTGAGATGGGATGATAAGATAGGATCTGATTTCTATTACGAAGTTGGTACAAATATGACCTATTATAATAATCTGTACGTTAAAAACCAAGGTGAATCATTGTCTGATCTGAAAAATCCATATAAACGTAATACGCATCAGACAGATTACTATGGCATTATGTATATGAATAACGGACTGTATCAAACTCCGGAACAAGTACTCGGATTACCACGGAGATTGCAGTCTTCTGCTACTAAATTAGGTGATATTGCCTACGAAGATATTAATGGCGATGGTAAAATAGATGGAGAGGACCAGGTGCGTTGGGGAATGCCGACAGCTCCTCATTTCACTTACGGTTTCGATTTTATTTTGGGTTACAAAGGATTCACTTTGTCAGGATTGCTATATGGAACAGGAAAACGTAATATGGAATTTGGGGTCACGACTAAGAAAAATGAAGCTATATGGGTGCTGAATGATTATCAACTGGATTATTGGCGTGAAGACAATAGAGATGCCACTTTTCCCAGAATCTCTTTGGAGGCGTCGGCCAATGGTTCGAACAATCAAGCTGCTTCTACTTTCTGGGTCAAGAACGCTTCATTCCTACGCTTGAAAAATTTGACGTTAGAATATGATTTTAAATATAAATTGTTGCGGAGGGTAAAATGGTTGAATACTTGTAGAGCCAATATTACGGGTACAAACTTGTTTACGATATCGGATGTCATGGATTATTTCGATCCGGAAACAGCTTCAACAAGGGGAGGCTATCCGGTGCAACGTGTTTATTCTTTAGGTGTAACAATTGGATTTTAATGATTATGAAAAAGATAAATGTAATAATAGCATTATCCCTTATTTTGGGATGTTCTGCTTGCAGTGATATTTTAGACAAAGGTCCGTTGGATAAGTTCTCAGAGAACGATGTATGGAGCAGTCCGCAACTGGCACAGGCTTTTTTGTATCCAACGCTGAACGATGCGACTGGAAAGCTGATCTGGGATGATAAATGGACGGATAATGATGTGATACAGGACGATGGCAACGCTTCGAACGTGAATAAGGAACAGATAGATCGTTATCATGATGCCGGATGGAATGTGTATGGGCAAATCCGTAAATGTAACCTGACCATTCAGAAGATGGAAGAAAATGAAACATTTATAGAACAAGACAGGAAATATCTGACAGCACAGGCAAAAATGTTGCGCGCTATGATCTATTTCACTCGTGCGCGCTTGTTCGGTAAATTAATGATTGTGGATCGGGTTCTTGATGCGGAGGAGAACATGGAACTGCCAAGAACAAATACGATTAAAGAGACTTATGATTTTATCCTTAAAGATTTGAGGGAGGCAGCACCTGACTTGCCTGTGTCATTGTCCAGCCAACAAGGTATGCTAAGCAGGGGAGCGGCTTATGCGTTGATTGCGGAAGTTGCGTTGCATGGGGCTGCCTACATTGAATCGGGACAAAATGAATATTATGCTACAGCAAAGAAAGCCAGTGAAGATCTTTTTGCCTTGGGCATATATGAATTGGATAAGAATTATGAAAAGCTTTTTAATGAGTTTGATTATGCGTTAAATTCGAATGAAGTTATCCTGGCTCAGTGGAGACATGAAAATAATACGACTTTTGCCGGGACGTGGATGCAATATCTGGTTCCTAACATCAGCAATGATAAATTAAAGGAGTTTGCCAATCCTAAACTTGTCGATAGCTTTGAAGGCTGGATCGGAATGTTTCCTTCTGTAGATTTAGTCAATGAATACGAAGTGGTAGATACGGACGGAAACGCAAAGAACTGGGATGAAAGTAGCTACTATAAAGAGTATCAACAGAATGGAGGATATGTATCAAAGGCGATATACCGGAATAGAGATAACCGTTTTTATGCCACTGTTGTACAGGACTCTTCCAAGTACTTCAATAGTCTGGTGACGATGCGTGAAAAGGGTAACTTGCATTGGGACAGTAAGACAGGCAGTGACTGGGGAACTGCATTGACGGGATATATCTATCGTAAAGGGGTATACACTGGTAGGAATTTATGGAACTCAGATCCGACTTACTATCATCAGATTGTTATGCGTCTGGGACGTTCTTACTTGAACTACGCTGAAGTGATGTTACGACTGAATGATATAGAAACGGCCATTGAATATGTCAATAAGACCCGTACAATTCATGGCGGCTTGCCGGCTCTTTCCAAAGATTTGTCCTTGAGTGAAGCTTGGGAGGCGTATAAACGCGAACGCAGGGTAGAATTGGTTCATGAGGGTGACCGTTACTGGAGCCTGCTGAGATGGGGAAAAGCGGATGGTAAAGAAACAATATCCGAACTAAATAAAACCCATCATTCGATCAGTATATCAGAGGATGGAAAAACATTTAAGATTATTCCATTGCCTTATCAGACTGTATTTAATGAACGTGTCTTTACAAAGAAAAGATACTTATATCCTGTTCCGGAAGGTGAAAGAGTAAATAATCCGTCATTAGACCAGAATGAGGGATGGTAATTTCAAATACAACAAAAAAAGTAAAGTTATGAAAACATTGTATCGCTATTTAGCATTGGCATTACTGATCGTATTAAATACTTCTTGTCTTAAGTCAGGTTTGGATGAACTTGAAACTTATGATCAAAATGATATTACCAACATCCGATTTGAATACAGATGGTGGGATGAAGCTGCTCAAAGACTTCGTGTGATAGAGATGGGAGTGACAAAGACGATTGATACGAAAGCAAAAAAAATAGAATGTTCTATCAAAGTTCCCGAAGTGACGAGTGCTTTTACAGCTGGTGTCAGGAATCAGGTTTCTTTGAGTACTTTATCCATTAATGTGGATGTGTCTACAGCCGCACGTATTAGTCCGGTAGGAGATGCTCCTGCAATGGGGACCTTTCCGGCAGACTTTTCCGCTAAAGAATTTATTTATAGCGTAACGGCTGGAAATGGTGACAAAGCAAATTGGACGATTAAAATTGAAGATTTCAGTAAATAAGACTTTCAAGCTATTTTAAATTGATTGTTTCGAACAGAAAAAGTATGAATGACTTTTTATCTGTTCGGAATAATCATTGTATGGAGAACATTATGATAATGGTAACTTATAAAAATATTGATTAATGAAAAAAGAAATACTATTCGTTCTATACTCTCTGATTATTGGAACTGCATCTGCACAATACAATATTGATTTAAGTAAGGTGGTTTCTCCCCCTATTAATTATCTGCAAATGGGGAATGCCGGTCCTGTCGGAAAAGAAATCCGCGTCAATAATTTATATATGGAAGAAGGGGGCATCCCACAGTTGCCGGTAATGGGAGAAATTCATTATAGCCGCATGGATTCAAGGTATTGGCGAGATGCATTGCTGAAAATGAAGGCATCTGGAGTTGATATTGTAGCTACTTATTGCCTTTGGTCATTGCACGAGGAATTTGAAGGGGAGTTATCATGGGAAGGCAATCTAAACCTTCGCCATTTTATAGAGCTTTGTAAAGAACTGGATATGAAAGTACATTTGCGTTTCGGACCTTATTGTAATGCAGAGATCAGAAACGGCGCCTTACCTGACTGGATTATAAATAATAAAAATCTCAAGACACGTTCAAACGATCCTTTATATCTGGAATATTCACGTCGATGGTATCAGGCTGTGTATGATCAGGTGAAGGGACTTTTGTATAAAGACGGAGGCCCTATCATGGCTCTCCAGTTAGAAAATGAATACGTGCGAAAGGGGATGATCATTTCTCATCTGCTTAATTTAAAGAAAATGGCAGTGGAAATAGGGTTTGATGTACCGATTTATTCGATGACTCACTGGATGGATAGCGAATACCCGAAGGGGGAAATAGTACCTTATGCCGGTTTTTATATTGAGGCTCCCTGGACAACTTCTGGGAAAAAAGAGATTCCTACATCCAATTTTGAATATTTTACTTATAACCGGCTTTCAGATAACATAGGCACAGACATTATAAAAATAGAAGGAGAGGTGGAATCTTTAAGTGGAAAGAACAATGATTCTCCTTTCTTTACGTGTGAAATTGGAGTGGGAACGACTGCTTTCTATCATCGCCGTGCTGTTGTACCCGAAGAAATGGCAGGAGAGAATATAAATTTACGTTTAGGATGTGGTGCCAATATGATGGGGTATTACATGTATGTCGGTGGGACTAACCCTATAGGGAAAATAAGCACGTATCAATCTTCCGGCCCCCGGGTAAGTTATGATTATCAGGCACCCATACGCGAATTCGGGACATTGGGGACGGTGATGCAAGAGACTAAAAAATATAACTATTTTATGAATGATTTTGGTACATCGCTTGCTCCGGCCATAGCTTATTTACCTACCAGTAATCAAAATAGAGAGAATCTGCAATGGGCCGTTCGTTCAAATGGGAATGCCGGCTATTTGTTTTGCTCTAATTATTTATATAAAAACAGTAGGAAGGATTATAAGGATGTCCGGTTCACTATAAAGTTGAAAGATGAAACAGTACGCATACCACGTAAAAAAGTGACAGTTAAAAATGGCACTTATTTTCTCTGGCCTTTCAATCAGTATCTGAATGAGGTTTGGCTGAAGTATGCGACGACGCAACCTATCTGTTCTTTGAAAGATGGAGAGGACTGTACTTTCTTCTTTTTCGAGGATGACCAGATTCCGGCGGAGTATTTGATTGCAGATAAGAATGTAAAGAATATAGAAGTGAAGAATGCTGTTTTGAAGGAAGAGAAAGAGGGATATTTTATTGATCGAATTGTTCCAGGAAAAGAATGTATTATAAATATCACCAAGACAAATGGTTCTATGGTTCGTTTTGTTACGTTGACAGAAGAAGAATCAGACTATATCTGGAAAGGAACTGTGGCGGGGAAAGAGTTTGTAGCGATAACTCATGCTTCATTAGTTTATGATAAAAGTAAAATTACCTTAATTGGAGACTCGTCCCAAGCAGATATATGGATGTTTAAAAAAGGTTGTTTCAAACAACAAACCTTCCAGTCGAAGCCCCGTCACCTACGTGCGGCATACAGCTCTGTCGCTCCTATGGCAAAGGGAAAATGGATTTGCCCGTCAAGCGGCGATAAGGTGAAACGCGAGTTCACAGTCCATACATTCTCAACAGTTCAAAAGGCTTATTTACGTTATGTTTCGTTTGCCCCCGCCCACTGCATCTTAAACGGGAAGAAAGTAGAAGCCAATACAATGGGCGGATATAAACGGGCTGATGTTACTGCACTCATCCAGAAAGGAAAGAATACAATAGAGTTTTCTACCTCTGGTAAAGGAGTAGTGGGTGAGATTGAAATTCTGCTGCAAAACGGTGAGCGGATTATTTGGAATACGGATGCTACCTGGTTGTCTGCGGCCGATAATAAGCCCGTGCGAATTCTTTTCGGACAAGAGAAACCTTTGGCTTTTGCACCCGAAGAACATTTGGCCGTTTATGAAGTCAAAGCACCGGTACCTCTATGTGGTGACGAGGAAACACGGATGTATCTTTCTTATAAAGGAGATGTGGCCAATGCGTATTTGAACGGAAAACTCGTCGCTGATTCTTATTATGACGGAACCGATTGGATTATCAGTTTGAACCGTCTGAAAGAGGCTGTTGATGTGAACCCATTAGTGATTCGTATAGACGGGTTGAAATCGGCGGATGAGCAAATTTATTTTGAGAAAAACGTAGATCCTGCTGAATGTGTAATTCCTGTTCTGTCAGATATCCGGGTGAATCAGGAATATAGGTTCGAATTGGAGATGGATTAACCGCCATCCTTGGAGGTTCATAGGTCTTTAGGACTCTGTAGATTGAGTGTCTGTCTTCTGCGAAAAGTTCTAAAGATCTCTCTGAAACCACAGGTTGCTTATTCGCTGTTTTAGATAATGATGTGAGTATGCAAAGTATTCGAAAGGAATGAAAATATTACCAATAAATCGCAATAACTGATTATGAGCATAGAGAGAATACTGCTTTGCCTTTTTTTTGCCTTTCTTGTCCATTTATCCAAAGCACAATGCACAGATACAATTTACATATCCGATTTCGGGCTAAAACCGTATTCATACGAGAATAGTGTTGCCCAACTTCAGGCTGCGATTGAGGCTTGTAAGCAGAAAGGGGCGAAGGTGCTGTCCTTTTCAAAAGGGAGATATGATATATGGCCGGAAGGAGCTGTCCGAAAAGAATTTTATATCTCGAATACATCTACAGAAAAAGAGTGTCCTTCTAAAATTAAAACGATCGGACTATTGTTTAATAAGATGCGAAACCTGAAGGTAGAAGGTAACGGAGCTTTATTGATGTTTCATGGGAAAATGACTACAATCGTACTGGATAGCTGTCAGGATGTTACCTTAGAAGGCTTGTCCGTTGACTTTGAACGTCCGGCAGGCTCTGAATTACATTATGAGTATGTGGGTGAAAATTATGTGGACGTTTCTGTACATCGTGATACTAAGTATGAAATAGTTAATGGGAAATTGAACCTTTATGGTGAGGGGTGGAAATCTAACAAAAATCATTGTATCGAATATGACGGGCAAACAGAAACCTGCCATTATAGCCAGGGGTGGAAGGTTTTATCCAACTTACATGCGCAAGAGATAGTTGCAGGGCGAGTTAGGTTTACTACTTTGCCCGGTTTCCAACCGAAGCAAGGCAATACATTGACGATTCGTGACGTGATCCGTGATCAGGTCGGTATGTTTATCCATCGAAGTAAGAATGTGGTTCTGAAGGATATGCGAATGCATTATATGCATGGTCTGGGGATAATAAGCCAGTATTCTGATAACATAACAATGTGTAGGGTAAAGTGTATGCCCGAACCCAAATCAGGAAGATTGTTGGCTGCTTCAGCGGATATGATGCACTTTTCCGGGTGCAGAGGGAGGCTTCTAATTGACAGCTGTTACTTTGCAGGCGCTCAGGATGACGCGATCAATATACATGGAACCAACCTGAAAGTAGTTGAGAAAGTTAGTTCCAATACATTGAATATGCGGTTCTCGCATGGACAAAGTTATGGGTTTCAAGCATATTTCACGGGAGATACGGTTGCTTTTGTGAAGGCGACTACCATGGAACGGCTTTCAACAGCATCTGTACATTCGGTTAAGCGCTTGTCGGACCGTATTTGGCAGGTTAAGTTCGACCGGGAGGTTCCTGAATGGTTGGAAATAAATCATGATTGTGTAGAGAACCTGACTTATACTCCTTCTGTGGAAATCCGGAATAATTACTTTACTCGAACCAGTACAAGAGGAACGTTGGTCACAACGCCACGCAAAGTCGTGATTGAAAAAAATACTTATTATAAGGTCGGTATGAGTGCTATTCTGATAGAAGGTGATGCAGAAGGGTGGTTTGAGTCGGGGCCCGTCAATGATGTGCTGATCAGAGAGAATACATTTGTAGACTGTGCTTATAATGGAGGACCGGGAAATGCCGTGATTGCGATTAATCCGTCTAATTCTGTCATCAATGCCAACCGGCCTGTCCATAAGAATATCCGGATAGAAAATAATCTTTTTAAGAGTTTTAATACTCCTTTGTTGTTTGCAAAAAGTACGGAAGGTATTTTATTTGCGAATAATACGGTCGAACGTACCATGCAATTGAGGTTTTCTGCTAAAAATGATATTATGTTTTATTTAAATGGATGTAAAGACGTTACTATCCGGAATGTGATTTGCAAAGAAGGTGTCTCAAACAAAGAGATTTATATTGATAACATGAAAAGGGCATATGTGAAGAAGCCTGTCGGCATGAATATACGTATAGCTAAATAATTGTCGGTTGTTCGCGGATAAATAAAGGCTAAATGTATAATTTAGTTTATGTCATTTAGCCTTTGTTTACTATAAAGATATGTATTCGTTTGATTGTATAGTAATTCGTGTGTTGCTATTCTGCTGTTTTCTATTTAAAGCTGCTACAACTCACTTCTATTCCATTAACATAAATGAGAACTTTATACTGCGTATTATTTTTCAAAGTTTGAGTAACATTTTTAATTGATAAGGTTGTTTTCTCGTAAGGATGAAGAGCTTTTACCTTGATATTTTTTAAGCAGATGTTATCGCTTGATATTTCTAATATTGCAGGTTCGGAGGATGATAAGCCAAAATTCTGTATTTCTATCTGAAGTGTTTCTGTCTCTTTGTCATATATTGGACATCGTGTGGAGAGCAAAGCCGGTTCGTAATTTACAAATGGCATTCGGGCGTAACCGTAAATCATATTTCCATTTTTGTCCGTTCCTATTATTTTGGGTGCAAATTCCTCTGAGTTTATGCCGGTGTCTTTCATTTTGAATACAACAATCAGGTCATTTCCTACATGTTTTGTTTTAACTGGTCTGGCTCCACGCCCGAAATTCACTTCGGTATATGAACCGAATCGTAGTGATTTTACATCTACATCTGTTTGAGGAGCAAATCCCTCTTCTGCTAAAATTCTCACTTCAATGTTGCGGGTTGATGGAGTTATTTTCTTTTTGTTGAGAATGGAAAGTCTCATTCCTTTATTTAATGGGATGCAGATATTTTTAGAACTGTGCTTGTCGTTCGGTAAATCATTCCATTTGATAGTGTCGATCACTGCAAAATTCATTTGAGTGGCTCGGCCATATTGGTCTTGAAGCACTTTGGGGCGTTCATACTTGAACCACCTCTCTACTTTTCCGTCCTTATGAAAGGAGATTCCCGGCATATAGGCTTCGCCCTGTTCTGTCACCCAATTCACGCCATCTTTTGAGCGTTGGTAGAATGCAATCCTCCCCAACCAGTCGTTTACAATCAGATGATACTGAAGTTCATCTTTCCACACCACGGGATCTTCGAATCTTCCTTCGACAGCCGGGTATATTCGTTTGTCCGTCAATTGATGATAGGTTGAAAGGCCGTCTTTGCTGATCCATACACCTCCACCGCGGCACACCATCAGGTATGAGCCATCCGATCTGCGGGCAAAAGTCAAATTGGAAAGCCCCTCTATAATTTTCCTATCACGAGAATCAAAATTGAAATGACCGAATATCCATTTCGATGCATCTTCTCTATCTGCGATGTAATAACCGTCTATTGTATAAACCACTATTCGTCCGTCTTTTAGGCGGAAAGCTTCGGGGTTATGTCCTTTACCGATTGAATCTTGTATTTTGAAAGGACCGGTTGGCCTGTCGCTTACAGCACGGAATACGGTGGAATTAGGCCAAAACATATGCCCCTTAGGAGAAGACTCCGGCCATCCGCACACATATAAATGATATTTTCCTTCGGCATCCCGCAAGATGTTTCCACCCCAGAAAGATAAATCGGCATCTTCTATCCCATTATCAACATATCTGTTACGTACCTCATCCGTCCCCCATATATTTTCTGCTTGAGTCCCATTGGGCATAGGCAAAAAGCGATCCATGAAGCGTGCTCCTTTTGCCAGATGTTGCCATTCTGTAGGACGTTCGCGTTCCATAACTTGAGATGTAGCGGAGGCAAAAAAGCAACTCACGATCACTAATGCCAAAAATCTATTCATAGTAAAATGGATTTGCAGAAATATCATAATTTTTTTTGTTGGATATTGGGATACAAAAGTAAGGTTGGAAATTATATCATAAAATGGATGAAAGTTATAAAAGCATGGATTATTTCACGAAATAGACATTGGAGCATCCGTTGCTTTATGGTTAAAGTGCCTCGATCTGTATACAATCCAGTCCGAACAAAGTTCCTGTCGATAGCGGATTTTGGCCGATCAATTCTATCCGCAGGATAAATTTGCCGTTTACAGGTTTATACGTGCCTAAATCAATGGCATTTGTGGCTTCGACTTTCTCGCTGTAACAGTCCAACTGTTTTCCGTTTTTGGGGTGATTTACATACAACCTTATATTGCCGTAGTCGGTTGCTTTGGTACAATATAGACTCAAGCTGTATTCACGATCCTCAAAACCGGAGAATTCGAACTCGATGTAATCGCCTTCCTTACCGCCATGGCATACCAGATGGTCTTTTAAGTTCCATTTGCCCGGATGCCCGCTGAGTCTTTGTCTGTCATAACGCAGTCTTTCTGATTTGGACGTTGGCTGGATTTGGCAAAAATCAATGGCATTTGGTATGTTGCAGACAGGAGATTGAGTAGGGGTAGGCAATAACCCTGCTTCTATTTCTTCTATGCCGGAAGAGCCTGTGGCTTCGGAACCTAAGTCTCCGTACCAGAATACAGTCGAAGAGTAATCTACCGTCCCGTTTTCCCAACCTAACAATTCGAAATCGAACTTCAATTGCCGGTTGAAGGGAATGGCATCTAAGCATCTGACTCTGAAGAAGCTGTTGTAGCCATAAAAATCTCGCATATCCTGGCGGGGTTGTCCGGCAAATGGTGTCTGACTTTTAAAATAGCCATCGAAACTGTAGTAGTCTTCAGTGCCTGTTCCGAAATGTGAAGGAAATGGTTCGTGATCTACGGTTATTTTTTCATCTCCTTCTCCATACCACTCTGTCGTATGGTTGAAAAGTGATAGCAGGTCTCCCCGATAAACTCCTCTGCCGGATATAGTGGTGAAATTCCAATCCATACATTTTTCATGTTCCATCCAGGTGACGACGGGCAGACCACGTTCCTGCTTCCAGGCTGTATGGAAATAGAGAGACCGGTTGTCCCACTTATAGGGTTGTGAAACAATATCTGTTTGTATATCGGCTCTGTATGGGGAGAGGTTCAAGATCGTGATTTCACAATCCTGCTTATAGGGCATCAACCATTTGCTGCAGACAATCCCTTTGCCATCGGAATAGAAGAAAAAACTTCTGGACGCAAAAGATCCCATGCCGGAGCCTGCAAAATCGGATAGTGGAGCCCATACGGTTTGTTTTCCGTCAAAGCTTATGGTTACGATCAGGCTACGCATCAATAGGGCAAAATCGTCTGTTCCGGGTTTCAGGTTTTTATCTGTTTTCACATTGAACTGAAGAAGGCTGATCGCTCTTTTTCCTGTGCGAAGGTTCAGCTTTTGTTTTTCACCTTTATTTAATGAAAAGCTCTGTTGATGGTTAAGTGAACCTTTGCCATAATCAGACTGAGGATTAAATCCCTTATCCATATTTTTATAGAGTGCGTCGGATGTTTTTTCTGCTAAAGCGGGTATGCGGTCTGCCACTTCCTGTGAGAAAGTTTCTACCGGAGTACCTGTGGGGTATTTGCGGTAATTGAACAAAAAGTGTCGGTTAGTCCGTTCGGGGGTAAGTTCCTCCATGGTCACTTTGCAGCCGTTGTTATAGGGGACAGGTAGATAAATCAGGCTGCCTCTGTTCCATTTATTGTCCGGTTCGATTAACCCTTTCTTCAATCCTCGCACACCGAACTTCTGGAGATCATAAGAGGGCACCTCCCAGCCCGGTTCGTCTTTTCCGTCAAAATAGAAACGTAAGATTGTATTTATGCTGCCAAAGGTCGTGAGCCATATACGGGTAATGGCACCGGGACCTTTGTCCTCAAAAAGAACCTTTTCTTTTCGTCCGTTGCGTTCTTCAAGGCGGATGAATCCTTCGCCGTCATCATTGGCAAACCAATTGGGGCGGTCAGGAGAAACGGACCTGCGATCGTAGCTGCTTTGCTGCATACTGCGATAGGGCAGGGCCGGATAGCGGCTCATTTCATCCCGTGAGGTCATTTCTTTCAGGAGAGTTTCTACTGTGATCTGATATTTTGTCTGTGCAAATGAACAGGTGCACAGAGCGGAGAAAAGTAAGGTGATCCCCCATTTCATTATTCCTGTTGTAAACTCAGGCTTCGGAGAAGATAATAAGAGTTGTTTCCATTTTGTGTCCATAATACGATTTTATTGATGGTAAGTAGCTGCAATATTAAGAAAGTATATCGGATGAGGCTATAATGAATTGTACCAAATCGTAGTACAGACGTTACATGAAGCATTCTTTTTGGGTTTTGCCGACTTATGGTGGTGGAGTGACCGGCTTTCCGCTATCTTTCTTGCATGACGCACACGAATTGTTATCCGAACAACTATAGAATATTGCGGCCGTCAGGAAAGGCAGGAATATTAATTTCTTTATAAATCTTCTGGTTCAGGTTTTTAATTACTTGCATATAACACTTTACTTCTCAAATGGTTTTATATATCTTTGTGCGTTGAACGCGATATATTTCAATTTATTATGAACGGATTTCTACTGTTGAAACGCCCTTTTATCTGGCTGGCCCGCTTTCGTCACCGTTGTGGATATGGGGTTCATTCACCATTTGCTTTCGACTTGATAACCAACGTCATTTATGAGCGTACCCCTTACTATGCTTACAGTTTGCTGGAGACTGAACAAAAGAAAATGTCGGTAAATCCCGGCAAGAAGTGGAAGCATGAATCAAAGAAGGTGAACCGGTTATTGTTCCGGTTGGTCAACCGAATGCAACCTGCTACGATTGTAGATGCCGGAACGTTGTCGGTATCGTCTCTCTATTTGCAGGCCGGACATGCTAAAGCGGGTTATTGGGGTGCTTCTGATTTGTCCGAACTCTTTTTGGAGAAAGATACACCTGTCGATTTTCTTTATTTGCACCATTACCGTGACTTGGAATTTGTAGAGAAAGTATTCGATATATGTGCGTCGAGAACAACGGAACAAGGAGTTTTTGTGATTGCCGGTATCTGCTATACGAAAAAGATGAAAGCACTCTGGAAAAAGATACAGCAGGATGACCGGACGGGTGTTACATTCGATTTATATGATCTTGGAATCGTCTTTTTCGACCGTACGAAGATAAAACAGCACTATATCGTCAACTTCTGAATCCTTTTGTGTGTTAACCTTTACAGAAATAATAAACTTACTATCATTATGAAAAAGAGTCTTGTATATACAAAAACGGGTGATAAAGGAACAACGGGTCTGATAGGAGGAACCCGTGTGCCGAAAACCCACATCCGCCTTGAAGCGTATGGAACGGTCGATGAACTGAACTCGAATCTGGGATTACTGGCAACTTACCTGATGGACGAGCATGATTTGGATTTCGTACAGTCGGTGCAGGATAAACTGTTTGCCATTGGTTCGCATCTGGCCACTGACCAGGAGAAGATCCAACTGCACGATGTCAGTATTATTACCCCTGCCGATGTAGAAGCTATTGAACGTGAAATTGATGCTGCCGACGAAATTCTTCCGCCTTTACATTCCTTCATCATTCCGGGAGGAAGTCGTGGCTCGGCACTTTGCCACGTTTGCCGTACCGTTTGCCGGAGGGCGGAGCGGCGTATTCTTGCATTATCCGAAAGCTATACAATCTCTGCTGATTTGCTGGCTTATGTCAACCGGCTGTCTGATTATTTATTTGTCTTGTCTCGTAAAATGAATTTTAATGAGGGAAAAGACGAAATATTTTGGAATAATAGTTGCAAGTGAAATTTTTTATTATACTTTTGCCGAAAAATAGAGAGTAGGTATTAATATTCACATTTTAAATACGAAAGCTTATGTATTGGACGTTGGAATTAGCATCTAAACTGGAAGATGCTCCTTGGCCGGCAACTAAGGATGAACTGATTGATTATGCCATGCGGTCGGGTGCTCCTCTTGAAGTGATTGAAAACCTTCAGGAAATGGAAGATGAAGGCGAAATCTATGAAAGTATAGAAGATATTTGGCCGGACTACCCCAGTAAAGAAGATTTCTTCTTTAACGAAGAGGAGTATTGATACGAACGAATGAATTGAAAATAATAAATAGTCCCGATAAACGATCCGGTTTATCGGGACTATTTTATTGGTATTAGAACATCGGTAACTGATAGATGAAACCTAAAGACAAACGATTGGTACTGTAGTTCTCCTGTCCCAGTACTTTGGCACGATGTGTGAAGTCGTATGAACGTCCCACGTAAGTCAGGAAGAAATGCAGGTTGGTCTTCATCGGGTAAAACTCTACTCCGGCCAGGTATCCCCAGGAAGTACGGTAGTTACCTTTTTCAATGCCGTCAGCTGCTTTAGTAACCGAAGCGGTTTCGTACATACCTTTTACAAAAGCATTCCATTTCGGGAGGAAACGGTAGTTGAGCTTGGTCACCACAGATAAGTAACCGGCGTTGAAAGCATTGTGTCCGCTGGCATTACCCACGATTCCGGTGATAGTACCGTTGCGGTCGATGCCTTCCTGCGAATACATGAAGTCGACAAACATATTGAACTTATCCAGATTCAGCTCATTGCCCACTGCATAATAGTAGAGGTTCTTGCCTTTGGCTTCACTCATGACGGAGGCTGACCAGCGGGTTTTGAATACCTCATTGAAGTTACCGTTCCAGTTCAGGGTATAGACCAGGGGCATCTTCCCCGATTTGAGATCCGGCAATTTGCCTTCCGAATCTTCGGTGATTCCGTATGTCTTGTCAAATGAACTGTTACGACTATTCAGAATCTGCAGGTTGAGTTGCTGGGTGGGGGTAATATTATAACCGACGTTCAGTCCGGTCATAAAATTACTCATATTGTCGATCATGTCACTGTATTCGTAAATGTCGATCGGATTCAGGTCGAACTCAAATCCCCCGTAAGCGGCACATTGCTTACCGGCAAAGAAAGAGAACTGATCATTCAGTTTCACACCGATTCCGGCATAGTCTATCGAGGTAGGGATGTTATCAATCATTCCTCCTCCTTCGTTCGAACGGTTCAGGCGTTGACGATAGCGGTAAGAGAGCCAGCTGTTGAGATTGCCTTTTGCTTCGATGCGGAGTTGACGCATTTTGAATACTCCTTCGTCGAAACCATCGCGGAAGTTAGCGTCAAAACTACCTTGCATATTGAGGTACAGATTGAACTTATCCGTCTTTTTTTGCACGTTGGCCAGTTCTTCGTACAACGATTTGTTTTCCAGAAACATTTCCTTCTTTTCTGCCTTTTGTGCATATACTCCTTGAATGCTGCCCGCAAGGAGCAGCATTGCCATTAATTTCTTCATAAGTGTTCAGGTTTTATCGGTTCGATGCCCGGTTAGTACTCATTAAAATATTGCTGAATCTGCTTCCAGTCGTTGGTTTTGGTCAGTGCAAGCATCAGCAGTACACGCGACTTTTGCGGGTTCAATTCCTGCGAAGCGATAAATTGATATTGAGCATCATCCACCTCGGCATCCAGTGTCGTAGGTCCGGTCGGTACACGGGATGAACGGACAACGAGTATTCCTTTCTTACGGGCTTCTGTCAGTACCGGGAAAATGTTCTTGTGAATGTTTCCGTTACCTACGCCGGCATGGATAATACCCTTATAATCGTGGTGTAGAAGTGGGGTTACCATATCTGCCTCAATGTTTGAGTAGCTATAAACGATACCTACTTTAGGCAGAGAGTTCAGGTTGGTTACGTCGAACACAGACTGAGTGGTATGCTTTTTCAGTGGGGCTTGGTTGTAAAATACCTTTCCGTTGAAGATATAGCCCAACGCTCCGGAGTTGGGGGCCTGGAAGGTTTGTACATCGATTGTATTCATCTTTAATACACTTTCTGCCCCGAGAATCAATCCGTTCATGGCTACCAGTACGCCTTTGCCTACAGATTCTTTGGCCCCTGCGGTGACTACGGCGTTATAAAGGTTCAGCGGACCATCGGCACTAAGTGCGGTGGAAGGACGCATGGCTCCTACCAGTACCACCGGCTTATCGCTTTTGACGGTCAGGTTCAGGAAGTAAGCCGTTTCTTCCATTGTATCTGTTCCGTGAGTGATAACGATGCCGTCGATATCCGGACGCTTCAACAACTGGTTGATCTTTTTGGCAAGTATCAGCCATACTTCGTCGTTCATGTCCTGCGAACCGATGCGCACAATTTGTTCACCGGTCACATTGGCAATGTTTTTTAGTTCGGGTACTGCATCCAGCAGCGTACCGATTGCTACTTGTCCGGCTGTGTAATTGGTAGAGGTTGCCGAGCCGCCTGTCCCGGCAATCGTTCCTCCGGTAGCAAGGATGTGAATGTTTGGCTTCTGTGAGAAGGCCATCATTGTGGAAAGCAGTAGTGTAACCACTACAAGGCTTAGTCTTTTTAGTTCTTTCATGACTCAACTGTTATTTAGGTTAAAAAATAGATAGTTCGTATTTTTAAAATACCTGGATGAAGAGCAATCCGAGTACGATAGCTACAACGGTTGATACCAATCCGGGCATCATGAACGAATGATTCAACACATATTTACCGATTTTGGTTGTTCCTGTACGGTCGAAATTGATGGCAGCAACCACCGTCGGATAATTCGGAATGAAGAAGTATCCGTTTACGGCCGGGAACATGGCGATCAGCATATACGGCGAAATGCCGAGGGCGATGCCCAGTGGCATCAGTGCACGTACTGTGGCCGCCTGACTGTAAAGCAGGATAGACATTACGAACAAAGCTATTCCGAATAACCATGGCATCTGCCGAACCAATCCTTCGATAGATTCTGTCAGTTGCCCCATGTTGCCTTGCAGGAATGTGTCACCCATCCAGGCTATACCGAAGATGGCGATTACCGCCTGCATTCCTGCCGGGAAAACAGAACCTTGTGTTGCTTTGATTCCATCCGTCTTGGTAATCATCAGGATAAGCGCAGCTGCCGAAAGCATTACGATTTCAATAATGGCAGACATCCCCAATGTAACGGTTTCTCCGTCTATCAGGAAGGTGGGGCGCATACCGTCGAAAGAACCGAAGAATACGATGAAGGCCGTTGCTAAAATGAAAATCAGAACCGAGATCATTGCATTGCGCTTGTTGTGTACGTCCTTAATCTCTACTTTCTTAGAGTTGAAATACCCTTCTGCCAATCGCTTCTGATATTCCGGGTCGTCCACCAGTTCTTTGCCCACTTTCATTGAGAACAATGCACCTACCAGCACACCGATAATGGTAGCGGGGATCGTTATTTTTAAAATGTCAAATAAAGTAATGTCAAAACCTGCCAGAAGTCCGAGCAAGGCAACTGTGGCAGCCGAAATGGGGCTGGCCGTGATGGCTTGCTGAGAAGCGATAACGGCGATACCGAGAGGGCGTTCCGGACGGATTTTTGTTTCGGTGGCCACTTCGGCAATCACCGGCAGTACGGAATAGGCAACATGTCCTGTACCGGCGACGAAGGTGAACAGATAAGTCACAATAGGACTCAAAAGAGTGACGTGTGACGGGTTTTTACGCAATAACTTTTCTGCCAGCTTCACCATATAGTCCAGTCCGCCGGCTGCCTGCATGCATGATGCAGCCGAAATAACCGCGGCAATCATCAACATTACATCGATCGGAGGGGCTGTGGGTTGCAGTCCGAAGACAAAAGTCAGTATCCCTAAACCTACGCCGCCCATTACTCCGAGTCCGATACCTCCCAAACGGGCACCGATAATAATAGCTGTCAGTACAAAAGCCAATTGTAAAATCATATCTTTCTTTTTTTATTTTTTGGCAAAGATAATTTAATAAATTGTCTCTGAATTGGTAAATGATATGGTAATCAACAAAAAAGAAGTTAATTGGTTTTTGGTGATTTGCATATTTTTTCATTATGAAGGAGATTTTATAAAATATCTCTCAATCGGATGTTGTTTACAATATGATACATGTATTTGCTTTATTATACGTAAATTACTCCTTGTTTAAAGTATGTTAACTAAATAGTGAATATGATTGCTTTCAAAACAATATTGCTTAAGTTTGGTTATTATAAACACAGTTAAGATTATAATTGTTAATAAATATATATTATGAAAGAAGAATTATCGAAAGCAACCCGTACAGAGAGTGATTTAATAGGTGAACGTGAAGTACCTGAAACCGCCTTGTATGGCGTACAAACCCTTCGGGGCATAGAGAACTTCCGCATTAGTAAATATCACCTTTGTGAGTATCCGTTGTTTATCAATGCACTTGCCATAACCAAGATGGGAGCCGCTATGGCTAACTTTGAGCTTGGATTGCTGACTGAAGAACAGGCAAATGCCATTCTCCATGCATGTAAAGAAATTCTGGAAGGCAAACATCACGACCAATTCCCGGTAGACATGATTCAGGGTGGAGCCGGAACTACCACCAACATGAATGCCAACGAGGTGATAGCCAATCGTGCCCTCGAACTGATGGGACATAAACGCGGAGAGTATCAATATTGTTCGCCCAATGACCACGTCAACCGTTCGCAGTCCACCAACGATGCCTATCCGACTGCCATCCATATAGGTATGTATTATACGCATCTGAAACTGGTGAAGCATTTCAAAGAAGTGATCGGTGCTTTCCGGAGAAAAGCAGAAGAGTTTGCACATGTGATCAAGATGGGGCGTACACAGTTGGAAGATGCGGTGCCGATGACGCTTGGGCAGACATTCAATGGTTTTGCCAGCATTCTTCAAGATGAAATTAAGAATCTGGACTTTGCTGCACAGGACTTCCTGACAGTCAATATGGGAGCTACTGCCATCGGAACCGGAATTACCGCCGAACCGGAATATGCTACCAAATGCATCGCGGCCCTCCGGAAGATTACCGGGCTGGATATCCGTTTGGCCGACGATCTGATAGGAGCTACTTCCGATACTTCCTGTCTGGTGGGGTATTCTTCAGCCATGCGTCGTATAGCTGTAAAAATGAATAAGATTTGCAATGACTTACGTCTTCTGGCATCCGGTCCGCGTTGCGGGTTGGGTGAGATTAATCTGCCTGCCATGCAACCCGGTTCGTCTATCATGCCCGGTAAGGTAAATCCGGTTATCCCCGAAGTGATGAACCAGATCGACTATAAAGTGATAGGCAACGACCTTTGCGTGGCTATGAGTGGCGAAGCGGCTCAGATGGAGCTGAATGCGATGGAACCGGTTATGGCACAGTGTTGCTTTGAATCTGCCGATTTGCTGATGAATGGCTTCGATACACTGCGTACTTTGTGTATAGACGGCATTACGGCCAATGAGGAGAAATGCCGGAAAGATGTTCACAACAGTATCGGTGTTGTGACGGCCCTCAACCCTGTCATCGGGTATAAGAATTCTACCAAAATTGCCAAAGAGGCACAGGAGACCGGCAAGGGAGTTTACGAACTGGTGTTGGAACATAACATTCTTTCGAAAGAAGACCTTGATACGATCCTGAAGCCGGAAAACATGATTCATCCGGTTAAACTTGATATTAAGCCTAACAACTGATCCGGGGAATCCGGTCAGCATATTTAAGAAGTTGTATCCCAATCCGGTTACAGTTCTTTCTTCCGTTTAGGGAGGATAGGAGAATTGTAACGGTTTGGGGTACAACTTCTTTTTTTATTTTCTGAAGTTTGAGAGCTGAATCCGGTATTTTTTTTCTATCTTGCCGGTGTGATTAATGATGATACTATGAAAAGATTCCCTTTTTACTTTCTGGTGCTGTACCTGTTGGCTTCATGCCAGGGGACGAAGCAGGCGGAGACTCAGGCTTTATCCGTTGTCGACATGACAAAAAGTTACCCTGAAAAGGAGATTGTTCTGCAAGACATTGCCGATGTGGAATATATTCCTTTGGAAACTACCGATGACTTTCTGTTCAATGGTGTTGCCGCGATAGTGTCCGATAAATATATCGTGACGATAGGTCACCAGAGTGAAGATGTCTGTCTGTTCAGCCGGGAGGGAAAAGCCCTTACCCGTATCCACCGGGTGGGAAATGGTCCGGGAGAATACAAAGATATTGCGACGGTAGACGTAAACTGGGAGAATGGCGAACTTTATCTGAAAGAGATGAACCGGCAAAAAATTCACGTCTATTCGCTGGATGGCACGTTCAAGCGTTCGCTCCCTTATCCCGAAAATATATGGTTGAACCAGATGTATCTTTTCTCTCCCGAATATCTGATTGCCTGCCGGGACTTCACTCCTTCCGCAGGTTCGGATGCCGGGTTCCATCCCTACCTCCTTGTCTCTACCGAGAGCGGACAGCTGGATTCTTTGAGCTATGTGCAGAAAAAATGTGTGCAAGTTAAATTAATCATCAACGAGCAAGCGCATCTGTATGGCTATATGCATGAGCCATCGATTATTTGCAATGGTTCCCGGTTCTACATAGGCAATGCGGACTCGGATACTTTGTTTACGATGGAGCCGGATTTTGCTTTAAAACCTTTGCTGGTCCGTACCCCTTCACATAATGAAGAAGGGAACCAGTATGGTTTGTTTTTGAAAGGAGTGGCGGGACCCTATCTTTTTTTAACCAAGCAACCGATGGAGATACCTATGAACAGCATCGATCATCTGGATTTGCAAAATGAAGAATGGCTTTATGACCGCCGTACCCAGGAGGTTTTCCGCTATATTTTCAAGAATCGTGAAGATACTTCGAAACCGGTCTCAGGCATCATGTTTTATCGTTATCCCGAAGATTGCGCTTTAGTCATTCTGAAGTCGGAAGATTTGGTGGAGGCTTACGAAGCTGGTGAGTTGAGTGGTGAACTGAAGAAGATTGTTTCGGGAATGAAAGTAGATGATAATCCTGTCCTGATGCTGATACAGTTTAAGGGATAGAGAAACGGTCTTCATAGAGAAGGGGGAGGTGTCACAGTCTGTGGTGAAACGGGCTTTTGCAAGGCTCTTTTTTCTTAATCGGAACCTGCAAGCCTGTGCGGAAAGAGTGGGATTCAAACCCACGGAACAGACAAGCCGTTCACCGGATTTCGAGTCCGGCCCATTCGATCACTCTGGCATCTTTCCTTAAATGTACTACAAAGGTAAATCGTTTTATGATTCGTTGTTCCGGTAAGGGTGTTTTTTTCTTCTTGCCGGGATTTTACTGCTACTTTATGAGGTTGCGGGTCTATTATTAAAAGATCCGATATACCAGTTGTACGTCTCATATATAGTTCCCTTAGATGATAAAGATGGATCTTTTTATTGAGAAAACGGCAAGTCCTTTATATTGGGGATTGAAACAACAAAATGCTGTTGAGTAATGTTATAGAATAGAGCGCTTTGCTGAAAATATGCAAACGAATTTAATGTTTTTTTAATTTAAAACTATATCTTTGTCCCGAATTTTAAACACAACTTAGTTATGAAAAAGATTATTAGTGCTTTAATGATAGCTATATGTATCGGTATGGCTATGCCTGCTCAGGCACAACTTATCAAGTTTGGTGTGAAAGGTGGTGTAAACCTGGCAAAAGCTGATTTTAATAAGTCTGATTTTAAAACAGACAACTTCACCGGTTTCTTTATAGGCCCGATGGCTGAGGTTACTATCCCACTGGTTGGTTTGGGTGTTGACGGTGCTCTTTTGTTCTCTCAAAGAGGTGTGAAGGTTAATGATGAATCTATCAGACAGAATGGTCTCGATATTCCAATTAACCTGAAATATACTATTGGATTGGGTAGTGCATTGGGTATCTACGTGGCAGCCGGTCCGGATTTCTATTTCAACTTCTCAGGTGATAAAATTAACGAAGAAGTGGGACGGTTGAATAAAAAGAATGCACAGGTTGGTATTAATGTCGGTGCAGGTTTGAAGCTGTTGAGGCATCTTCAGGTAGGTTTTAATTATAACATACCGTTAAATAAATCGGCTGAAATATCAGACTTGAAATTAACGCAGGATATACGTCCTACTTATTCTTATAAGACTAAAATGTGGCAGATATCTGCTGCTTATATTTTCTAAGAAATCAGAACCATCTGATGATATACAAATCCCCGGCGTTTGCGTCGGGGATTTTTTTGTATCTTTGTCCTCACGATGAAAAAGTATGTAGATGTCATATTACCTTTGCCTCTTCCCCGTTGCTTCACTTATTCCCTTCCGGACGAAGGAGCAGAAGAGGTACAAATCGGTTGCCGGGTAGTCGTATCTTTCGGGCGGAAAAAGTATTATACAGCCATTGTTTGCAATGTTCACTATTATGCGCCGACCGAATATGAAGTCAAAGAGATTTCCGCCGTACTTGATACCTCTCCGATACTGCTCCCTGTACAATTCCGGTTTTGGGAATGGTTATCCGATTATTATCTCTGTACACAGGGCGATGTCTACAAAGCGGCGTTACCTTCCGGTTTAAAACTGGAAAGTGAGACGATCGTTGAATACAACCCCGACTTTGAAGCCGATGCTCCCCTTCCCGAACGGGAACAACGGATACTTGACTTGCTTGCAAAAGATCCTGAGCAGTGCGTCACCAAACTTGAAAAGGAGAGTGGTCTGAAAAACATACTTACTGTTATTAAATCCTTGCTCGATAAGGAAGCCCTTTTTGTAAAAGAGGAACTTCGCCGTACCTATAAACCCAAAACAGAAGTCCGGGTCCGGTTGACAGCCGACGCTTCGGGCGAGGAGAATCTCCGGCGACTTTTTGATAAATTAGAACGCGTCCCGAAGCAACTGGCACTGTTGATGAAGTACGTCGAGCTTTCCGGGGTATTGGGGGACGGCACGCTGAAGGAAGTATCGAAAAAGGAATTGTTGCAGCGTGCTTCCGCTTCTCCTGCCGTTTTTAACGGATTGGTAGAAAAGCGGGTCTTTGAAGTCTATCAACGGGAAATCGGCCGGTTGAACCGTATCTCGGGACAAACGGTGGAACTGAACGTTCTGAACGAACATCAGCAGCGGGCTTATGATGAAATTGTGCAGAGCTTTCAAGAGAAGAATGTCTGCTTGCTCCACGGTGTGACTTCCAGCGGAAAGACTGAAGTGTATATCCATCTGATAGAAGATGCTTTACGTCAGGGGAAACAGGTGCTTTACCTGTTACCCGAAATTGCGTTGACCACTCAGATTACCGAACGTCTGAAACGGGTGTTCGGCTCCCGGTTGGGGATCTATCACTCCAAGTTTCCCGATGCCGAACGGGTTGAGATCTGGCAAAAACAATTGACGGAAGAAGGATATGACATTATTCTGGGGGTGCGCTCTTCGGTATTCCTCCCGTTCCGGAATCTCGGACTGGTCATTGTGGACGAAGAGCACGAGAACACTTATAAACAGCAAGACCCCGCGCCACGCTATCATGCCCGCAATGCCGCTATCGTACTGGCTTCGATGTATGGGGCAAAGACGTTGTTAGGCACTGCCACTCCTTCGGTGGAGACCTGGCAGAATGCCACTACCGGTAAATTCGGATGGGTGGAGTTGAAAGAACGATATAAAGAGATTCAACTTCCGGAAATTATTCCGGTAGATATCAAGGAATTACACCGCAAAAAGCGGATGACGGGGCAATTCTCCCCCTTGTTATTGCAATACGTCCGTGAGGCGCTTGATAATAAACAGCAGGTGATTCTATTTCAGAACCGGCGCGGTTTTGCCCCGATGATAGAGTGCCGCACTTGCGGATGGGTGCCTAAATGCAAAAACTGTGATGTCAGCCTGACTTATCATAAAGGTATCAATCAGCTGACTTGCCATTATTGCGGGTATACCTATCAGTTGCCTCGTTCGTGTCCGGCTTGCGAGGGAGTCGAACTTATGCACAGGGGCTTTGGTACGGAGAAGATAGAAGATGACGTAAAACTGATTTTTCCGGAAGCTTCTGTGGCACGTATGGACTTGGATACTACCCGTACCCGGTCGGCCTATGAAAAGATTATTGCAGATTTTGAGCAGGGGAAGACTGATATACTGATCGGTACCCAGATGGTATCAAAAGGACTCGACTTCGATCATGTCAGTGTAGTGGGCATCCTCAATGCGGATACGATGTTGAATTATCCCGATTTCCGTTCGTACGAACGTGCCTTCCAGTTGATGGCACAGGTTGCCGGACGTGCCGGGCGAAAAAATAAACGGGGCAGGGTTGTGTTGCAAACCAAAAGTATAGATCACCCCATCATCCGTCAGGTGATGACGAACGATTACGAGGATATGGTAGCGGGACAATTGGCCGAACGACAGATGTTCCATTATCCTCCCTACTACCGGATGGTGTATGTTTATCTGAAGAACCGGAATGAGACATTGCTGGATGTGATGGCACATACCATGGCCGAAAAGCTGCGCGCATTGTTCGGAAACCGTATACTGGGGCCGGATAAGCCTCCCGTTGCCCGTATCCAGACTTTGTTTATACGGAAAATAGTTGTTAAAATAGAACAAAATGCGCCAATGAGTCGCGCCCGTGAATTACTTTTGCGTGTACAACGGGAAATGATAGAAGACGAACGGTTTAAATCGTTGATTGTCTATTATGATGTAGATCCTATGTAATGAAAACCAATCTTAATATATACCTTTAAAAAATGAAACCATGAAGCGAATCACGACACTTTTGCTTTCTTGCCTGGTTAGTACAGGCCCGCTTCTTGCACAGCAAGGAGTGACACAATGTGGAACACCGACCGGACAGGCTCCGTTCCCACTTCAATCTTACAAAGAGTTACCCGATCCGGTTACTCCTTCCGAGAAGGAGTGGGCGGCAGTCAAAACTCCTCAGGTGCAATGGGGAAATACCGATACCCGGTATGCAAAACATGTTGTCCCCATGATTCAATCACAGAAAAGCGTCACACTGGAAGGCTGGCGTGGCGAGAAACTCCATGCTCAGGCTGTTGTCTGGACAGGTACCGATCTGGAAGGGTTGAATTATTCTCTTTCCGAATTTAAAAACTCCAAGGGCGACGTGCTTCCGGCAAGTGCCTTCAGCGGAGGTTTTGTCCGCTATGTGATGACGGATGAACTGAATAAGGATGGACGCGGTGCCTGTGGCTATCGTCCGGATCATTCTATTTATGACTCTCTGTTAGTGGCCGATCCGATTGACCACTTGCTGACTTCCATGCCTATGGAGGCTAAGAGTACCCAAGCTATCTGGATCAATTGCCAGATACCCCAGACCGTGTCTCCGGGAGTTTATCGCGGCACCGTTGAGGTGAAAGACGGAGACCAGAGGCTGTCTACCCTCAAGATGGACATTAAAGTCTCTTCCCGCGTATTGCCCGCTCCGTCCGAATGGGCTTATCATCTGGATTTGTGGCAGAGTCCGTTTGCCGTGGCACGCTATTATCAGGTTCCGCTTTGGAGTCAGGAACATATGGATGCCATGCGTCCGTTGATGAAGATGCTGGCGGATGCCGGACAGAAGATTATTACGGCTACCATCATGCACAAACCTTGGAACGGACAGACTTATGACTATTTTGAATCGATGGTTACCTGGACGAAAAAGGTTGATGGCACATGGGCTTTCGACTATGGTGTGTTCGACAAGTGGGTGGAGATGATGATGAGCGTAGGCATTGACAAGCAAATCAACTGCTATTCAATGGTTCCGTGGAAATTGTCATTCCAGTACTTCGATCAGGCTACAAACAGTATGCAATACGCCAAGACTGCTCCGGGCGAGAAAGCTTACGAAGAGATGTGGGTGGCTATGCTGAAGTCATTCTCTAAACATTTGCGTGAAAAAGGCTGGTTCGACATTTGTGCCATCGCTATGGACGAACGCCCGATGGAGGTAATGCAGAAAACATTGCAGGTGATCCGTAAAGCTGATCCGGAATTTAAAGTTTCGCTGGCCGGAAATTTCCATAAAGAATTGGAGGCTGATATTTACGATTACTGTATTCCTATCGGCGCTTCTTATCCGAAAGAGGTATTGGCACGCCGTGCACAAAAGCAGTTGCCTACAACTTATTACACCTGTTGTACAGAAGCTTTCCCGAATACCTTTACTTTCTCCGATCCTGCCGAGGCTGCCTGGATGAGCTATTATTCTGCTAAAGATCACCTCGACGGTTACCTGCGTTGGGCATATAACAGTTGGCCGAAAGAGCCGTTGCTCGACTCACGTTTTGAGGCTTGGGCCGGTGGTGATACTTATCTGGTTTATCCGGGAGCACGCTCTTCCATCCGTTTCGAGAAACTTATCGAGGGCGTTCAGGCTCATGAGAAGATAACAATCTTACGTAAAGAGTTTACGGATAAGAAAAACAAGAACGGATTTAAGAAGCTGGAAAAAATGCTATCCACCTTTAAACTGAAGGACTTCCCGGAAGTGCCGGCTGCTGAAACGGTGAATAAGGCGAACAAAATATTGAATTCGTTGTAGAGTTATCGACAATACCTTTTTATACCGCATGCAGAAACGTGTAGCAGGGGAGATCCATGTAGCGTGTTCCTGCATGCGGATTTTTATACCTTAATTATTTAAAATAAGAAAGAATGAAAAAGAAAATACTTTTTGTTTGTTTGGGAAATAAATAGAAAAATAATATTTTATTTTAAATGCTTAATATATAGATATATATAATATTTTGTTTACATTTGCAATGTAAACTGTTGAGGCTTTTTGCTCCAAGTATGTAAACCATAGAGTAAACTAAATATTATATGAAAGCGACTGCTAGTGTTATATTGTATAAGTCTAAGACGTTGGCAAATGATGAACATCCAATCATGTTGCGGATATGTTATAATGGAAAACGTGTTTATAAAAGTTTGAAGATGTCTTGTTCTCCTAAATTATGGAATGAAGAACGTGGTGAGGTGAGGTCTAAACATCCTTATAGTGTAAATATGAATTCTATAATAATAAATGAATTGTCAAAATTGAAGAATTTAGTATTAGACTATGAGAGACGTGGAGAACCATATTCTGCAAAAATTTTGGCAAATGAAATCTCTAAGCCTTTACCTTCCACAAAAACTTTACTGGAATTGATAGATGATAGGGTGAGATATTTTAAGGAAGAAAAGGGTGAGTATAATACGGGAACGGGGTATCGTACATTATATAATCTGATACAAGGTTTTTCGCCTCAACGGGATGTAGAATTGTTTGAATTGAACAAAATGTGGTTAAAGGAGTTTGAGGATTATCTTCGGGCTACCAATAAAAGAGATACAAGTATATATAAACATTTTTGTTGCTTAAAAGCTGCGATAAACTATGCAATAGAAAAAGGATATTTGGCACGTGATAATAACCCGTTTATTGGATTTGAACAACATTTGGATAGGCGTACTAAAAAAAGAGCATTAACTTATGGTGAATTATACAAGTTATTGATGTATTTTAGAATGAAATATTCTTTCGCATCTGTTGATGATATAAAAATGTCTGTTCATGGTATTGCATTACCTTTGTCCGCTCAACCTTTTGATAGTGATGATGATAAGGATGTTAGGAAATATTGGAATGCTTATTTTAAGAGACGTGGATGCAATAAGATACATCCGACTATGAATAGTGAAGGTTTGGCTTTATCTCTGTTTTTTGCATCTTATTTTTTGCAGGGGATGGCATTGGTTGATTTGGCTAAGTTGAGATGGAAAGATATAAAACCTTTGAATCGAATGGATTCTAACGATTATTATCGAAAAGTATTATTTGGAGGGTATCATAATGCAGAGATGGAGAAGGTTTCAAATCTGTATTATGAGATTGAGATACTTCGCTCTAAGACATCCAAGCCAACTCGGGTTATTGTGGATGGAGTAGTGCTTTTTACAACAATTGCTCCTTTTCTGCCTGCTGTGGATGAATATGATGAAAATAATTATATATTCGGAATATATGAAAAGGATTGTGAAGATGAAAAAATAAAATTTAGTCGTATGAGATATATGATTTATTTGGTGAATGTAAATCTGAAAAGGGTTGCTAAAAAGATAAGTATAAGTGAAGATATAACTTTTTATGCAGCCCGCCATACATACGCTTCTATGTTATATCATAATGGTGTGTCAATGAGTTTGATAGCCCAAAATATGGGACGTGATGTAGCTAATATAGAAACTTATCTAAAAGAATTTGATGTTCAAAAAATAATTGATGCGAATGAGGTTATATGGAAACTCAAGGACCCTAATTTCCCCAAAATAGATGAACCTTAAGACATGGGAGCTGGGTAACCCGACACTCGGTTTTTTGAATTGAACTGCAAAGAACCGTCTTAATCTTCAACGGTTCTTTAAAAAATTTTGGTCCAGATTTTAGAGATTTCTAAAAAAGAGGATGCCACACAAATTGATTAGTCCGATGATTTATATAAATTTCAGCCGTCCCCTTTTCCAATTCTTCAATGATTTCTTTTGAGTTTTGGTATTTGGGGTGGGCTTCATCGTTGGCTATAACTCTGAAATTCTCTATCAGTTCATTTATCAGTTTCAAGTCTTGTTCCTCTTGTTGCAGTTCTTTTGCAACATTTTCTGTTGAATAGTAATCAACTGACGAATTAGGAAATAAGCCGATACGTTGATACTCTTTTCCTATGATTGACTGCACGAGTTCAGGGTTACATTTGGTATTTGCTTTTACATCCAATACTATTACTGCATCATGTATTGTCAATACTCTAAACTTTTTTGCATATAGTTTAGTCAATATACTCCTGAATATGTCACTTTCAATACGCATCATTTGATTGGCTAAGAAAGTGCGGTCATTCTTTTTACTCTCCTTTATCAACTTATAGACACTCGGATATTTCTTCTTAAAAACTTTTGCGAAGTCCTTTCCTTTTGTCGTCAACGTCTTGGAGTAGAAAACCTCACGAAACAATGTTACTTTAATATCGGAACGTAACAACCTTTTAAATTCGTTTAAATCAGTAAAATCGTCCCAAAACACTCCCTTTGAAGTCTTGTAAATATACTCCCAAATATCATTGGGGATATTTTCAATTTTACATTCTTGTATATTGTTGTTTATTAATAACTTACGGAGTTCTTTACCAACAGAATAGAGAGAATTATCTATATTATTAATGTTATTATATAATATGTGTAAAATATTATTATCTATGTTATATTTGTCTATTATGATTTTATTAAATAATAATGGGTGTGAGTTATGAATGTCGCATGTAAATTTTATATTTGTGAAATTCTTGAATATTCTTGGTGATTGGGTTAATAAAGTATATATGCGGAGGTTTCTATCTACTGATAGTATTTTGAAATCTTTCTTCTTATATTCTTCCAATATATAGGAAAAATATTCCTTTGATTTTGCTGACATAAACTTATGTCGGTTCAGATAGTCCTTTGCCTCGGTTTCATGTGTCAGATGGAGCAGATTTAAAGACTTAATGAAGTTATCGTATAATTCGTTTCCTATTTCCGACCTTATTTCTTCTAACTGTTCCTTTTCGTATTTCTTTAGCTCTTGCTCCATCTTCTTGTCATATTTATCAACGGCTGCATTGTAACGCATTTCAGAACTGACGGATAGATTGGAATTGAATTCTATTAATCGGGCTTGGATTGTGGGAATATATTCGTTGGCTATGCGTATTATATTCATTGCCACCAAAGTGTTCAGCATATCTTTATAGACAGCCCCTAATGTTGCTTGGAGTACCTTAGTGTTGAAGCGAGTAAAATCTCCTTCTTTATTGTTTCTGCACCTTTTTATCAATTTATGTATCAGGAAAGTATATTTTTCGTGCAGTATCAATTTTCTTGGAATGGCTTTACTTTTTCCCTGAACGGTTTCATATTGGGCCATGAATGTACTATCGCAAGTTACATCCTGAAAATTTGTGATAACTCGCTGAGGCTTGGCATGTTCTTCCAACAGTGCAATATGCTTTTCCACCACATTGTCAATGCTGATGTCCTTTAAAGAAAAAATATTTTGTTTTTTAGTTGATTTTTCCATTCTAAAAACTATTTATTAGTAAATATCAACAAAGTTCTAAATAATTCAATATAAATCAAATCAATATGGTAAAAAGAGTAAGCAGAGAAGCAAGTGATGCAACGAAATTCAAACAGAGTTTGGCAAAACAAGGTACGAACAACCCAAATTATGGTAAAAAAAGGGATGAGAATACAAAACAAAAAATCAGTGATGCACTAAAAAAATATTGGCTATCAATTCCAAAGTCAGATAGTTTGCAGTAATAAAAGGGTATGAAAATACCCTTTTTACGCAAGTATGGTAAATAATAACATATAAGATGTTTTAGTAATTTAATTTACTGAAATACAATACATTGTATTCTTTTATAGGTGTCTTAAAAACCGCTATTTTTTAGAAATGAAGCAGTTAGGTATAACTTTTTTCTGACTATTCTGTTTTTTTTCTTCCTCTTGTGGTAGGTTTCACATATAAAATCCCTTTCCTGATGGTACATTTATTATTTGTATAAATAGGTTCGGCATCATCAGGAAGTTTATAAAAATAGTTGTTAAGGGATGCCTGGGCAATTCCCAATTCATCGGCAGTATGTTTGTCGTACAATGAAGATGGTGAGCCGTAGTATTCATGTGCCTCACCAATTTGTAGATGGATTACGGTTCTGAACTCTGATTTTTCCATATTTAGTTTTATTTTAGGCAAAAATACTAATTAATATTATTTGATTTCAAATATAATCATGATATTAACAATAATCTACATTTTATATTACCCTATTTCAAATATAATCACTAAATTTGTATTGTAATCAAAAAATAGTATGAACAATTTAATATTACGGTTATGGTAAATCTTACAATAGTCAACAATTCAACGGCAGTTAGAGCCAGCGTCATTACAATTCGTACCAATTCTATTGAAATCGGTTTGTTAAAAGCCATGATGATTGAAAATTTGAAAGAAAAGATGAAAAACGGTATTGCACATTTTATCTTTCAAAAGAAAAATGGTGAATTACGAGAGTGTTGGGGGACAACACAAGCAGCATTGGCAAAGGCAATGAGCAACGGAAATGGGGAATCACGAGAAGCATTTAAAACGACAGCTTTTTTTGATGTAACAAAAGGGGAATGGAGGTCCTTCAGGTGGGAATCTTTAATCCAAGTCTTTTAATGGAATGGGGAGGCGATTTTGCTTCCTCTTTTTCAATATTATATTATCTCAATTTAAATAAAATCATATAATTAACTGGATTTAACTGAATACATTATCTTATTTGAAATAGAATAATTATCTTTGCAATGTGATAAAGAAACAAAATGGAAATTCTAAAAGGTAATGATATGACAACAGCAGAGATAATAAACCAGGCGGTCAAAATGATTAATGAACATGATTTCTTTTGGTTCTATGCGGATTATGAAGCTACGGCAAGAGAGGCTGCAAGAGGACACATGGCTGCTTTTGTTGAGTTGATTAATAAAGTAAGTGCCGAAGTTCGGGAAGCATTAAAAGACTTGTGGATGGCACGCCATGAGTGGGCAAAGAAAAACATGTTTGAGATTGACAGAGAAGCATTAAGAGTTTATGAGGCAAAAGAGGCTGCTGTATTGGCAGCCTTGACAACTCCAACGGATTTATTGATGGCAGCCTAATATTCATTAATATAACTTTTGAATATAGATTGATTATCAATGCTTTAACAATGAGCAGGTTTGCAGTACATTCAAAAAATATAAATTTCAATCAAAAGAGAATATTATGAGTTTAAAGAACAGTTATGTTACTTCGGATTATATGGAATGGGATTCAATGTTGTCACTCGTCCATAAATTGTATAGGGATAAGGAATACCGTTTATCGTTGCTAATAGGCTGCGGTAGTTTTTTTGGATTGCGTATATCAGACCTTTTAACTTTAACATGGTCAATGTTATTAGATAGTAATTCTTTTGTGCTAATTGAAAAAAAAACGGGTAAAAGGAGAGAAATTATGATTAATACAAATTTTCAGGAACATATTAGAGACTGTTATAAGGCTCTGAATTTGATAGACAAGAATGAGAAATGTTTTATTAGCCGAAAAAAAACTATATACAGCACCCAAAGGATTAATACCCTATTTAAATTAGTAAAATCAAAATACGGATTGAAAATAGAGCATTTCTCTACTCACTCAATGAGAAAAACATTTGGACGTAAGATAGTTGAAGCATCAGGAGAAAACTCAGAGTTTGCATTAATCAAACTATCTGAACTATTTAATCATTCAGATGTAGCAACAACTCGCCGATATTTAGGATTGAGAACTGAAGAACTATTGGAAACTTATAAACTTTTAAATTTTTAATTTTATCTTTGCAGAATGAATATGGAAACAAAGCATACTGTATATATTAATAAGGCCCAAAGCATGGGTAGTGTTGAAAGTGAATCCGTAGACATAATTGTTACCTCTCCGCCGTATCCAATGATTGAGATGTGGGATGATATTATGTCAAATCAAAATCCACAAATTTCTGATGCTTTAAAGGAAGGAAATCCCAATTTAGCTTTTGAGCTGATGCATAAAGAATTAGATAAGGTGTGGAAAGAATGTTATAGAGTTCTTAAAAATGGCGGGTTTGCATGTATTAATATTGGCGATGCAACAAGAACTATAGACGGAGAATTTCAATTATACAATAATCATTCAAGAATAGTGAAATCATTTATTGAAATAGGATTTACTAATCTTCCCAATATTATATGGAGGAAGCAAACTAATGCTCCTAATAAATTTATGGGCAGTGGTATGTTACCTTGTGGTGCGTATGTTACTCTTGAACACGAATGGATATTGATATTTAGAAAGGGAAGTAAACGTGAATATAAAACAGAAAAAGATAAACAAAATAGAAGGTTGAGTTCTTTTTTTTGGGAAGAACGAAATGTTTGGTTTTCTGATATTTGGGATATTAAAGGAACTAAACAGAAAATGATTGATTCTCAAAGTAGAGATAGAAGTGCAGCATATCCTTTAGAGTTACCCTATCGCTTAATTAATATGTATTCTCAAAGGGGAGATACTGTTTTAGACCCCTTTTTAGGTACTGGTACCACAATGCAAGCTGCCATCATTGCAGAACGAAATAGTATTGGCTACGAGGTTGATTCTAATTTTAAAACTATTATAAAAGACAATATCTCTCTTATTAATATTGACTATGTTAATAAATTGATAAAGAACAGATATGACAATCATAAAAATTTTGTACAAAATAGGATTCATGAGCAAAAGAAAGAAGTTAAACACTTTAATTATATTATCAATTGTGAAGTTATGACAAAACAAGAAACAGAAATGGAGTTACATTATTTGAAATCAATATACTGTAACTCCACGACTCCCTTACTTTTTAAGTGCAGTTATGATGTAAATACTAATTTGGAAGAACTTCCTTTTTATGCTAAACAGACCTTGTTTTGATTTCGTTAAGCGCCTCACTATTATATATGTCTCCTTTGTTGCTAGCTATTATATCAAAAACGGGAACGCCTTTTTGTCTTGTATACGCATTATTTTTCAGCTTGTTTGCACTACGTGCTTTTCTAATATAAGGTGTAGACCACAAATATGATTTTGGTTTGATTTGCAGACCACATATTAATTTATCTGAAAGATATACTTCATAGTCAACAGCATAAGTATGGTCAATTTCTCCCGATGTTTTTTTAAAAATATGTTTAGGAAATATACTTTTTAATTTTTCGATAGTGTTATTTTCACGAAGAATAATCCCATTCCACGTTTCGCAGATGACACGAAAACGGACACATTCATAGCAATCTTCAATAGTTAAATTATGTCCGTTATCTTTGGTAGCGTTATATAAGGTCTGAGCTTTCTGTTTAAGGTCATCAACAGTCCTTCCGTATTGTGTATTAAGATTCTTTAGACTCCAATCCAGATTACAAATTTTATTTTTATCTTTTAAAGGTAAACTATAATCATTGAGAAGTTCCTTATTATTAGTTAATAATTTGTTGCGTTCTTCACCACTTTGAAAATAAAAATTTTCCCATTCTTCCTTGTTTTTCCAAGGATGTAGCTCTATTAATGTTGAAACATACCCAACAGACCAAGGGTCATTTAACATTAGGTCATTCCATGCACTGTTTGTAGAACTAAATTTAGTTCGGTCAATAGGTAAAATAAATTCATCCATCTCTGAAACAATTAGGGTATAACATTGTTTACTTCTTAATCAATATCATTGAAGTCATTAGGATTGTACTCTACGGTGACTCCATCTTTCATTTTAGTATAATAAATAATAGGAACTGGAATGATTTCCCCCAGTCTATTTTCTATTTTATATGTTGAAGATTTTATGCTGACTGGTTTATCACCAATAAAACCGTCAATACCTTGTGCTTCTTCATTGGTTGTGGCTAATCTATAATCTTTATTCATATCCGTTGCTATATAAGCAATGATGGCTTCTTGAAACTTTAATCCACAATACGTTTTTGTATAAACTAAATCTTTAACCCATTTTTCTATTAAATCTTTGTCTATCTTTTCCGTTGCATTGCGCATTTCTAAAAATTTAGAATAAATTTTTTCTGTTGCATTACTAATGGCATTTGGATATTTTTGTGAATACCAATTAATCCATTCTTCCAATGACTTCCCATCAAATTCCTGAATTAATTCAGACATTTGTCCTACGACATTAGGGCGCGTACCTTGTGCATTACTGTTTACTAAATTAATAAATTGAGTTGTGTACTTAGGAAAAGTACACGTAGGAGCATTTGACAATGCTTCAATTTCCCCATTTGAGATTTTCTTCTTTTTCATGGTTAACTTTTTCTGCAAAGGAAAAGAATAATCATGAAAAAAACCAGCTAAATAGCGAAATATTCACTTTTAAGATATATTTTTTGGAAAAAGGAGTTTGTGGCATTAATTTTCTAACTAAACTAATTAGTTTAAAACTCAAATCCAATATTAAGATAGAATTCTAATTTGTGAGTTCTATTTGAGTAGCAAATAAATCCTTCTAAAGGACCTACTGGACTATCGTAACCATATCCAATGCTTGTTCCATATATTTTTTTACCTGCAAAGAATTTGAAAAACTGATTTTGATGAGTAGCATAATTCCCTGATACGGTAAAGTATTGCCTTTCGTGAAATTTATGTCTTAATTGGATTTGTGCATTTCCCAATAATTTCAGGGTGGATTCTGTATGAATTAGCCCTGAAAAAGGTATTTGTTGTTCATAACGTAAATTATACCCTTCTCCACCGATGACATTGCTGTACATAAATGGAATATTATCATTGAAAATAAATCTTCCATATATTGTCGGTATAATAAATGTATTTAGTGCGATTGGAAATATCTTGGTAATTTGGGTAGCAAGTGATGAGTATGCAGTGTTGGTATGTAAATCGGTATATATTGTATAAGAAATATTAGTTTTCAGACCTTTAGTAGGAAAATATCTTTTGTCTAAAGTTTCGTATTTCAATTTTGTGTGATAATTAAGAAATAAATTCTTTCGTTTCATTAGTGTTGCATCTTTATTTACCAATGTTCTATAATACCGATGATAATCTAATGAAGCTCCAACTTCCATTTGAAGATTTCTTGAGGGTATAATAGAGTAAATTAGGCTGCTAGTATTCCGTATAAAGGTTGGATTAGATATTTTGCGCCCATGATTGTATAAAAATATATCATTGTAGCCAATTTGATTTGAAAGTGTTATCCACTGTGGTTTTGAAATAGGGAGATGATATTGGGTTCTGAGGAAAGATTGTTTTCCTCCTCTTGCCACTATTTCGGCTTTCCCGATTTTTTGTTTATTCAAATTGATATTAAGAATCACTGCTGCAATATCCTCGCTATCGAATCTTAGTCCAATTCTTAGTTGATTATCATTACTTGGAACATATTGCGGATAAAATAAGGGTAATTTGGCTTTATTGTTTTTTTTATTATTTACTATGCCTACCCTATTCTTGATTGATAATAATGTGTTGTAATTGGCTTTTGCGGCATTTTCTCCTCTTATAATAAGAGTGTCTATTGCGGCTTTTGTAAAACTTGCAGCATTATAGTTTTCTACATCAACTTTTATATAAGCATCTATATCCTTGGCGCTTTCATCAAGTGATGATTGACAAATCATTAACATAAGCTGATTGGCTATCCCTGCAATGGAATGCAAATTGTTTGCATCCGATAATTCAGATTGTACATCAATGCCAATAATAATATCTGCTCCCATAGCTTTGACAACATCAATTGGCAGGTTGTCTTTAAATCCTCCGTCAATTAAAACTTTTTTTCCTGAATATATCGGTGAAAAAACAACGGGAACAGCCATACTTGCACGCATTGCCTCTGAAAGTTTGCCAAAGCGAATGACCTCTTTTTTGTTTCTTACCATATCTGTGGCAATACATGCAAAAGGAATTGGAAGGCTATCGAAATTAGTTACATTTTGATAGCCTTCTGTAAGTTGATGTAATAACTGTGATATGTTCTTCCCTTTTATTATACCTCCATTCTTTCCACTATTGTTGATAGGAAATGACATAAGGTATTTACTATCAGCGGATTTAAACGGAAAAGGAATTTCTTTGCGTGAAACTTTATCGGTAAGTAAGTCTATCCAGTCTGTTTGTTTCACTATTACTGCTAATTGTTCGGATGTATAACCTATAGAATATAATCCACCAATAATAGCTCCGATGCTTGTTCCTGCAATATAATCAATAGGTATATTTAATTCTTCAAGAGCCTTTATTACTCCAATATGCGCAACCCCTTTAGCTCCACCACCACTTAAAACGATACCTACCTTTTTTCGTGGCGATGTGTAGGCTAAAGAGAATGGTAATATTAATAAAATAAGTGTAAGTGCAATTTTATTCATAGGAATAATGAAGTCTCATTTAATCGTAACTACTCAATTTAAAGTTGTCTATTTTGTTGATTAAATATTTATAGATGTTGGAAAAGTAACACTACCGTTCAAAACAATACTTTTTGAACCCGATTTGCATTTATAATCCTTAAATACAAGTGTAACTCTAAAATTTTCCAAATCCCATTTTTCAATTGTAACAGTACCAGAAACATACTCTTTTTCAGAGGAATACCATTCTTCAAGTTTTACTAAACCAATCAATATTCTGCAATCTTTAGTTACATCTTTTCCCGTTGCCAACTCTGCACGATGGTCAGTGTTACCTTGAATATAGAAATCGGATGTTGCATCATTTATCCAAAATTCAAAACTCGCTGATACTTTACCTTCGAGATTTGTAATTTTGACAGAACTACCATTTACTGTTAGTGTTGATGTGAATTCTGTTTTTTCATTATCATCATCGCTTGAACAGCTTGTTACAGAAATTACCATTAGTAGAATGGTCAATAAAAAAATAGTTTTCTTTTTCATTTTTCTTTTTTTAGTTAAACGTTTCTTGTATAATTGAGATTGCAAAGATAATACACGTACATGTACGCTCAAAATATTTCTGCAATAATCTTTCCTTTACAAATTTAAATAATTAGCATATATGACTAATATAGAAGAATTTGTAATACAAAAGGTAAAGGCAATGAGGATGGAAAGAAAGTGGTCACAAGTAGAATTGGCAGACTACATGAATCTTTCCCCAAGTTTTATTGCGGATATTGAAAACCCCAAACGAAGAGCGAAATATAACCTCAACCATTTAAACGAGTTGGCTAAAGTTTTTAGTTGCTCTCCTAAAGACTTCTTACCTGATGCACCATTAAGAAATGAAAAATAGGTATTGTGTTAGTTTTCTAATTTATATTCACAAATCTTGAAAGTGAATATAGATTTCAAATTTATATTGCTGATAAACAGCAACATACAACAAATAGTGGAATTATAGTTAAAACTGATATTCACTTTTGACTATAATTCCCTATTTTTGAACTTAATTTTATTTATTGATTACGCAAACTGTAACGCTCGGCATTTTTTCTCCATTTGCAGTCTGATAGTAGCATGATGTGTCTATTTGAGTTTCTTTATCTAACTTCTCAGCAAGTTGATTGGCGAACGTTTCGCCATTACTTTCCCAAATTTCGATTTGAACATCTTCAACTTTAGAATTATCTAAATCACAATAATCCATAAGATAGTAATTACCGTCAATCAGAAACAACCAATCACCCTCACAATCACAAGCTGTCGCCAACATCCAATTTGAAGATGTATATTCTTCTTCATCAGGATAATTGTCTGCTAAATATTCAACTGCCCTATCAATAACATGCTGTTCAAATTCTTCGATAGAATCAAATACAATTGAATCAGGGTATAACTTTTTAATATCAGTAACACCATTCATTTCTACTTTTTGGCTTGCTGCCAGTACGAGATTTTTCAAATTTTCCATTGTTTTATATTTTAAATTAAACATTGATAACATTTTCACTTTCGTGATTTAATCAGATTGCTTGACAGGAAATAATCTGTATTTCAATCGTTTGACGTTGCAAATGTACGGAAAGATTTATTTGAAATCCAAAAATCACAATGGCTTTAACGTGAACATAATAAAATTTAAATCAAACAATATTTAATGCTTGTTTATCTTGGAAATAAAGTTTATATTTGCATCATGTTAAAAGGGGGAGTAATCTCTCTTTTGGGTAGAGGTAACACTCTAAAGTATATTTTCCGTCATATAATCTAATCTGCAAATTATAAATTCGGTATATTCTTGATAGTCAATATGTTGAATATTTCTGTATTGTTTGAATACAGATGTTTTAAAGTTGATTCATTGCTGTGATGTTAAAAATCAGGAATAAAATCTCTTATTTTCCTAAAAAACTTTTAGATGGGCTATTCTTCCGCTTATCTTTGCACGATTTGTTTTGTTAAAATGTGGTCTTAGCAAGTTTGTTGTATTAACAAAAAGAGACAGATTAGGGCTGTGTTATTTGTGCTTAAAACAATATTTAACGGTGTCTCTATGGCTATTGTCGTGTATGTGTTTATTCTATGTTGGAATACGTATGTTTTAGATAAAGCCATATTTGTTGTGTCATAGAATGTAAACCATATAGTAAACTGATATTTTTAAATAGAATATAATATACTGATTATTAATTATATGAAAAGAATACTTTTTGTTTGCCTCGGCAACATTTGCCGCTCTTCTACGGCAGAAGGCGTGATGCTTCATCTGATCAGAGAGGCCGGATTGGAAGATCAGTTCATGATTGATTCGGCCGGTATCTTGGCCTATCATCAGGGAGAGCTGCCCGACAGCCGCATGCGTGCTCATGCAGCTCGCAGAGGATATGAACTGGTTCATCGTTCGCGTCCGGTCCGTACAGAGGACTTTTATGACTTTGACCTTATAATCGGCATGGACGATCGGAATATCGATGACCTGAGGGAGAAAGCTCCCTCTCCGGCAGAATGGGAAAAGATTCACCGGATGACGGAATACTGCACCCGCATCCCCGCCGATCACGTGCCCGACCCCTATTATGGAGGTGCGGAAGGCTTTGAATACGTGCTCGATATACTCGAGGATGCTTGTGCCGGACTCCTTACTTCTTTAACTCAGGATAGCTGATACGCGTGTGGTAAATCGTTTTCAGCTTTTCTTTAAATACCGCTTTGATCGTCGCAATGTCTTTGAAGGTAATCGGACATTCTTTGAAATATCCTTCCTGCACTTGTGAGTCGATAATTTTATCTACCAGGTTGCTGATGCTCTCTTCGGTATACTCAGGTAAACTGCGTGAAGCGGCTTCTACGGAGTCTGCCATCATCAGTATGGCTGTTTCTTTTGAGAACGGGTTAGGTCCCGGATATGTGAATACTTCTTCATCCGGTTCCTCACCCGGATGTTCGTTCTTCCAGGATATGTAGAAGAATTTGGTCTTTCCGCGCCCGTGGTGGGTGCTGATGAAATCCTTGATCACTTTGGGTAAGTTATGCTTGTCGGCCAGTTTTAATCCGTCTGTTACGTGACTGATAACTACCTGGGCACTCTGTTCATAACTCAGGTTCTTATGGGGGTTCACCCCCGACTGGTTTTCGGTAAAGAAAGCCGGATTCTCCATTTTTCCGATATCATGATACAGTGCTCCGGTACGTACCAACTGGCTTTTGGCACCGATACGTATTGCAGCTTCGGCGGCCAGATTAGCCACCTGCATCGAGTGCTGGAAAGTACCAGGAACGGTTTCGGACATTCTTCGCAGCAGATCGTTGTTGATGTTTGACAACTCTACAAGCGTTACGTTCGATGTAAAACCAAAAGTCTTTTCGAGCAGGAATAATAAAGGATAAGCAAACAGTAATAGCACTCCATTGATGATGAAGTATATGTACATACTGACATTCAGCTTTGAAAGATCGTTTTCGCTGATCAGTTCAAAAGCGAAATATATGGCTGCATACGTCAGTATCACCAGGAGGGCGGTGCGGAACAGTTGCGAGCGTTGCGACAGTTCTCTCAGGCTGAAGATAGCCACGAGTCCGGCTGCTAATTGTGTCAGGATGAACTCGTGGGGGTATCGCAGGGTGATGGAACAGATCAGTATGGTGATGACATGTGTCAGGAATGCCGTGCGTGAATCGAGAAAAACCCGGATGATAATCGGAAGCATCGCATAAGGCAGGATGTACACATTAAATATATTGTTTGTCACCATCAATGCGGTGATGACGCAATAGAATACAATTAAGGCGAAAAGTAGCGACAGACTGCCTTTACGCTCATAATAGTCTTTGCGGAAGAGTTCCAGATATAGCATAAAGCAAAGTACCAGAATACCGACAAATAAGATTTGTCCGGCGAGTATCAGCCGCTTTTGTCCAAGAGATTCACTCCGCTTAATAGACTCTTTACGTAAAGATTCCAGAATGTTGTATGTCTGTTTGCTGACAATCTCTCCACGGTCGATGATCTTTTGTCCGCTTTGTACGACTCCATTTGCCCAGGAATAGTTATCGAGCAGCTCTTTCCGGGCAGTCTCTGTACGTACGGAGTCATAAATCAGATTGGGAGTTATATACTCGTTGAGTGCGCATTGACGCAGGATGTCTTTGTTATAATGAGCGGTGTCACTCGATATAAGATACTCGTAGGCTCTCTTTACAGTATATATTCCGTCAGTCATTCGCTGGTTGGCTAATTTGTCGTCAATCACCATGATAGAAGAGAGACTGTCATGGAGGAGGGTTCGCATCTCCTCTGTTGATACGACTCCCGATTGATAAATGGTCTTCAGCCCTTTCTCAATATAACGGATGTAATCTGTTGAGGGGAGTATCCCTTTCAGATGTGTATGGTAGTTCTCCTTAAGCTTGGCGAGCGCGTTCTTTTCCACCTCTTTATTCAATTCAAAGTAGGGTTGAAAAGAGGCCAGAAGACTGTCTTGCTCCCTTTTTACCACTGCCTCGTCTTTGTAAATCGGGAAGTCGAAAGTAGCCATTAACTGACCGTACTTCCACGGCTTGTTTATGTCAAACTGATAGTTAAACTTCCCATCCCGTGGTAGGAAATAAACAATGAAGGCCACAGTACCGACGAAAATCAGTGCTTTATATAACAAATCTTTGTATGAGAAACTATTTTTCTTCTTCCAGTGTTCCATAACCCTTGAATTTTTTGCGAAAAGTACAAAAAAAAACAATAGTGTGGAAAAAAAGGTTTAATTTTGCCACGATTTACCTATACTAACGCAAATTATGGCAGAAAGAAAAGTAAGAGTTCGTTTTGCTCCGAGCCCAACAGGAGCATTGCATATAGGTGGTGTGCGTACCGCTTTGTATAATTATCTGTTTGCCCGCCAGCATGGGGGAGATTTGATTTTCCGTATCGAGGATACTGACTCAAACCGTTTTGTCCCGGGTGCGGAAGAATATATCCTGGAATCATTTAAGTGGTTAGGGATTCAGTTTGACGAGGGTGTCAGCTTTGGAGGTGAATATGGACCGTACCGCCAGTCAGAACGTCGCGAAATATACAAGAAGTATGTACAAGTGTTGCTTGACAACGGAAAAGCCTATATTGCTTTCGATACTCCGGAGGAGCTGGATGCCAAACGTGCTGAAATAGCCAACTTCCAATATGACGCATCTACCCGTGTGGGAATGCGCAATTCGCTGACCCTTTCACAGGAAGAGGTGAAGGCGTTGATTGCTGACGGAAAGCAATATGTGGTACGTTTTAAAATTGAGCCGAACGAAGACATTCATGTGAATGACCTGATTCGTGGAGAAGTGATTATTAACTCATCTATCCTTGACGACAAGGTTCTATATAAATCGGCCGATGAACTGCCTACTTACCATTTGGCTAATATTGTTGATGACCATCTGATGGAGGTATCACACGTGATCCGTGGTGAGGAGTGGTTGCCTTCCGCTCCGTTGCACGTATTGTTATATCGCGCATTTGGTTGGGAAGACACAATGCCTGCTTTTGCTCATTTACCTCTGTTGTTGAAACCCGAGGGCAATGGTAAGCTGAGTAAACGTGATGGTGACCGTCTGGGATTTCCTGTATTTCCGCTTGAATGGCATGATCCGAAGAGTGGAGAAGTTTCTTCAGGTTATCGTGAATCGGGTTATTTGCCTGAGGCTGTCATTAACTTCCTCGCCTTGTTGGGATGGAATCCGGGTAACGATCAGGAGGTAATGTCCATGGATGAGTTGATTCGTCTGTTCGACTTGCACCGTTGCAGTAAATCGGGTGCTAAATTTGACTATAAGAAAGGGATTTGGTTCAATCATACTTACATTCAACAGAAGTCTGACGAAGAAATAGCCGAACTGTTTGTGCCTGTTCTGAAAGAACATGGTGTGGAAGCTCCTTTCGAAAAAGTAGTAACAGTGGTTGGGATGATGAAGGACCGTGTCAGCTTTGTCAAAGAACTGTGGGATGTATGCAGTTTCTTCTTTGTAGCCCCGGCAGAATATGATGAAAAGACGGTAAAAAAACGCTGGAAAGAAGATTCGGCTAAATGTATGGCCGAACTGGCTGAAGTATTGGCCGGAATAGAAGATTTCAGTATTGAAGGTCAAGAGAAAATTGTAATGGATTGGATTGCTGAGAAAGGTTATCATACAGGTAATATTATGAATGCTTTCCGCTTGACGCTGGTAGGCGAGGGCAAAGGTCCTCATATGTTTGACATTTCCTGGGTATTGGGAAAAGAAGAAACACTGGCTCGTATGAAACGTGCCGTAGAGGTTTTGAAATAAGAATCCGGAGGTATGTTTTACGATCTGGCAATAGGAATTTACGACCTTCTGGTGCATCTGGCTGCACCATTCAGCCGTAAGCCCCGAAAGATGATGAAGGGGCATTGGGTAGTGTACGACCTTCTTCGTCAACAGGTAGAGAAGGACGCGCGCTATATCTGGTTTCATGCTGCTTCTTTGGGAGAGTTTGAGCAGGGGCGTCCCTTGATTGAGAAAATACGGGAGAGGTATCCGGATTATAAAATACTGCAAACGTTTTTTTCTCCTTCGGGATATGAGGTCCGGAAGAACTACCGTGGAGCCGACATTGTCTGCTATTTGCCGTTTGATAAACCTCGTAATGTGAAGAAGTTTCTGGATATTGTGAATCCTTGTATGGCTTTCTTCATCAAATACGAATTTTGGAAGAACTATCTGGATGAATTACACAAGCGTCGTATCCCTGTGTATAGTGTTTCGTCCATTTTCCGTAAAGATCAGATATTCTTTAAGTGGTATGGAGGTACTTACAGAAATGTGCTGAAGGATTTTGATCACTTGTTTGTGCAGAACGAAGCATCGAAGCGTTTCCTTGCCAAGATTGGAATTACAAGGGTTACGGTAGTGGGAGATACGCGTTTTGACCGTGTTTTGCAGATTCGTGAGCAGGCCAAGGAGTTGCCGCTGGTGGAACAGTTCAAGGATGGCGCATTTACTTTTGTGGCCGGAAGTTCATGGGGACCGGATGAGGATCTTTTCATTGAGTATTTTAATAATCATCCTGAGATGAAGTTGATTATAGCACCACATGTAATTGATGAGAATCATTTGGTAGAGATTATTGGTAAGTTGAAACGTCCTTCTGTGCGTTATACCCGTGCCGATGAAAAGAATGTCCGGAAGGCGGACTGCCTGATAATCGATTGTTTCGGTTTACTGTCTTCTATTTATCGTTACGGAGAGATTGCTTATATCGGAGGTGGTTTCGGAGTAGGAATTCATAATACTCTTGAAGCGGCAGTTTATGGTATTCCGGTAATTTTCGGACCCAAATATCAGAAGTTTATGGAGGCGGTACAATTGATTGAAGCCAAAGGGGCTTATTCGATTAAGGATTACGAGGAGCTGAAGACGTTGCTTGACAGGCTTCTGTCCGATGAAAAGTTCCTGAAAGAAACGGGAACTAACGCCGGTAATTATGTGATTGGCAACTCCGGAGCGACGGACAAGGTACTACACATGATAAATTTTTAAGGCTTTGAACCTGATAAACAAAAATATCCTCCGGGGAACCCAGTCCCTCCGGAGGATATTTTTGTTTATCAGGTCAGGTCTTATTTATACCAATCAGAGTACATCAGGTAATTATGAGCTATTTTTTGGTTTAACTCTTTGGCTTGTTCCGGATCAACCTTTTTTATAAATTTTGCCGGTACTCCTCCCCAAATACTTCCTGGTTCGATGATGGTGTTGCTGAGTACAAGTGAGCCTGCTGCTACAATCGCTCCCTCACCGATAACAGCATGATCGAGCAGGGTCGATCCCATACCGATCAATGCGTAATCTTTAATTGTCGCACCATGAATGGTTACATTATGTCCTACCGATACATGATTACCTATTTCAATCGTCGATTTTTGATAGAGAGTGTGTAATACACTCCCGTCTTGTATATTCACTCCGTCGCCAATGCGGATGGAGTTTACATCCCCTCTCAGCACGGTGCTGAACCAAATGCTACAATCGCGCCCCATCTTTACATCGCCGATGATGGTGGCATTGTCGGCCAGAAAACAGTTTTCTCCGAATTCAGGAGTAAAACCTCTTACTGATTTTATTAAAGCCATAGGTTATTGATTAAAACATGTTTGAGAAATAGATGGAATCAGCATCCTATAAGATGCTGATTCACACTAATAATGATTTTGGTGACCTATAAAGGCAGTCCTTCCTTTGGTTTGTCAGATTGCGGCTGTTGCCTCTTTCAGCCATATTTTTTCTTCTTCATTCAGACCGGGGGATAACTTTTCATATACTTGCCGGTGATAATCATTCAGCCAGTCTGTTTCTTCTGCGGTTAGCAACTCCTTGATTATACCCTTTTTACAGATAGGGCAAAGCGTGATAGTTTCGAACCTCAGGTATTCGCCAAACAAGCCTTCACCAGCCTTGCATACCAGTGTCAGATTCTCGATTCGTATGCCGTGGCTGCCATCTTTATATACTCCGGGTTCGTTTGAGGTGACCATGCCGGGCTGCAATACAACCGGATTCTCGTTCATACGAATGCTTTGTGGACCTTCGTGCACGCTGAGGAAATGGCCTACGCCATGACCGGTGCCATGTAGGAAATTCATTTTGTGGCTCCATAATGGCATACGTGCCAGTACATCCAGTTGTGCTCCTCTGGTTCCTGCCGGAAAAACGGCCATCGCCAATGCGATGTGTCCTTTGAGGACCAGTGTATAGTCTGTCTTTTCTTCCTCTGTTAGCTCACCTAATGCAATGGTACGTGTGATGTCAGTGGTACCATCCATGTATTGAGCTCCTGAGTCGAGTAAAAGAAAGCCTTTGGGTTGCAATGTCGCGTTGCTTTCTTCAGTTGCTGAATAATGTACAATAGCCCCGTGTTCTTTGTAACCCGCAATGGTATCAAAACTTTCGCCTACGTACAAATTCTGTGCAGCACGAAACTCGTGCAGTTTGTGATCGATGCTTAATTCTGTTTCTATTCCGGAAGGGACGGCAGACTCCAGCCATTTAAGGAATCTGACTAAAGCGACACCGTCACGCTGCATGGCTGCATGGACTCCTGCTATTTCTTGATTGTTACGGACAGCTTTCAGTAAGGCTACCGGTGCTTCTCCTCGTATGATCCGGCATTTGGGGTTTACGGAGGAAAAAATAGCATAATTGGTTTTTGCCGGATTCATCAGGATGCTGGTGCTCTTGAGGTCTGATAAGTAAATTTCTGTTTCTGCGTAGTTCCGTATCTCTACTTTCTGCTCTTTTAAGTAGTTCCGTACTTCTTCAGTTACTTTCTCCGGAGCAATGAATAATATCGTGCTGTCTTCTGTAATAAGTAAATAGCTTATTACTACGGGGTTGCAATGTACATCGTTTCCGCGTAGGTTTAGGGTCCAGGCTATTTCATCTAAAGCTGATAACATAACACTTTCTGCACCCTTCTTCTTTAGCTCCGTACGAATGGATGCGATTTTTTCTGTGCAACTTTTTCCCGCATATTCAATGTCGTATACAAAGGCAGGTGATTCCGGCATAGGCGGTCGATTTGTCCATATCTCCTGCATAGGATCAGGGCAGAATATGATTTGAAGATTACTTGATGAAAGTTCGGCTTGCATATACTCCACTTGTTCCACTGAGAATATTTTTCCATCGATACCTACTGCCCCTCCCGGTTTTAACTGGGTAGACAAGAATTTTGTGATACTTGGAGTGTCCGGCAGCATCTCTTTATATAAGTCTATGCCACTTCCTTGTAACTGTTCTGCTGCTTGTAAAAAATATCTTGAGTCGGTCCAGAGTCCTGCTTTCTTTTCTGTAATCACTACCGTACCGGCTGATCCGGTAAATCCGGAAATCCATTCTCGTGATTTCCAGTGTGGTGCAACGTATTCACTGAGATGAGGGTCTGTGCTGGGGATGATGAATGCTTGAATGTTTGGTTTAAACCACATGCGTAATGCATGTATTCGTTCACTGATAGACTGTTTCATACATTATATATATTATATGTTATACTCTCCAAAGATAACTACTTTCTGTTCCTTTTGCATTGATTTTGAGAAATAATTGCCGAAAGTTTTGTGAATAAAGAAAGTATGTGTAATTTTGCGGCGCAATTTGA